>Ga0306920_100000109_pt1 | contig 99884 bp, 84 predicted proteins | sample flu12Cox44000170_FD_204666 | JGI IMG/M metagenome (GOLD analysis project Ga0306920, IMG submission 204666) | Lab enrichment of tropical soil microbial communities from Luquillo Experimental Forest, Puerto Rico - flux4day.12C.oxic.44.000.170 (v2)... | ecosystem: Environmental > Terrestrial >...
TTGGGTCAACTATCATCATCCCATACATGCCTTCAGCAATATGATCGAGGACAGGTTCCGCCGTGCAATGGTAATCGAACACTCCTGGAACCTGGGCCGAAAATCGATAGCTCAGTTGGTTGACTCCCAATGGCGCCGCGAAGCTTTCGTCGTTGAGCTGAGCCGCATGGGTATAGATCCCGTGAGCGTCGGTCGTGTGATTGATCAAGGTAATCTTTACATCATCACCTTGCTGAACCCGCATTAACGGCCCGGGGACCGACCCGTTGTAAGTCCAGGCAGGGTATGAGAGTCCGGAGCCAATTGATATCTGCTTTCGCTCCGCGGTGAAGGTGAACTGACTTTGCGCCGCCGACTGGCGGGACAAAGAGAGCGTCAGCAGGGCAAATGCGACAACGGCGACGGCAGTTACCCTTCGATTTCGGGGCCGGCCGCTGCTATCTTTCGCAGTGGTCACTGCCGCCCGTTCAGTGAGCATCACGCGGCCCGGTGCCATAAAATTTTCCACAGCTTCCATCACTTTTGACAAAACCCGCGGCGTCATTTGGTAGCAGGAGGGTTCCCCGGACGCTGCTTGCTAATCTGTTCCGCCATATCCCGATACATCTTCGCCAGCCCCTCATTCTCCTTAGCAATCTCCGAGTACTGATTGCGCTCCCTGTAACAAAAGGAGCTAAGCTTCGACGCCCCCAGCTCGATGCCCGCTTGCTTGTTGGCTTTTTCCTGCTCAACGTAGCACTCGTACTGCGCTTTGTAGTTCAGGGCCTCCTCGTGCGCCTTTTCAGCCTGCTCCTCGTAGTAGCGGGCTAAAGCCTCATATCGCTCCCGGCTGTTTGCGCCCTTGATCAGTTTGATGATTTCGGGCGGGCCGGCCCCCTCTCCTTTGTTGCCCTGCGCCATCGCGCCGTGCGAACATAGCAGAGTCGCAGCTAGAGCTAACGCCAAGCTCAATATTCGACTGGACTGATACATACTTCACCATTTATTCGGCCGGCGCTATTGCTCAACGTGATGATCTCGCTCTGCGCCGCCGACTGGTGGGACAAAAGCTAGCATCAGCAAGGCCGGTGCGGCAAAAGCAAGGCCAATCGCTGTGCGATTTCGTCGGTGACTGGTACATCTGGTTCTGATCAAAGCGGATCGCTCGGTCGCCATCACACGGCTTCTGCCATAAATCTCCAGCGCTCCCAATCACTTTTGGCAAAAGTCGCGAATATATTTCATTAACATATGGATTTGATCATCGCTGAGCCCAGCCGACCACGACGGCATGTCGTTCGGCAAGTTCACTGCAGTGCCGCCATCCTTGATCGCTTTGAACATGGTGTCGTCGGTAATTGTTTGCATCAGCTTACAGTCGCTGAAGTCTCGCGGATGAGTCTTGACTGTTCCAGCGTCAGCACCATCGCCGTGCCCGGTGGACCCGTGGCAACGCGAGCAATAAACCTTGTACAGGAGGGAGGCGTCCTGGGCGCGGGCATCCCCAGGCGAAAATCCCAAAGCTGTGAAAAGCAACACGCTAAAGCAAAATCTCGAACCGTACGCTCTAAACATTTAGTCAACCCCACCCCATCGTGAGTCCTCGAAGCGAGATTCCCTCCACCCCAGGACGTCCAGCATTCGCTCGTTCCACACAGCCGGCCACGGCATGTGACGACATCAGTGGTACTTAAATGGAGAATCGCGTTCAAGATCATCCGCTGGCTGAAGGGCGGCTCAGGCGACAACGCGCGATAGTAGCTTGACTACCGCTCACGGCAGGGACTTAACTGGCTTGACCATCATGGACATCACAGTTCGGCTCCGGTGCATCTGGCTCGCCGTGTGCGCGGCCTCGACGTTGACAATTATTCTCCTGAGCGGCAGCGTACGGGCCGGCATTTCCGATAACGTCAAGTACAAGAAATTGCCGAATGGTTTACAGGCGCTCGTGCTCGAGAACCACAAGGCGCCGGTGGCCACGCTGAACGTGTTCTATCGCGTGGGGTCGCGAAATGAGACGTTCGGCGAAACCGGCATTTCGCACCTGTGCGAGCATCTGATGTTCCGCGGGACCAAAAAATATGGTCCCGAGGAATTCTCCAAGATCATCGCCGAGAACGGGGGCGAGGATAATGCCTTCACTTCAGCCGATTACACCGATTATTTCGAGATCATCAATCGCGAGCATTTGGAGGTCGCGTTCTCGCTCGAGGCCGACCGAATGGCAAGTTTTGCGCCAAAGGGTTTTGATTCGGAAAAAGCCGTAGTGATGGAGGAGCGGCGCTTGCGCACCGAGGACAGTCCCCAGGAGGCGCTCGAAGAACAGGTCCAGGCGGCGGCCTTTACTGCCCATCCCTATCATTGGCCGGTGATCGGATGGATGCATGATATTCAGGGCCTGACTTTGCAGGATGCACTCAAGTACCACGCTATCTACTATTCTCCCCAAAATGCGCTGGTGGTCGCCGTAGGCGATTTCGATGCGGCGAAGGTGATGAAGCAGATTGAAGAATTATTCGGCGCGCTCGCCAACGGCCCCAAACCGCCTCCAGTAACCGAAGTCGAACCGCCCCAGCAGGGCGAGCGCCAGGTAACGCTCCGCCACGCCGCCAATTTGCCGGCCTTTGCCGAGGCCTTCCACGCGCCGCATTATAGAAACGGCAGCGATGCCTTCGCGCTCGAAATCGCCGGCGAGGTGCTGGGCGACGGCAAAAGCTCTCGCCTGTACAAGGACCTCGTCATCGACAAACAGATGGTGGTTGATGTGGGAGTCGAATATGACATGACCTCGTTCGATCCGAGCTTGTTCTGGATCGCGGCGCAGATGCGGCCCGGAGTCAAGGCCGCCGATGTCATGGCTGAAGTGGATCGTCAACTCGATATGCTCGGCAATCAATCCGCGGCACCCGAGGAACTGCAGAAAGCGAAGAATCTGGAAGAGGCCGCCTTCGTCTTTGGCCAAGACTCAATCTTCCGCGAGGCGCAGTTGTTAGGCGTTTACCAGATGCTGGGTGACTATCATCTGGTCGACCAATACTTGGGCGGGGTCGATAAGGTTACCGCCGCGGATGTTCAGCGGGTGATCAAGCGGTACCTGGTCAAACCCAATCGGACGGTAGGAACGCTGGTTCCAACTGGTTTGCTGCCGCATGAGGCCGGTGGCGGAGCGGCCGGCGCCGTGCATCACTCACTGCCGCCCGGTGCCGAGCGAATATTGCACGCCCTTGGCAGCAAGCCAGAGCCTGTGCTCATGCCGATGAGTTCCATCGAGGCGCCCCGATGAGGCGGCGGCTGGAGAAGGCCGCTCGCGCGGTTCTCGCGGCAATCAGCATCGTCGTGCTGTCGGTCTCCGCGTCACACGCGCTTGAAATCAAGCGATCGAAACTCGGCAACGGCGCGGTGTTGCTGGTGTCCGAGCAACATCAGCTGCCGATGGTCTCGATTGCCATCGCCTTCGACGCCGGCTCACGCCGCGATCCGGCCGGTAAAGAGGGGCTGGCTGAACTGACTGCGGCATCATTGGAGCAGGGTACGAAGCAGCTCAATGTGGCCGAGTTCAATCAGAAAATCGATTTCATGGGTAGTTCAATCAGCATCAGCGCCGACCGTGATTACGTCTATGCGAGCATGACCTCCCTGAAGAAATACGAAAACAACACCCTGCACCTGTTGGCGCAGTCGCTGGAGGGTCCGGGACTGCGCGATAGTGACATTGTGCGCAAGCGCGGCGATCAGGTGGCCGCCATCAAAGCAAGCGAAGAGGAGCCCGGCTACACCGCGATGGTGGCTTTTGCCAAACTGCTCTTTGGCAACGGTCCGTATGGCCATCCGACCGAAGGCTTTGCCGATACTGTCGCCAAACTCACACCCGACGACGTGAGGAATTTCTACCATCGTTTCTACCGGACCGGTGGCGCGGTAATCGCGGTGGCGGGCGATGTCAACCTCGGCACGATTAGGCCCAGGATCGAGCAAGAGCTGGCACGCCTGGCAGGGACCGTCCCGGCGCAAGCCGAGCCGGCTGCGCCGCGCGTCGCGCCCGGCATCCATGCCGATTTGGTCGATCGCAACGTGGTACAGGCCAATATGATCCTCGGCTGCGGGGGCATTGCCCGGTCCAATCCGGACTACTACAAAGTCCAGGTAATGAACTACATTCTCGGCGGCGGTGGTTTCTCTTCGCGTCTAATGAAAGAGGTGCGAAGCAGAGCCGGACTCGCCTACTCAATTGATAGTGTATTCTCCGCTGGTAAATTTCCGGGCGCTTTCGCCGTAGTGCTCCAGACCAAGAACCAGAGCGCGCAGGAAGCCCTCAAGCTGATCATCGCGCAGATGCAGAACATCCAGAATCAGCCCGTATCCGACAGTGAGCTCGCATCCGCCAGGAAGTATCTGATCGGCAGCTTCCCGCTCCGTCTCGACCGCCAAAGCCAGATAGTGAGCTTTATGCTGCAAGTCGAACTCTACGGCCTCGGCCTCGACTACGCCGAACGCTATCCAAAGCTGATCGGCGGGGTAACCAAACTCGACGTTCAGGAGACGGCGCAGAAATACCTGCGTCCCGACGCGCTCGACCTGGTCGCGGTGGCGAATCAGTCAGTGGCGAAAATCAACACGGCGGCACTGAGTCCTCCAGCGACCGCCCGGCGGTGAGCCGGCACGTGCTTGCGTGCCCGCGTTGTCTTACCAGGTCTTACCTGCTATTATTACTGCCATGGAGATGACGCGACTTTCTTCCAAGGGACAGGTGATTCTGCCGAAATCGATTCGTGAGGCGCATCGATGGCAGCCGGGAACCGAGTTCATGGTGGAAGATACGACCGCGGGTGTTCTCCTACGTCCGGCCAAGCCATTTCCCCCAACGCGAATCGAAGATGTTGCCGGCTGCCTGCGGTATACGGGCAAGCCCAAGACGCTCGCTCAGATGGATTCCGCTATCAAGACCGAGGTAAAAGCCAGGCGTGCTCGCGGTCGATACTAACGTCCTGGTCCGCCTTTTGACAGCTGACGAACCTGCGCAATCCGAGCCGGGCGCGAGAGATCTTCGAGCGCGAGGCAGTGCTGCTGCTGAAGACGGTTATGCTGGAGACCGACTGGGTGCTCCGCAGCTTATATCGGTTTGATCGTATCCGGATAGCCGATGCCTTGATGGCCACGATCGCATTGCCTACTGTGCAATGTGAGGACCTCAACTCAGTCATAAAAGCGATCGGGTGGATGCGGAACGGCTTGGACTTCGCCGATGCTTTGCATCTAGCTTCGGCAAAGCCAGCTGGAACGTTTGCCACATTCGATGGGGAGTTGGCCAAGCGCGCTGCTAAAGTCACTGATATCCCGATAATCCAGCTTTGAATTCGAGAGGTCCGTGACCACCTTCCGCGACTCTGAATCATTGAATAGGCGAGCCTGTTGGGAAATGAGGTGGAATGACACCAGAGGTGTCGCTGCCCGTCGCTGAGAGACAACCGTACTGGCGCGGGAGAACTTCGCTCGCCCGTGCTACCTTCGACAAGTAGCTACCAGACGGGGTTCGACGGCATGACCGTTGCTCCGTTGATCATTTGGGAGCGCTCGATTTTGTCAGCGAGCCCTCTCCATTTCTTTACCTAACCCCGACGCGGCAGCATTCTCGGTCGTGGAGAAGCATCATAATCGTCCTACAACTCTCGCTAGATTCCCCAGTGTCTGTTTAAACTGCGACGCGACCATGAGGTAATCACAATGCAGCGAATCATAGCTTTTCTTCTCGTAGCGTTCACTACTGGCATCCTCGCTGGATGTAGTTACTCGGAAGACCGGACTGTAACAAGTACCGCCTACACACCACCCGCAGAAACGGCGACGACCACAACTTCACGTTCGTATCCTCCGCGTGCGAGTATGGCAACATCGCAAGTCGTCACTACGGTGACAAGACATTCTGATGGCAGCGTCACGCGAACATCAACGAGATATTACTATCCGCCGGCTACCTACACATCTTCGAGCGTGGACGACGCTACGTTAGCATCAGAGGTCAGATCCACGATGCGGCGGGATCCGCTCGTCAGTGCTCATGCACAAAATATTGGTGTGGGCAGTGGTGCAGGCGTAGTCGAAATCACGGGAAGAGCAGACTCGATCAGCACGGTGCAGCAGGCTTCACTGGATGCGCTTCAGGTACCCGGAGTTAGGCAGGTTAACAACGACATGAGGATCGATTCCACGTCTCCTGGTTAGTCCGTTCAGCAGTAAACCACGGGTTGGATCGGAACATGCCGGAGCGCCCTCGATGAGAGGCGCTCCGGTATAGTGCAGGATTCAAGCGGATGCGCCGGCGCGCAGCTTAACTTGCCCGCTCTGCAACCAGTGCGAGTACGCCCGAATATTGCAGCAGGCCTGTGCCATTTCCGAGTGGACCAATTTCGAAGCCGGTAAAAAATCCGGCCACCGGAAGCTGGCCGAAATATTGTCCGATATAGGCGGCGTCGTGGTCCGGAATATTGTAAAGTCCCGAGCCGCGTGAAACGCAGTCAAAATACAGTCCGAACCCCGGTGGATTTTCCGCGCTGAACCGCAATGATTCCAGGGTCGCCTTGAGTTCATTGCGCGAGCGCTCGCCGTCGCGCAGCACAAACCCGACCGTATCCCCCACCTGCGGACGATGGGCAACGGCGATGGCGCCATGCTCCGGGCTGGCGCCGATTATATTTCGCACGTAGAAATTCCCGCGCTGCAGGTGTTCGCCGCCGTTCTCGAGCGGAACCCCCAGGAACACAAAAGCGAGCGCCCGCCGCAGGTCCGCCACCAATGGCCCCGCCGCTTCGGAGAAGACCTCGTACGCACTGCGGCCGTCGAGTTCCAGGATTATGTTTTCGCGCACCGCGCTGACCTGATGCGTACGGCCAAGCGGTGCGCAGGCCAGCGCAGCACCGGTGCTGAACTCGAAATCTCCACTGAGCAGCATCGCCGCGACCGAATTCGAGCTGACCACGTCGCCGCAGAATTGAAAAGTCTCGCCCACCGAGCCGTCCTCGGTTGCGCCTCCGCCAATTACCGTCACTGACGGCAATTCGCGCGAGAGTGTGCTCAGGAAGGGATCAGGTTCAAAGTTATAAGTGTCGGGGAACAGGCAGAGCAGATTAACCGCGCCTAGTTTCGGCCGCGCCAGCGCCGCCAATTCTTCGGCGGCTTCGCGGCCGCGCCGGCGCAACTGCGGCACGAACAAACGGCTGGCCCGAAGAGTGTCGCCGCGGAAGACCAGCACTGCCACCGACGGCCCGGTCTCCACCTCGCGGCCATTGGCGATTACCCCGATGCTGCCGCATCCGGCAATCTCTTGCGTGCCGGCAGTCTCCGCCACTGTACGCACCAGCTGCGGAAAGGCGCCTCCGAACGCGCATCCGGCGAAGCAGAGCGCGGCGTCAGCGATACGCAAGCCCGCCTGTTTCAGGGCGGCCTGAGTCGCTTCGATCGCCGCCGTCCGCGGGTTTGACTGAACTGAGAATCCTACTCCCGCACGTAGCATGTTAATTTCTCCTCAGCAGTCAGCGCTCAGCCATAACCAAATCAACAGCCAGCGGCCACGGCGCCGACAGCTGATTTGCTGAAGGCTTCGTTTAGTGGGCGTCCATATAGTAGAGCAACTGCACCATCCGATGGATCCCCGCGCCTAATTCCTTGACTGGGATATGTTCATTGGCGCCGTTGACGGTCTGCTGTGCGGCCGAGTTCAGCTCGATTGGGATAAAGCCGTAGCCGATCAGACCTTTCTGGCGGAAATAGCGGCTGTCGGTAAAAGAGAGGTTCATGGTAGGCACTACACGGGCGTCGTCGCTTTGCGCCAATTTGCCCAGGGCGTTCATCAGTTGTGAATTGCTGGTGGAAGATGCCGCCGGGAAGTTCAAGATAGTCTCGACTTTGACATTCTTGTCGTCGAGCACCTTGATGATATCCCGCTCGACCTCCTCGGGATTGTCGGTCGGCAACAAGCGCACATCGAGTTCGGCCTGAGCCGTGGTTGGAATTGCGTTGGTTTCATCGCTTCCCGTCAGCCTGGTCGGTGTAAGCGTCGCGCGGACGAACGCGTTGTTGCGGGGATTCGCCAAAAATCTTTTGGCGAATTCGGGATCGTTGCGTAGCGCCTTGGCCAGATCGCCATATTCAGCCGGGCCGCCCTCGAGTTGGCCCACCGCCTGGAAGTAGTCGCGCACCGGATCGATAATCCTGATGGCGGGCTGGTATGCGAGCAACCGGTCGAGCGCGCGAATCAGTCTGGTTACCGAAGTATCTTCCGGCGGGGCGGCGGAATTAGCCGGTGGTCCTTGCGCAGTAAGCCTGAGCCATAACGGTGTTTTTTCGGTCACCGACACCGCATAAAAGCGCCGGCCGTTCGCTGCCTGCAAAATCGAGCCGCCTTCGTTGAGAAAATAGCCCGCGTCGCTAAACAGCTTCGCCTGGTGTGCCATCACCCATCCCGCGCCGTTTTTGCCGCCTTGCTCTTCGTCATCGGTCGCCAAGAACACGATATCGCGGTCGAGCAACATGCCCGACCGCTTGACTGCGAGCATGGCCATCAGTTCGATCACCCCAGCGCCCTTGCCGTTGAGTGCGCCGCGTCCCCATACGGCGCCATCTTTAATTCGTCCGGAAAAAGGCTGCACCTGCCATTCATGCGGGTTGGCCGGCACAACGTCGAGATGACTCAACAGCACCAGCGCCTTGGTGTGATGGCCTCCCCCATGCAGCCGTGCGGCAACGATGCCGCGGCCGGGCTGCGGCTCCCATACTGTGGCCGGGATGCCGTCTTCGAGGAATTTTTCCCGTAGCAATTTCGCCGCCGGCAATTCGTTGCCGGGCGGGTTGGTCGTATCGATCTGGATATATTTGGAAAGCAGCGTGGCGCCCTCATCGGTGAGTTTGCGATAGTCCAGCGCCCTTGGCGCCGGCGCCTGCTCGATCGTTCCCGGCCCGCCGCGTCCGCCGCTTCGGCCAGGATCTCCCGCCGTTTGGGCGGCACACACCGCCTTCATTGCGAGCGCGCACGCGCAGGCGATTAAAGTGCTTCGGATTGCGCTGTTCACGAACGTCGTCGGGTGTGCGCTCAGGCCTGTTGCGTCATCGATCGCCGTAATTGAGGAAATCGATCACTGTCTGCAAAAACGCAGCTGCAGGCGCGCCATCAATTACGCGATGGTCGAACGTCAGCGACAGCGTTAGCATCGATCGCCGCGTGATTTCGCCGCGATAAACTGCCGGCTTTTCGATTATGCGGCCAACCCCGAGAATTCCTGTCTCCCCAATATTCAGTATCGGGGTGAATACATCGACGCCCCATGTACCGAGGTTGGTAATGGTGAAGGTGCCGCCATGAACGTCTTCGAGTTTAAGCTGGCCGCTGCGCGCGCGCTGCGCCAAATCCGTGGTCTCGGCCGCAATCTGCCTGAGGCTCTTGCGCGCGGCGTCGTGAATCACGGGAACGATTAATCCCTCGTCGAGCGCCACCGCCATTCCGACGTGTGCTTCTGCGGACGGCACGATTCCTTCTTCGTTCAACCGCGAGTTCATCCGCGGATGGCGCAGCAGGGCGCGTGCGGCCGCGTGGATGATCAGATCGGTGTAACTGAAGTCGAATTCGCGTGTCAGCCGCGCGCGGAGTTCAGTCGCCGGGGTCACGTCGGCTTCGCAGCTAATCGTCAGTTGGGCGGTATCGCGAAGGCTCTGATGCATGCGAGTGGCGATAGTCCGGCGCATTCCGCGCAGCGCCACCGATTGGATAGGAGGTTCAGGTGATATTTCGCGCGCGGCCGCCCCATTGGCGGCTGCCGCGCCGCCGCCCATCTCCGCACCAGCCGCACCGCCATCGCGCGCGGCACGTTCGACGTCTTCGCGCGTGATCCGGCCTCCGGGACCAGTGCCGACCACGCGTGCGAGTTCGACGCCGAGCTCGGTAGCGAGTTTGCGAGCTATCGGACTCACCGCGCGCCGGCCTTCAGCCGCAGCAATCGGGTTTGAAGCGGCGTGGGCTGGGCCCGAGGGCTGGGCAGCCTGGGGGACGCGCTTTGCCTGGTCCCCCCCTCTCGGTGGCTGTCGGCCAGTCGCTGCGCCGCGTCCCGCATAATTCTCGCGCACCGTGGCCACGTCCTCATCCGGCTGTGCAATCACAGCCACCAGCCCGCCGCATTCGACGACCGCGCCTTCATCGTGGAGCCACAGCGCAAGCATGCCGCCTTCCGGCGCCTCTACGACGTAGAGGACTTTCTCGGTTTCGACCTCGTAGAGCGGCTCCCCGGCGGCGACTTTGTCACCTGGCGCTCTGAAGTAACGCTGCAGGGTGCCTTCCTGCATCGTCAGCCCGAACTTCGGCATTGTGACTTCAATGGGCATAAAGCTTCCAGCCGTCAGCGTTCACCCGAGAGCCCTAGCTGGCTGAGTGCTGAGCGCTATCTTAAGCGCCATCTGGCGGTGCGCTGATCGCCGAGTGCTATCTCAGGCACCGAGCGCCTGACGGATTGCAGCTTCGAGCCGTGATTCGTCCGCGATCGTCGCCTTTTCCAGGGGCGGGCTGAACGGGATCGGCACATCGAGCGACGTCACTCGCCTGACCGGCCCATCCAGGAAGTCGAACCCTTTTTCGCCGATCATCGCTGCGATATCGGTGGCGGCGCCGCCCCGCAGATGACCTTCGTCAACCACAATCGCGTGATTGGTCTTCTCCACCGAACCGAGAATCGCCTCTTCGTCGAGTGGTATCAGGGTGCGGGGGTCAACCACTTCGACACTGATGTTTTCTTTCGCCAGCTTTTCGGCAACCTTGAGCGCCTTGGGAACCATCGCGCCGATCGCGACGACGGTTACGTTGTCACCGGGGTGCTTGATGGCGGCCTTGCCGAGGGGGACGAGGTGCTCGCCGGCGGGAATCTCCTCGCGATGGCGCCCGAGCGCACCGTGTTCGAAGACGATTACCGGGTTGTCATCGCGAATCGCGGTCTTGAGGAGGCCCTTAACGTCCGCCGGACTCGAGGGCACCGCGATCTTCAATCCCGGCACGCTCAGAAATTGGGCGTACACTGTTTCGGAATGCTGGGCCGCGGCGCCGCCCATCGCGCCATAGACGCATCGGAATGTAATCGGCAGCTTCGCCTGGCCGCCTGACATGTAGCGCAGCTTCGCCGCCTGATTGCACACTTGATCGAAGGCGCAGTAGAAGAAGCTGGCGAATTCGACCTCGCAAATCGGCCGCGTCCCGGCCATTGCAGCGCCAACTGCGGCCCCGACGAAGCCGGCTTCCGCGATCGGCGTATTCCGCACCCGCTCCAGGCCGAATTTATCGACCAGGCCCTTGGTTGCGCCGAACGCACTCAGTACTACATCCTCGCCCATTACGAAGGTGAGCGGGTCGCGCTCCATCTCCTCGCGCAATGCTTCATTGATCGCCTGTACATATGAGGTCATCGCCATGGCTTTTTCACCCAGGGAATTCGCTTTTGTCATTCCCGCGCGTGGCTGCCGCGCGAGGAATCCCGGAGCGCACAGGCGCCAAGAGCTCGAGATTCTTCGCGCGCGGCAGCCACGCGCGCGAGAATGACAGATAAAGAGTTCTTCTCGCTACTCTCATCTGTCTTCTTTCTTAGCGGTAAACGTCTTCGCTGACCTCGGACGGATCCGGTAGCGGGCTTTCGCGCGCGAATTTGACCGCGCTGTCGAGTTCGGCGGCGGTTTCGTCCTCGATTTTTTTGAGTTCAGCGGGGCTGATCTTGCCGCTCTCGGCCGCGAACTTTTGGAAGCGCACCAGCGGACATCGCGCCTTCCATTCGTTGATTTCCTGCTCGGTTCGATACGCGCCGGTGCCCAAAAAAGCCTGCTCACCGACGACATGCCCTTCCCATCGGTAAGTCTTGCATTCGAGCAGCGTCGGCCCTTCACCGGCGCGAGCGCGTGCGACCGCCTCGCTGGCATAACGATAGACTTCAAGCACGTCATTGCCGTCGACGACGAAGCCTGGGATTCCGTAGGCTTGGGCGCGGACCGCAATGTCCTTCACCGAGGTAACCGTCTGCATCGGGGTGAATTCGCCAAAGCCGTTGTTCTCGCAGACATAGACCACGGGCAGCTTCCAGACCGCGGCAAGATTCAACGACTCATGAAATGTGCCCTCATTCGAAGCACCGTCACCGAAGAAGCAGGCGGTGACATCGTCGCGCTTGGCGATTACTGCGGCCAGCGCCGAGCCGGTTGCAATCGGCAATCCGGCGCCGACGATGCCGTTGGCGCCGAGGATTCCCAGGGCGAAATCGACAATATGCATCGAGCCGCCCTTTCCTTTGCAGTAGCCGGTGCGCTTGCCGTAAATTTCCGCCATCATTTCGGCCAATTTGCCACCCTTGGCGATGAGGTGACCATGCCCGCGATGGGTCGAAGTGATGCGGTCGGTTTGGCGCAGCGCCGCACAAATCCCGGCCGCGCTGGCCTCTTCGCCGATCGAGACGTGGACAAATCCTGGAATTTCGTTGGCGGTGGCCAGATCACGGACGCGGGCTTCGAATGATCGAATCCGTGTCATCGCGCGATACATATCCAGCAGGAGGTCCTTGCCAATATCCATAATCGCCTGCTCCTGTTCCTGCAGTAGACAGCCTTTCCAGCCTGTCTGCTTCGACCATGAAAGGTCCCGCGGTAATTTGCGCCTAAGCGTGAGGATCGTCAACCGCAAGTTGCCGGCCTTAAGAGGTCAGCGTGTAGCGAACGAGTCTGAGGCTCTGTCGCGAGCGCAATCGGCGACGGGTGACCAGAAGAGTCCGCCTGGGCGCTGTTAGTGAAATGGCAAAGGCCGGCGAAGGGGTGACACCGTCACCCGTTGAGCCCATGCCACGGCACCGATAGGGTCTCCCTTATGGACAGTGCAGCGAACACAGCGTCCGGCACGACCGCTCAGCGATGGCGGCCACTGCATCATCACGAGTCACACTCTGACGCCGTCACCCTCGAAGGTCATAACGATTGCTCGCGACGAACATCTGCAAGAGGCCGAGGCATGTGAATCCGTAACGCATCCAGGACCACGATAGCCGCGCCAAGACGCGGATAAACGCGGATCGATGCGCGTCTTTTTCTGATTCCCCACTGGTGCAACAGATTTTAGAAAAGTTGCGACACGCTCAAGCTTTTCCTTGAGGCGCCGTGCGCGCTAGAAATTCTTCGCATGGCATCTGCGAAGGCCGACACTCGGGTCCACCCCCTCGTTGACGAGACGCTTTCAAGGCGGACGCGGATGCGAGCTGCCGAAGCAAAGACCAAAACGGCGGGCGGTCGTGGAGCGCGCGCCGCTAAGGAACGAGAGGGAATCCGCGAGGACTTTGGAAAGACCCTGCCGCCCATAACACGTGCCTCGATCGGCCGGGTTCTGCGCATTTTGCGCAAGGCGGCGCCGGCGTGGAACGCGCCGGTGCTGACGTTAGCGGCGGCGGAGCGGCGCGATCCGTTCCTGACGCTTATCGGATGCATCCTGAGCTTGCGGACCAAGGACCAGGCTACCGCGATCGCCGCCCCGCGCCTGTTTGCGCGCGCCGACACGCCATCAGGGATGCTGGAGCTTTCGCGACCGGAGATCGAGAGATTAATTTACCCGGTCGGCTTCTATCGCACTAAAGCACGAGTTATCCAGCAAATTTGCCGCGACCTGCTGGACCGCTTTGACGGCCGGGTGCCCGACCGTATCGATGATTTACTGACGCTCAATGGAGTCGGCCGCAAGACCGCCAACCTGGTCGTCACCGAGGCGTTTCGCAAGCCCGGCATATGTGTCGATACTCACGTTCACCGAATCTCCAATCGCTGGGGCCTTATCAAAACCGCGACGCCCGAGAAGAGTGAAACGGCGCTGCGTGAAACCCTGCCGCGCCGTTACTGGATAGAATACAATTCGATCCTGGTCGCTTTTGGGCAAACTATCTGCCAGCCGGTTTCCCCATGGTGCTCGCGATGCCCGATCAGCCATCTTTGCCCCCGTATCGGCGTCGTGCACTCGCGCTGAGCTCCGGACTGCTTTGGGAACCGTCACATTCTCACCTAGATGCCGGCAGCGATTAAAATCCTCGCGGGCCTCTTCATGACCACCGGCGTCGTGCTGCTGACCGCGGCAACATCAGTCGCAATCGATTTCTACGAAATCCAGATTTATTCAACCGAAACAACGCCGCCGGGCATCTTAAGCCTCGAACTTCATTCAAACAGCGTAGTCAGTGCGACCGGCGCCGAAGCCCACGCGCAACTTAATCCGTATCAGATCCATGAGACGCTCGAAGGCACGTACGGGCTGACCCCTCATATTGAGATTGGGCAATATCTCGCGACGGCCAAGCTCAACAACGGCGATTACGAATATGCGGGCGCCCGCACCAAATGCCATTTCGGAGTTTCGGCGACTGACTCTTGGCCGCTCAAGTTCGGTGGCAATATCGAATTGGATTACATGCGCCGCGCGGCGGAAGAGCAGCCGCTGACGCTGGAGTTGCGCCCGATAGTTGAAACGTCGCTCGGCGGGTTTTTGCTGATCGCCAATCTCGCCTTCGAGAAGCCCTTCCGCGGACCTGGCACCCATCAAGGTGTAACCTTCGCACCTTCAGGGCAGATCAGCTATAAACTTTTGCCCTGGCTGGCGCCGGCGGTTGAGTATTACGGCGATATGGGAGCTGTCGAACATCTGCCGAGCATTCAGCAACAGCAGCATTTCCTGGTCCCGACGATCAACCTCTTTATCGTTCCGCAAATGGAAGTAAATGCCGGCGTTGGCTATGGCCTCACCCGCGCCAGCAACGGGATATTTTTGAAGGCGATACTTGGGTGGGATTTCGAAGTAGGGCGCCTGCTGCGGTAATTCCGGCTTCACCCGAAGCCGATCGATCCTTTTGACGGTCTGCGGCGCAACGATAGAAAAAGAGCGAAATGATCGTTGCGCCTGTGCGACCCCTTGATTATTGTCGAGTAGCGCCATCCATAGCGTCGCTGAGTTTCCCCGTGGCACAAAGACAACGTGATGAACAAAAACTCTGGCTGATCCTGTTTCAGCTCAAGGCCATTCGGGCACGGATTAACTCGCTGGCGGCCCAGTATTTTGCCTTCTCGGCCCTCGCCATAGTGATTGTGGGAGCGGCGACAGTAGTGGCGGCGGCCTTGGCACTGAGACCGTTGGGCTTTCTTCTTATCGCTATCATAGTCGCGATCGCGGCGTGCATCACCATTATTCGTGTAATCCGCACCGCACTGCGTTCGAGCGCAAGTCCGGTGAAAGCTGCATCGATGGCTGACGACCGAGGCGGCCTTAAAGGCCGGCTTATGACCGTGCTTCTGATGTCCGAGTCAGGACAGACCTCGGAATTGTGGCGGTATCTGGTGGAGGACACTTACGGACGCCGGGGCGAGTTCGAGCCCGCTAAAATCGAGCCGCGATGGTTCTCGCGCTCGATTTTTGCGTTGCTGACCGCGTGTATTCTGGCACTCTTTGTAGTGCGGATTGCCCGGCTCGGGCTCGACAGCCATACGCTTCGAATGAGAGGCCTGCCGAACCAAGTCACGGCCGAGTTGGGCAATCTGGATATCCGCCCGGCTGATCCGGGGCTTGAGCCCAACGCTGAGATTTACGCCGATGAAGCAACGATGCAGAAGCTTGCCAACAAATTCGCCTCTGCCCAAGGCAATGCAAATGATAAAGGCGGGCTTTCGCAATGGCTCAATAAGGCCCGTAATCTCGCCGGTGCATTGCAAAATGAGATAACTGGTCAGCAGCGCCGACCACCGGTCGAGCTTAGATTAACCGACAAAGACGTTGCCGCCAGCGAACAACCGCGTTCCCATCATGAGGCAACGGCGCCGGGTGGGAACAATGGAGCGAATCGCCCCGGAACCGGCAAATCCAGCAGGGGACCGGAGCCAGGGTCGACGCCGGGTCAAATGCCTGGTCAGCTAGCTCAGAACGGCCCGGGCTTCCCTGGTCAACTCGGTAATGACTCCTCGCAGACAAGCCCGAGCGATGTCGGCTCGCCGGCGTCGGGTGGAGCAGGCAGCGGCGGTGGGGTAAGCCATGGTGCCGGCAGCGATCCCGAGCACCTGTTCGGCCCGCCGTCATCTCAGCCGTTGGGTAGCGACAGTTTCAAGATCACGATCGACGCACAGCCGTCAGACGAAAGCTCAACCCCCGGTGCCCCCGCATACATTCCGCCCAAGATCAGAGCCCCGCTCAATGACCGGCAGCACGAAGATGAGCCGATCGCTCGTGCGTCAGTCCCGGCAGCTGACCAAATCACGATCAAGCGCGTATTCGAGCGATGAAAGGCGAGCCGCCGAGCCGCGTCAATTAGGAGGAGCCTGCGCGGTGCGCACTGAGAACGAACCCCAATCGATGACTGCGGAACAACCGAGTATCGGCGATTTCGCACGCATCTTCCGCCGGATCCAAGCCGAGATCCATAAGGCTATCATTGGCCACGAGCGCGCGGTCGAGGAGTTGCTGAGCGCTCTGTTTGCCGGCGGCCATGTGTTGATTGAAGGGGTCCCTGGCACCGGTAAGACCACCCTGGTCAAAACGCTGGGCCTGGTGCTTAATTTGAGTTTTAATCGAATTCAGTTCACCGTCGATCTGATGCCGGCCGACATCACCGGAACCCGGGTGATTCTCTCCGGCGCCGATGGACGACGCGAATTCAGTTTCCAGCCCGGTCCGATTTTTTGTCATATCCTGCTCGGCGATGAGATCAATCGGGCGACGCCCAAGACGCAGTCAGCCCTGCTCGAAGCGATGGCCGAGTTGCAGGTCACGGCGGGCGCCACAACCTATCCATTGCCGCCGCCTTATTTCGTGATGGCGACTTTGAATCCAATCGAGATGGAGGGTACCTATCCGCTCCCTGAGGCGCAGCTCGACCGCTTTCTGTTCAAAGTGCGCCTGGGCTATCCGGGTGAAGACGAACTCGTCAGGATCATCACGGCCACTACCGGACCTGAAGAGGCGGGGGTCGCTCCGGTGTTTGCAGTTGAGGAAGCTGCAGAGCGGCTCGAAGCACTGAAACGCCTGGTGCGCGAAGTGATAGTAGCGCCGCCGATCGAGCAATATGCCGCACGGATGGTGCGCGCGACCCAACCGGAAAACCCACGCATCATCGGCGAGCATCGTTCCCCGGTGCGGGTCGAGCTGGTCAATCGATACGTCAGTTTTGGCTCGAGCCCGCGCGGCGCGCTGGCGCTGATTCTGGGCGCCAAGGTGCGCGCACTGCTGGACGGCCGCGCCAATATTGCTTACGACGACATCGATCAACTTGCGCCCGCTGCGCTCGAGCACCGCATCATGCTCAACTACGCGGCCCATTCCGATAACGTCGATGCGGCGCGGATTGTGGAACAGGTGGTTAAGGCCGTGCGTCCGACGCGCGTATGACACCAGGCGGAGCGAAGCGCAGCGTAGCAAGCTACTAGGGGAGCGACGCGGAACGAGCAAACGAGTCCGCGAGGTGGGCAGACTAAAACGAGTCGGCGACGTGCGCCTATCAGGATGACAGCTCAAATGCTGGCCACGCGTGCTTTTGATCCCGAGTTTCTCCAGCACCTCGACGCGCTGGCGCTGGGCACCAAGCGGGCGCGCACCGTCCGTGCGGGCCGCCGCAGCGTCGGCCGCGTCCTCGGTTCGGGCATCGAGCCGGAGAATTTTCGCGAGTACTCAGCTGGTGATGACTTGCGTTTCCTCGACTGGAACGCCTTCGCCCGTCTCGACGATCTGACGGTCCGCACTTATCGCGCGGAGCGTCAGATTGAACTCACCATTATCATTGACACGAGCGCTTCGATGGGGGTGCCCCAGTCCGACGACAAGCTTGGCCTCGCGGCCGTGCTCGGTGCGGCACTAGCATATATCGGAATGGGTGAGAACGACTCGGTGCGGCTGGCCGCGTTCAGCGGTGGCCGCCGGGGCCCTCGGCTGCAGACCACGCGCTTTTATCAGCGCCGCGAATCGTTCTTTGCTTTCCGCCCGTTCGTGACCGGTCTGAAATGTGAGGGCGACACGCGGTTGTCGGCGGCTGTGGCGGAGTTCCTGCGGGCGCCCCATCACGCGGGAATCGTGATCCTGCTTTCGGATTTCCTGGTAAGTCCGATGGACTCCGAGAATGCATTGGCTCAACTCGTCGCCGCTCGGCACGAGGTTAAGGCTATTCATGTAATGGGCGATCGTGAATGCGCCGCCAGTTATCCGCCCGGAGCTTATCGCGTGCGTGACTGCGAGACGGGTGAACTGCGCGAAGTCACCTTCGGCGCGCATGAGTCCGAACTGTGCCGCCGGCGCGTCGAACAGCATGCCGAACGGCTCAGCAGTTTTTGCGCGCGCCACGGGATCGTTTATTCTCGCGCGTTTGGCGTCTCGAATCTGGACGCGATCATCTCCCGCGAATTCCCGCGGCTGGGGGTGATTGCCTGACGTGGGCTTTTTCAACCCTGGAAGTTTGCTGTGCGGCGTGAGCCTGGTTGCCCTTGTGGCAATTTACCTGCGTTCGCGTGCACGTCCGACCATCAACGTTTCGAGCTTGATGTTGTTCGAAGAGGTCCCGGCACCGGTGGCCAAGAGCCGGATATTGCGCGTCGACCTGCTGTTCTGGCTGGAAGCGCTGGCTTTGGCGGCGATGACGCTCGCTGCTGCAGGGTTTTACCTCCTTGGCCCCCAGCCGGTTGGCCGCCATCAACTTCATGCGCTGGTGTTTGACCTCGGCGCCGGAATGGAAGCGGTTGACGGCCGTATTTCGCGGTTAGACGAGGCCCGTCGCCGCGCGCGTGCACTAGTCTCCAGCGCGCCTGCCGGTGATGCATTCAGCATCATCGGCTATGCACTCGAAGCCCGGACTTTGTTCGCGCCATCAGCGTCGCGTAACGAATTGTTCGCCGCGCTCGACAAGTTACAACCGATGGCGGTCGCGGCGCGGCCGGCGGCCCTGAGGGCGGCCCTGCTCGACGCCCGCGAAGCAGCGACTATCGACATTTTTGCTGACCGTAAACCGGCCAAGGAGGTCGTGCGGGAGGCACGTCCCGACGGCCGTGTCGCTGTGCATCAAGTTGGTCAAGCCGCGGACAATGTGGCGATTGCCTCGCTGGACCCGGGGGTGCCGCGCAGCAGCCCCGGCCATTGCGTGTTGCGCAATTTCTCTAATCGGCCGGTGGAATGCGAATTGGAGATCGACAACAACGGCCGGCAGGTAATGCGCGCTCCATTGATAATTGAACCGCGCGCACAAGCTATCGTGACGTTTCGGCCGCTCGCCGAGGGTGGTCTGCTTCGTGCCCGAATTATCACCGCTGACGCTCTGGCGGCGGACAACGAGCGCTATGCGCTCGCGCCTGCGATCGCGCAGGCCAGGGTTTTGGTGCTGTCGCCCGACGCCGACTCGCGCGACGACCTTGCTCGCATCGTCCTGGCCATTAATCCCAACTTCGTCGTCACTGCGCTGGATCCGGTGCTCTATCCGTCGAGCAGTGCTGCTGGCCAGCGATTCGCCCTCGCCGTGTTACATGACTGCAGTGACGCCGGGGTCAACGCTTCAGCGCGCATGTTTATTTTTCCCGAACCGCGGCTGCCTGGCTCAAAGCGCCCGCCGCTCGTGCCGGTGAGCGGCAGCGTAGCGGTAGCTGAATTGGAATCGCGCCAGGACAGCGGCCCGCTTTCAACGCCTGCACTGCTTGGCCCCGCGCGGATTGTGTCACTGCCGGGATGGATGGATTCTCTGGCCCGCGGCGCACCAATCGGCGCCCATGATTCGTTGCCACTGGCAGCAGCAGGGCGCAACCGTGAGGGTGAGGTTGGTGTGCTGACCTTCGACATCAGGAACCATTTGTTGCTTGATCCCGATCGGCTGGACGCGCTGGTGTTGACTGTCGATACGCTTAAGCGAATGGTGGCGGCGCAGAACGTCAAGGTCGTTGCGACCGGCTCGTTCGTTGCCGTTTCCACCTTTGGCGCGGCTACTTTAACTGCGCCGGACGGCTCGACCATCGCTTTGCAGCAGGATCAATGGGGGCGAGTGCGTTTTCGCCCGCTGAACGTCGGGCGATACCTAATCAGCGGCGGCCAGCACGAAGTCGCAGTCTACGCCAATTATTATGACGCCGCCGAATCAGACCTCGCTCCGTCGCCAAGCGCTCCGGAGCTCGAGCGGCCGGTTCAGTTTGCAGCTCCAGTTCGTAGCGAGAACTATCCAGAACCGGCAGGCGTGCTATTGATTGCGGTGGCAACCTTGCTGCTCCTGGCTGAGTCGGCTTTGATTGCACAACGCGCCATCCGATGGGGTGTGCGTTATGTTTGAACGGCCGGTCGCATTATGGCTTCTGCTCGCATCACCGCTGATCGTACTGCCGGGGGTGTTGGCGGTTGCGCGCGGCGGCAAAGCGTTGGCCGGCGCGGTTTCGATCGTATCGCGGCTGGCAACCTTTGCGGCGCTGGTATTGATGCTGGGGGGATTGCGCATTCCGGTACGAGCCGCGGCTCGACGAATGGCAATGGTGATCGCGGTCGACCAGTCCCGCTCGATTGCGCCGGATCAAGCCGCATGGCTGCAACACCGCATTTCTGAAATCCGCGGTCAACTCAGCACGCGGGATCGGGTAGCAGTAATCGGATTCGGCCGGGACGCGACTTTGTTGGCGCCGCTGGAAGATCCGCGGATGCCGGTTCCGGATGCTGGTGCGGTCGACCCTGACGCAACCGATCTGGCCGGCGCGCTCGCTACGGCAATCGGGATTTTTCCCGACAACGAGGAAAAGCGCCTGGTGCTGATGACCGACGGGAACGAAACCGAGGGCCAGGTATTGGACGAAGTACCCGCCATGAGCCAGGCCGGCGTGCGCATCTTCACCGCCGCACCGCCGCCCTCCGCGGTTGCTCGCGTCGCGATTACTGCGTTCGAAGCCCCTGAGGTCGTTCGCGCCGAGACCAGCTTTGCGCTGCACCTGGACGTTCAGAGTGAAGCACGAGTTCCGGTCGCGGCGCAGATTAGTCTGTCCAGCGATGGCACTGCGCTGGGCGTTCAGCAGGTATCGCTGGCACCAGGATTAAATCGATTCGTGCTGCCTTATCGAGTCGGCCAGAGTGGAGCGCATTTGATGCAGGCGCGAATAAGTGTGCCGCCACCGCTAGTTGCGGCAAATCCGTCTGCGGAGACAGCGCTTTCGGTGATCGCGCCGCCGAGGGTGCTGCTGGTTTCACCCAATCCGCCTGACAGTCTAATCAAGGTCCTGCACAAGCGTAATTACGCGGTGCAAAGCGCGCCGCCCCGCGGGTTGCCGGCGCAGGCCGAGGACTACCTGGCCTACCAGGCCGTGATAATTGCCAATGTGCCTTCCCAAGCCCTGGATGAAGGGGCGCAAGCCGCGTTGAACCGCTATGTTGCGGATTTCGGCGGTGGTTTGATCGTAACCGGCGACAGCCTGCGCGACTCGCACTTCCACGGTACTACCCTCGAAAAGACCTTACCCATCACTTTCCAGCCACAGCCACCACCCCCGTCACGCGAGCCGATCGCAGTTTATCTTCTGATCGACCGCTCCAACTCGATGAGCTACAACTCGCGCTACCCGGCGGTCCGGGATGGCGAGCGTATCCATTACGCCAAGCAGGCGGCCGTCGCCCTGCTCAACCAACTCGACGACACCGACTATGCGGGGGTGATCGCGTTCGATTCCGAGCCCTATATCCTCGGCCATCTGCGTCCATTGGCGGAACAACGTGACGAGCTCATTGCTCGCGTCCAGCGGCTCGAACCGGGTGGCGGGACTGATTTCAAGGAAGCACTCGAAATCGCCGAACGTGAAATCGACCAGAGCGGAATCGCCGTCCGGGAAGTTATCCTGCTGACCGATGGCGATACTAATCGTCAGTATCACGATCATGACCAGGAAATGACGGACTATGCCAAGGACGCGATTCCGGTCTCTACCATCCGGATCGGGCCCGACCTCGAGAATTTGCGGCTGCTGCAGGATTTCGCCCATATTACCGGAGGAGTCTTTTACCGGGTCGAGGACATCACCAAGTTGCCGCAGTTGCTGGTCCATCTGACTCACGAGGCCGAAAATTTCAAATGGCACGAGCGCTCGCATATCGATTTCGGCAACCGCAGTGCGATCCTCAGCGGAATTGCGCAGCGTGATTTACCGCCGCTCGACTTCTTTGCCATGACCGAGGCCAAGGATGGGGCCGAGGTTCCGTTACTGGTCCGCAAGGGGTCGCGTAGCGCGCCGCTATTGGCGACCTGGCAATACGAACTCGGGCGCAGCGCGATCTTTTCGGCCGATCCGGATTCACTCGGTTCGCTCGCATGGATCCGATGGGACCGCTATGCGCAGTTCTGGTCGCAGCTGGTGAGTTGGGTAGCGCGCGAGGGTGATTCCGGCCCGTTCTCGTTGCGTGTTAGGGATTCTGACGATGGTTCCCTGGAGTTCGAAGCACAGAAGGCCGACCCGCTTCCAGTCAACAATCTGTTCTGCCGCATCACCGGACCCGGACTCGACAACGACGTGGCGATGAGTCAGGTCGGAACTTCAACCTATCGTGCTGAATCGGCGCCGCTCCAGCGAGGGAAGTACGGGCTTGCCCTGATAATTAAAGCCGGCGATACGGAACGAGTGCTGTTGCGGCGCGAGGTTGCCGCTAAAGGAGCCCAGGCACTTGACGCGGCGGAGTTGAAGCTGCGCGCGGCCAATGAACCATTGTTGCGCACTATCGCCGCCGATACCGGTGGCCAGTTCGATGCGCCGGTTTCGAAGATCGTCCAACGCTCCGGCGCAATGATTACCACCTATGAATCGGTCGATCGGCTCCTGTTGCCGCTGGCGATGCTGACATTGTTACTGGCAGTCTTCGTTCACCGCCGCTTCCTGGGGGAATAAGCTCTGCGTCGGCTTGGGTCGACGACGCACACGCGATCCCGAGTTATCCCCGGTGCCACTGCGCCCACCAGACAAGCCACTAATGCTCTGCAAATTAGGGTGGTGCGTTGTTTTGGCCTATTGAAAACCGCGCCAGTCGCCGAGTTGGTAAGATTGAACAGCCTGAATAATAGTGTGTACTGCAATTTGGGAGACCATCGCTGTCTACATCCGCGTGTCATCGCCGAAAGGACAAAAGACAGACAGCCAACGGGCCGAGGTGGAGGCCTGGATTAACCGTCAGCGGATCAAACGCGCACGCTGGTTCGAGGACCGCGACAGCGCCACCAATTTGCAGCGCGACGCTTTCAAGAAATTGCAGGACGCCATCTTTGCCGGCGAGATCGACACGGTTGTTGTGTGGAAGCTCGACCGCTTGGCACGGAACCTCAAGGAAGGCGTCAACGTCCTAGCCGATTGGTGTCAGCATGGGGTGCGCGTCATCGCCATCACCCAACAGAATCGACCTTAGCGGCCCCGTGGGCAATCTGATCGCGAGCCCTGTTATTCGGCATTGCCGAGATCGAATTGCAGCACTCCAAGGAGCGTCAGGCCATCGGTATTGCCCTAGCCAAAAAACGCGGCGTCTATACCGGACGCCGATTAGGCACAACGAAAGCCACGCCCGCGCGGGCGCGAGCTTTGAGAAAACAGAAGTTGACCATTCCGGAAATCGCCCAGGCACTCGGCGTTAAACAGCGCACCGTGTACAACTATCTCAGCAGTGGATGATCATATTTTTGTGGTGGAAGTAACGTGACAACTCCTTAATTACCCACGCACGCGGTCATAGAGGTAACGCCGATGAGGTGTTCGAATTGCGGGAGCGAGAATCCCTCGGGTAAGAAGTTCTGCGGCGATTGCGGGCGGCCCCTCGCGAACCTCTGTCCGAAATGTGGTGCATATAATCCCCCGGCGAAACAATTCTGCGGTGATTGCGGAGCAATGCTCGCGACCGGCAATTCGGCTGCGCAATCAGCGGCTTCTGCCCCGAGCTCGCCATCCGTCCACATGGCATTCGAACAGGCAGGCACCACCGCAATCGAAGGCGAGCGCAAAACGGTAACTGCCCTGTTCGCCGACCTCAAGGGTTCGACTGAAATGATGGAAACGCTCGATCCCGAAGAGGCGCGGGCGGTAATCGATCCCGCCCTTCAAATCATGGTCGCTGCGGTGCGTCGCTATGAAGGGTACGTGGTGCAATCCACCGGTGACGGCATTTTCGCGCTACTCGGTGCGCCAGCTGCCTACGAGGACCATCCGCAGCGAGGGGTTTATGCCGCACTGCAGATGCAGCATGAGTTACGCGAATACGCCCAACGGCTCGCAGATCAAGGCAAGCCTGCGCTCGAATTCCGCATCGGGATCAACACGGGTGAAGTCGTAGTTCGGACGGTCGAGACCGGCGGCAAGGTTGAGTACGCGCCGATCGGACACACTGCCAACCTCGCCTCGCGTTTGCAGGCGTTAGCACCGGCCGGCTCGATCGCCGTTAGCGAGCATACTCGCAGTCTGGTCGAAGGCTACTTCGACCTGCGGGCGCTGGGGCCGTTGCCAATCAGAGGTATTAATCAGCCTGTCAATGTTTACGAAGCTACCGGGCTTGGGCCACTGCGCACTCACTTTCAGCTCTCTATCCAACGCGGCCTGACGAAATTCGTCGGACGCGAACGCGAAGTGGCCGCAATGGAGCGCTCGCTCGAACTGGCGACGAGTGGGCACGGCCAAATCGTCGCGGTCGTTGCAGACGCAGGGACAGGAAAGTCGCGGCTGTTCTATGAATTCAAGGCGATGCTCCCCTCGCATTGCTACGTGCTGGAAGCTTACTCAATATCCCACGGCAAGGCATCGGCATGGCTGCCAGTCATCGAATTGCTAAGAAGCTACTTTGCCATCCAGGATCAAGACGACCAGCCGGCCAGGCGTGAAAAAATCAGTGTTAAGCTGGAAGCCCTCGATCCGGTGCTAGGCGACATGTCGCTCTATCTGTTCAGGCTGCTCGGAGTCGTGGAAGGGCCTGACCCACTCGCTCAGATGGACCCGCATATCAAGCGGCAACGCACGCTTGACGCGATAAAGCGTATCATCCTACGTGAAAGCCTGGTCCAACCACTGGTCTTGATTTTCGAGGACCTGCACTGGATCGACAATCAGACTCAAGCCTCGCTCGACTTGCTGGCCGACAGCATCGTCAGTGCGCGTGTGCTGCTGATGGTGAACTACCGTCCTGAGTATCGGCACGGATGGGTCAATAAAACTCATTATTCACAGCTCCGGCTCGAATCCCTGGCCGGCGACAATGCGGCGGCAATGCTGAACGCGCTCGTGGGTGATACTGCCGAGCTCGATCCGCTTAGGCGGATGATTATCGAACGCACCCAGGGTAATCCGTTCTTCATCGAGGAGATGCTGCAGTCACTGTTCGATGAGGGTGTACTGGCACGCAATGGCGTGGTCAAGATTGCGCGGCCATTCTCGCAATTACGATTGCCGCGCACCGTCCAGGGAATCCTCGCCGCCCGCATTGATCGGCAGTCGAGTGAGCACAAGCATTTACTGCAGACCCTGGCGGTGATCGGTCGAGAATCGAGGCTAGACCTGATCGGGCAGATTGTTCCTATTGCTGAGCCGCAATTGCAGCAGATGCTTGCAGAATTGGGGGCGAGCGATTTCATCTACGAGCAGCCGGCGTACCCGCAAGTCGAGTTTGTCTTCAAGCACGCCCTGACGCAGGAGGTCGCTTACAATTCGGTTCTGATAGAGCGCCGCAAGCAGTTGCACGAGCGAATCGGCGCGGCGATCGAAGAGATTTGGAGCGGCCGGCTCGACGACCATTTGAGCGAATTGGCCCGTCACTATGAACGTAGCGGCAATACCCGCAAGGCGCTTGATTACCTGGGACGGGCAGGTCATCAGGCGAGAACACGTTCCAGCCATGCGGAGGCGGCCTGGCTCTTCACGTCGGCGCTGGAATTGCTCAAGACCCTGCCGGAAACCCCCGAGCGCGTTCAGCAGGAACTGGCGCTCCAGCTTGGTTTGGGGCCGGCATTGCAATGCATCAAGGGATGGACAGCACCGGAGGTGGCCTCGGTGTACGCGCGGGCCCGCGAGCTTTGCCGGCAGCTAGGTGAGACTACGCAACTGTTCACCGTTCTCTATGGACTCTCTAGAGTTTCCTTTGTGCGCGCTCAGTATCAAACGGCTCGCGAGCAGACACAGCAGCTGCTTTCGATTGCGCAAAACCTGCCAGACGCTGACGTTCTTTTGGTGGCTCACTGGGCTCTGGGACAAACCCTCTCCATGCTTGGAGAGCTCGTGCCGGCCCGAACGCATCTCGAATGCGCCCGCTCGCTTTATGATCCCGCCCGGCATAGATCGCTCGCGGAGGGCGGATTTAACGAGGGAGTGGCTTCACTCGTTTACGCAGCCTGGACTGAATGGTTCTTGGGCTATCCCGACCAAGCGGTCGCCCGGGTTGAGCAGGCACGAGCCCTGGCGGAGGAGCTGTCTCAAACCTTTAGTCTTTGCTTCGCACTGGCCTCGTCGAGCGTTCTTCATACTTTCCGTAGGGAAGGAGAGGCGGCCCTGAAATTCGCCGATGAAAGTATCCGGCTCGCAACCGACCATGGCTTTCAGCAGTTGTTGGAGTATTCGATTTGTTTTTGCGGTGGCGCGCTGGTCGAGTGCGGTCAGGAGGAACAGGCGGTCGCGCGGTTGCATGAAGGCCTTGCGGCCCTCGACGCCTTGGGCTCAGGAGCGGGTAACACGCGGTTTCTCGGATGGCAGGCGGCGGCCTACGGCAGACTTGGCCGAGTAGAAGAGGGACTTGCGGCCGTAGCCGAAGGATTCGCAGTCTCGCAAAGGACCGGCGAACGCTTTTTTGAGGCCGAACTGCATCGTCTGACGGGCGATTTACTGCTCCAGCGCGATGCTCAAGAGTCTGAGTCGAAGGTCGAAGGCGAAGCTGAGGTATGCTTTCGGCGAGCGATCGAAGTCGCCCGCCGGCAGCAAGCAAAATCGTTGGAACTACGCGCGACGATGAGTCTCGCCCGACTGCTGGCATCGCAAGGCCTCCGCAAGGAGGCGCTGGCGATGATCGCCGAAATCTACAACTGGTTTACCGAAGGTTTCGATACCGCTGATCTGAAAGAGGCCAAGGCGCTGCTCGACGAACTGACCGCCCTTAATACCTGACTCGAAACGTCGGACTGTCCTCCGGCCGGGTTTTGCGCCTGTCATTAGAGCCGTGTGGTGGAGACGTTGGCGTGGCCGAGCCATTCCTGAACCTTGGCGATATCCGCTTTGTTATCGAGCGCTTTGGTCGCGGCCGTCGCGCGCAGTGAGTGTACACATAGGCCGTTGATTTGGGCGCTGAGGCCCGTCTGACGCGTATATTTGCGCACGATGTTCTTTCAAGACCGTGCTGCAGTCCAGAGGCTTGCCGAGTTCGCCCGTACGATTGTTCATCACAGGACGGAACACCGGGCCGCTGTTGCCGCTTACATTGAGCAGTGAGGCGGTCAGCGTCCCTGGTGAAGCGTGAATTTGCGGTCAAACGACTTCAACCGTTCGGCAGCGGCGGCCAGGGTGGTTTCGCTCTTGGAGAAGGTGAAGCGCAGTATATGACGGCCCAGTTCTCGACGATGGTAGAAGCTGGACCCGGGCACCGCGGCGATGCCGACCTCGTTCAACATGAAATCGGCCGCCTCGAAATCGTCGTGAAAACCCAGGTGGCCGATATCGGCCATGATGTAGTAAGCACCTTGTGGGGCACGACACTTAAGTCCTGCCGCGCTCAGAGCCTCGAACAGCATTGCTCCTTTGCGCTGATAGCTACCGGCGAGTTCGGAGTAGAAAGATAGCGGCAGCCGCAGCGCCGTTGCCCCGGCTTCTTGTAACGGATGCGGTGCACCCACCGTGAGGAAATCGTGCACTTTGCGAACCGCGGCAGTCAGCCGCTCGCATGCGATCGCATATGCGAGCCGCCAACCCGTGACGGAGTAGGTTTTGGAGAGTCCACTGATTGTGATCGTCCGCTCAGCCATCCCGGGCATCGTAGCCAACGATAGATGGCGGGCCTCGCCAAAAATTATGTGCTCGTAAATTTCATCGGTGATCGCCAGCGTATCGTAGCGGCAACATAGGGCCGCGATCATTTCGAGTTCGGCCCGGCTGAAAACTTTGCCGGTCGGGTTGTGTGGGGTGTTGACGATGATCGCCTTGGTACGGGGACTGAAGGCGGCGGCGAGTTCGGCCGCATCGATTGAGTAGTCCGGGTCGTGCAGCGCGACGTATCTCGGTGTGGCGCCGGCCAGAATTGTGTCAGGACCGTAGTTCTCGTAAAACGGCTCGAAGATTATCACCTCGTCGCCGGGATTGATTACAGCCAGCAACGAAGCGACCATCGCTTCGGTAGCACCGCAGGTGACGGTGATGTTCAGGTCGGGGTCGCATTCGAGCTGGTTGTAGGAGCGTGCTTTTTCGGCGATCGCGGCCCGAAAATTGGGCGAGCCGTGGGTCACGGCATATTGATTATAGTCGTCGTCAATGGCGCGCTTCGCGGCTTCCTTCAACCGCTCCGGAGCAGCGAAATCCGGAAAGCCCTGCGCGAGGTTGACGGCCCCGCATTTTAGGGCTCGGCGCGTCATCTCACGGATGACGGACTCGGTAAAAAATCTGGTCTTGGACGAGACGTCGGTCGGCATCGAGCCCAGCTTACTGGATCAAGCCAAGCGAAGGCCAACTCGACAAGGACTTACCGGATCCTCGACAAGGACTTACCGGATCAGAGAGAAACCTTTCGATGGTGGCTGGAAGTCAGGCGACAGCCATTACCCGTCAGTGACGGGCTCGCCGCTACCGGTTTTTTCCTGTTCCCCCCGCGGGCTCATCTTGAGATCCAGCGTAGCCGCGGCACTAAGCAGCCAAATCCGCGGCAACCAATTCAACGGGCCCGAAATTTACGGTCAGTTGCCGTTGCCGCTGTGGCGTAACTCATCCAATTGCGCGGCGCCTTGTTGCATCCGCCATTGGTCGATCGCTTCGACATTGAAGCGCCAGTCACTCCCAATCTTAAAGCCGGGCAATTGGCCCTTCTTCAGGAGGCGGTAAATGGTGGAGCGATGAACCCGAAGGTACTCCGAGAGTTCGCTGACCGTCAGAACCTTTGCATCAGACAACATCATTATAACCCTTGTCCGAATTTCCTAACACACGCTATTAAGACTATAGGATATCCATGGGGCGCAAGCAATAGAGTTTGTCGCAGATCGGTACACTGCGGGAGCGGTCGCGAACCGCAGGTTCTATTCTGCTCTGAAAGGCCAAGCTTGCGTTCTCCGCTAACTGACTCCGGCGCTCTGAGCGTTCATGCTCGGCATGCGGCGTCAGAATACCCGATTATGGTCAAAAGGCAGCCGTTTCTTGGGACGTCTTTAAGTTCAGTTTTATTCAAATCGCACGTATACTCAAGGAACTTTTTCCGCCTCGTCGCCGGCGGCCCCCGAGGTTCGCGCGCGGCCGCCTTGCGCCTTAGCTTTCCCACTGGTGCAATTCAGTGATATTGAACGTGGAAGGAATTTCGTCGGAGGAAAACAACTACATGGAACGCAAGGGAGTGCATCATCTCGGTCTGGCCACGCTCGACATAGATCGGACGATGGATTTTTACACCAGGATCCTCGGCTGGAAGGTTGCATGGTGCGATATCCTGGAACCGCCGGGCGGCGGCCGGATTAGGCATGCCTTCATGGATACCGGAGACGGAACCCTGGTGGCCTTCATGTGTCCCGAAAAGGTCCAGGGCATCCCGCAGGAATTCAAGACTGATATTAACAGTGCACAAAATCTGCCTCCCGCCTTTTACCACTTCGCGTTCAACTGCAATTCGGTCAAGGAGCTTGAAGAAAAGCGCGAAGAACTGCTCAGGCAGGGTGTCGACGTGACCCCGGTGGTTGACCACGAATGGTGCCGTTCGATCTACTTCAACGATCCTAACGGACTTCTGCTCGAATTCTGCACGACGGTCCGCGAGTTCAACGACGACGACAAGATTATGAAACACCGCGAGCAGCCGGGACCGATGGTCAGTAACCCCGAAGATGCTCGCAAAGTGCGCGATAAATTGATGGGGCGGCCGCAAGCACCTCCTGCTTGAGCTAAGCGTCTTACACAGGAAACAAAGCCATGCCTCAGATCGATCTCTTTGAGATTATGTACAGCGCCGGCTCGATCCGGCGGTTACGGCCCGACCCGGTCCCGGATGAGATCATTGCAAAAGTCCTGGACGCCGCCATCCGCGCCCCTTCCGGCAGTAATGCCCAGTCATGGATCTTCATCGTCATTAAGGACCGGGAAACGCGCAGGCAGTTGGGAGCGGTTTATAAGAAAGCGTCGGACATCCTGGTGAAGTTATACGCCGGCGCTCCTCGTCCGCCCCATATGGATGAGAACAAGTACCAGCGCTTTATGCAGTCGGTTACGCACCTGTTCGAGCATATGGGTGACGCCCCGGTGTTGCTGGTGCCGTGCTTGAAAGCATCGATGTGGACGGGAGCATCCAACCTTCCGGCTGACGTCAAGGCGCGGATGGCAAGTGCGGCACGGATTGCGGGTTCAAGTATCTACCCGGCGGTGCAGAACGTGATCCTCGCCTGCCGCGCGTTCGGGCTCGGTACCGTCCTCACCACGATACATGCGTTCTTTGAGGAGGAAGTGCGCGAGATTCTCAAGCTCCCCGCCGATGTGCAAACCTACGCGTTGATGCCGATCGGCTATCCGCAGGGCCATCATTACCCGGTCAAGCGCAAAGCCGTACATGAAGTTGCTTGCCTCGACCGTTACGGCAACCCATGGCCGAATTGAGCCTGGCGAGTCGCAAGCGGTGAGCGCTCGGCATTTGGCCGAAATCCATATGCCGTCAGGCATGAAAGATCGCAGGATCAGAAGTCAGCGTGACTGAAGATGGAAATAGAGAGACGGCGACCGCTCGACGGAGTTCGCGTAATCGATTTGACCAAGATTGTAGCCGGACCCAACGCGACCCGAATGCTGGCAACGATGGGCGCGGAGGTGATCCGGGTTGAATGGCACGACCAACGCGCGCTCGATATGCTGCGAATGATTCGACCCGCCGTTCCCGGCGGCGATCCCGACAGTCTGAATCGCAGCGGCTTGTTCAACAATCTCAATGCCGGCAAGTACGGAATCACGCTCAACATGAGCCTTCCGCAAGGCCGCGATCTGTTCAAACGTTTGATCGCCCAAGCGTCGGTGCTGTGTGAAAACTATAGTCCCGAGCAGATGGAAAGCTGGGGACTCGGCTATTCAGCGCTGAGCCAGATCAATCCGGAGCTGATTTATTTGCAGATTACCGGCATGGGCAAATCGGGTACCTATAAAGCCTATCGCAGCGTCGGACCAACCGCTCAAGCGCTATCAGGCCTGACCCACATGTCGGGATTGCCGGAGCCGATGCCCCCCGCCGGATGGGGTTACTCATACCTCGACCATTCGACGGGCTATTATGGTGCGATATTCGTGCTCGCTGCTCTAATGAAGCGTCGGCGAACGGGACGGGGCTGTTATATCGATCTGTCCCAGACCGAAACCGGTCTCGTGCTTTCCGGCACCGCCGTGCTGGAAGCGCAAATTACCGGAAAAGCGACGGAACGTTATGGTAACCGGATGCCATTTGCGCAATGGGCTCCCCATGGCGCTTTTCGATGCCGCGGCACTGACGAATGGATCGCAATAGCTATTCAGAATGATGAGCAGTGGGCGCAGTTTGTCGAGGAGATGGGTTCGCCCGAATGGGCGTGTGCAGCACGTTTCGCTCATGCCTCCGGACGCAAGACCCATGAAGACGAATTGGAACGGCTGGTGGCTGAGTTCACTCAGGGCCAGGAGCGCTACGAGTTGATGCAACGTCTGCAGCGGCGTGGGATCGCGGCGGGTCCCGTCCAGAATGCGGCAGATCGATGTGAGCGCGACCCGCAACTCAAATACCGCGGTTATTTCGTCCCGCTGCCGCAGAGCGAAATCGGCACCTGGCCGATCGAGGCCTTTCCCGCGAAATTTCAAAATACGCCGATCAGCGTCGGCGGGCCGCCGGGCCGTGCCGCGCCGTTAATCGGCGAAGACAACGACTATGTTTATCGCGAAGTGCTTGGACTCAAGCCCGATGAGATCGCAGCGCTCAAGGAGGACTGGGTAATTTGACTATCGAAGCGGCTTTGAGCTCGGCACTCGAAGGAGCCGTCGTTATAGAGACGGGCGACCAGCGCGGCGAATTCGCCGGAATGCTTTTCGCGATGTTCGGCGCCGAGGTGATCAAGTTCGAGGGACGGCAGGGATCGAATTCGCGCTGCATCGGACCCTTCGCAAAATCCGAGCGCGATGGCGAGCAAAGTCTCTACTTCGAGCGATACAACTTAGGCAAAAAGAGCGTGACCCTCGAGTTCGAGCATCCGGCCGCCCGCGCCGCGCGCCATCGCCTGGGCAGCCGCGCCGACGTCGTCATCGATTCCGGCGAGGCGGATTCCGTCGAGCGCCGGGTGAAGCTCTACCACGAGATGCAGCAATCGAATCCGCGGCTGATTGTTTGCACAATCACTCCTTTCGGACTCGACGGTCCCTATCGCGATCTGAGCATGACCGATTTGACCCATCTCGCGATGGGCGGTGTGATGGCGTCGTGCGGCTACGATCCACGCCCTGATGGCACCTACGATACGCCACCGATTGCGCCGGCGATGTGGCAGGCCTATCACATTGCGTGCGAGCACGCCGTGCTGGCAGTTTTTGCCGCGCTGCATTTTCGCGAGCTTACCGGCAATGGCGATTTGATTGACGTATCGATTCACGAAGCCGTGAGCAACTGCACCGAAGTGGCGGTGCCGAGCTATATCTATAATCACGCAATCGTACAGAGGCAGACCGGACGCCATGCAGCAGAACATCCCACGCGTCCGTGGCTCCGGCGCACCAATGATGGCCGATACGTCAAGGCATTCATGTTCTGGAGCCGGCACGAAGCGAGGGTGATCGGCGAAATGCTCAGGGAGGCTGGAATTGAGCACGATCTTGACTCGGACTCTTACCGGGAATTGTGCGAGCGTTCGCCCTCAGCGGGCCACTCTCATCTCAACGGTCTGGTCGACAAGCTGGCTGCATCGATGACTGCCGACGAACTCTTTCATCGGGCGCAAGCCAAAGGCTTGTTGTGGGCCAGTGTCAGAGTCCCTGAAGAGAATATGGCGGATCCGCATTTTCAAGCACGCGGCACTTTCCAGCCGCTCGACGGGCTAGTAGCGGGCCGAGCACTTTACTACCCGGTATCGCTCGCGACAGACGGAAACGAGCGATTGACCGCGTTCCAACACGGCGCCCCCCAATTGGGCGAGCACACGCGCGAAGTCCTGACGCAACTGGGAATCAGCAACGCCGAGATAAATCTGCTCGCGCGAGAAGGTGCGATATAACTTTTGCAGGCTCGCGTACCGGATTCCTTGACCAAGTTGTTTGAGCTTGCCGCCGAGCTGTCTTGACTAGACGACGCTGAGTAGCGACCGAACTGTACTTATCGTTGGATGAGCGGTGAGTCCTCTGTTATCAAGGCGTGCAGGTCGTCGCGTTTGAAGATACCAGCCACCGCGCGTGTAAGCCCCACCGAGAGCACCTGGCCAGGATCATCGTAGATTTCCGTTTCGTCCTCGGGCGCGACGCCGGCGGCTGGCGCCGGCGGATCGTCATAGGTTGCATCACTTTCGCCCTGCCAAAACGGTACCTGGAAGGGTGGCTTGTAAACAGCAACATCGAGCGCGACCTCGGCGGTTGCTGACCACGTCGGTCCGCCGACATTGTCCGGCCCGCGATGCTTATCGACCCAAAAGCGTGCGATCTTGGCGGCAATCAGATATTGTGCCTGACGCGCGTCGAGCGCATCCTTCAACGGCATGTTCGAGCTGGACGCAATCATTCCTGCTTCTTGGGCCGCCTGAGTTATTGACTGCTGGATCAGCGGTTCCAGCGCCGGACCATAAAGGCGTTGGACGATTTCGCCACTCTTGTCGCGGATCACGCCAATTGCGGGATTGCCGTTGTCGGGCGAATGGGCAGCGCCGGAAGTCTCTTTGAAATCGCGCGCGTCAGCCGCAGCTAACACCATCACGCGCCGCTTGGGATAGGTATTCTGATAGCCCTTGACCTGGAACGGATAATATTCAAGGGTCTGAATTGATTTGAGTGGCTCCATCTGCTGGCTGGTTGGCGCGCACGCGGTAATCACGGTAAACGAACATGCTGCGGCGACGCAGCGACTGAGGAGCTTGAAGCGAAACGGGCGCAGCACCCTCTCCCGCCGGTCACGCTCGCTTGGCCTCTTGTGCCACCGAACCGGAGACGGGCGGGCGAGAGCGCGCGAGAGGGGGGCCGGATTAGCTTCGCGATGCCTGAGCGCGTTCACGGAACAGAAACAGCGTGCCCCCAATTTCCACACGGTCACCGCTCTTGAGCGCAAAGCGCCCTTGCACTGGCTGACGATTCACTAGTATCTGCGCCCCCCCCGTTGGGCTCACGAAGAAATTCTTGCCCTCGTTGCGAATAATTGCATGGCGCGCGAGCACTGCCTGGTCGCCGAACAGGCCGATATCACTTTCCTCGGCTCGCCCCACTATCGTGACCGGTTTGGTTAGTGGATATTCGCGGCCTTCGCGCGCGTTACGGCTCTGGCTCCGCACCACCATCAGCCAGCCGCGCTTGAGCAACTCACTGACCAGCCCGATGAAGAAGCCGATAAGTGCGCCCAAGATAATTATCGCGATAGCGCGGCCGAACGCCTGTGGAAACGTGGCAGTCAGAGCCTGATAACAAAGCCCCCCGACAGCGCCTCCGAGCATACCGCCGATCGCGCCATTGCGCCGCCTTGCGCTCGAGCGGGTCGCCCATCCCACTCCTAGTCCGACCAGGAGGCCCCCGACACCCCAGCCAAGAATTCGCCCGTTGAGACCACCAAGAACGTCGAACGCGGCTTCCGCCAGCACAAGAGCGAGAGCGCCGCCGAATATCCCGATGACGGCGCCGGATTTGATTCCGCGCATGGCCTGGCGCCATTGGCCGACACTGAGCGCTTCGATCGAGGCAAGGAACGATGCGATGAAAAGCCCGACTAATGCCCCCAGGATGATGTCGCGGCCCCACGGGCTCCGAATCCCCATAAAAGGCTCGGCGGTTGCCCACGCCCCGAGTCCGCCCAGGCCGCCTGCCACCGAATAAAAAAGGAGCTTCTCACGCGAAACGTTACTTGCCACGGGATCGACTCCCACGCATCATACTCGCGTTGATGGGGGCTGCCTGCTTCGGGTTTCTTTCTGCTAATCCGAGTGCAGCGGGCGATCGGGATTTATCCTTAAGGACCTCCGGCTCGAAGGGCAAAGCGATTTTTATCCGGCACTTCGCGCGCTCAGTCAGCATGGGTTTGCCAACTGCCGGCTTGGCCAGAGTTTGAATGGAAGCTTCCGCTGAGCAAATCGCGGTCGCGTTGGCCTTCGAAGAAAAAGGTATCGGCGCCGTAAGGTACTTCGAACTGCACGCGATTGCCGCGGACGAAGCCCTCGAGCGGCGTGACCCCGTACCCGCTTAGATGGACCACCATTTCGCCATGCAGGAAGCCATTAGGTTGTGGCCGCAGCCGCAATTCCATCGGCAACGAATCATATCCGGCCAACCCGCGAATCGTTCCGCTCGCCAGTAGTGGCATCTCCAGCCCAACCGCGGTCGAACCCGTCCCGCTGCCTGCAGCGCCGGTCCCACCGCCGCCAGCGTAGGGAATGCCGGCGTCGTTGACTACTCGGAATTTGCGCTGCGCGAAATATTGCCCATTCAGATAAAAATTAACGATATATTGGCCGGGCAGAAAGGCGCCGCCGGCCGAGTTTCCCACCCGCCCACTGAAGGTGGCGCGAGGGTCTGCCGGGTTCACCAACTGGACATCCTGGACGCTCCCCAGCGTGCTGCCGTCGGGCGCCACATAGGCAGCATCGACCTCGTAACGATTGCTGTCGAGTCGGTACAGGCGATTGCCGAAGATTACGCGCCATCCAACGAATAAAACTTTCGATACGCTGAAGACGGTGGTCGGGGAGGAAAGCGCAGTGCCATCCTTGGTCGTGTTGACAAACATAATTTGCTCGAGCTGCAACGGTCTGTGCCGGCGTTCCTGCAGCATCGCCACGCGCCGTGCCTCCTCGTTGCGCTTGGCTTCGGCGGCCCTGGTCGCGGCCGCTGCTTCGGCATTGGCACGAGCCGCCGCCACCCTCGCTGCGAGGTCCTCCGACACCGAAAATTGCTGCTGGCCGAGCAATTGGTCACCGGAGTACAGCGCAATCTTGTAATTCCCGATTGCGATGTTGCTCGCATCGGGCATCATCGCTACCCCGCTGAAATCGACAGCGGTTTGGCCCGGGGCAACGAACCGCTGATCCTCGCTGGATGCAACCTGGACGCCCTTGGGGTCAAAAATGCGCGCGACGATCCGGCCCTCTTGACTGTCGAGACCGGCCAACTCGTTTTTGAAGTATCCCTGCCATTTCAAATAGCGGTTTGCGGAGAGTTCGGTATCAGTGAAACTCGACCTCGGCGCCGAAACTGGCTCGCCCGAGCGGGTCGACAGAGCAATCGACATGGCTTTGAAATCGAGCGAATGTGCCCTTGCCTTGGCCACCAGTTCATCATGTTTCCACGGCAATTGGTTAATGTATTCGGTGATGCCGAGTTGACGTTGCAGTTCCAGGTCGTTGTAGACGTAAGTTGCGCCAAACGCCAATCCCGCGAGCACCATGAAAGTCGTCAACCAGCCGGCCACCCTCCGGGCTGCACTTTTCCTTGCCCGCGCATGCGGCGCCAGACCGTCGCCAATCTCCAGCGGAGCTGGCGGAATCGTCAGGCCGCCAGTACCACTGCGCGAACTGACGTGCCGTATCGCGGTGCCTAACCCGCGGCCGTACAGCAGCATGTCGCGGAATTCCTGGATTGTCGCAGGCCGATTCGGCATTTCGTAGGCAAGCGCGCGGTCGATAGCGCCCGCCAGATTACTCGATACTGCTGGACGCAGTTCGCGCACCGGCGGGAAACTGAACGGTGGAAATTTTTCCGGGTCCCGTCCGGTCAAGACGTAATGCAACGTGGCTCCCAGCGAGTAGAGGTCGCTGCGCGGATCGGCAATGCCTTGATATTGCTCGGGCGGCGCGAAACCCAACGTGCCGATCATCGTGCCTTTGCGCTGCGCTTTGAACAGCCGTGCGATACCAAAATCGACCAGCACCACCCGCCCGTTCCCGGTCAGCATCACGTTGGAAGGTTTGAGGTCGCGATAGATGATCGGCGGCTGCAGCCCATGGAGATAAGCAAGGACGTCGCTGAGTTGACGCGCAATATCAATTACCAGGCCTTCAGGTAACGGTCCGCTCCGCTGCGCGAGTTCCTCCTCCAGGTTGCGGCCCTCGACATATTCCATCACCAGGTAATGGCGGTTCTGATGATCGAAGCGGTCGCTGATCGCTGGAATCGCAGAATGCTTGAGTTGAGCCAGCGTATCCGCCTCGCGCGCAAAGTACTCGTTGGCTTCGAGGCGCTGCTGCGTATCGATAAAATGGTCGACCATCTCCTTGATGGCGCACGGGCGATTGGACAATCGCTGGTCGCGCGCGAGGTAGACCATCCCCATGCCGCCACCGCCCAGCAGGCGTTCGATCCGATATCGCTGCTGTAATACAACCCCGGGCTCGAGCGGCCCGGGCAATGAGTCCGATGGTTGAGAATCGGATAGCTTGGGCGTGTTAGCCATCGATATCAGCCTGCCATTATGACCACGACTGACACGTTATCCGTTCCACCTCCAGCGTTCGCCGCCACCACCAGTTCCCGCGCCGCGGCAGTCGGGTCGGAATGCCGCCGCAGCAGTTCCTCAATTTGCCGGTCCTCGACGTGTGTCGTTAAGCCATCACTACATAACAACAGACGGTCACCACGCTTGAGACGCACAGACAGTGACTCGGCCCCCGCAGGTCCGGAGCGCCGGGCACCGAGCGACCGAGTTATGACATTCTTGTGCTCGTGATGGCGTGCCTCTTCCGGCGTGATCTGACCGATTTCTATCAACCGCTGGACCAGCGAATGATCTTTGCTTAGCTGTCGCAGGCCCTGGCCGTCGCAGATGTAGGCGCGGCTGTCGCCGACCCACGCGATGGTGGCTTCGGGCAGGTTAACCAGCGCCGCCACGGCGGTGGAACCCATGCTGTGCGCCTCCGGATGCGCCGTTTGGTACTCGATTATTTTTGCATTGGCCTGTTCCAGCGCTTCCTGCAGGATGGCGCCCATGCCGGAGCCTGAGGCCGCCACCTTTTCCTCAACATAGTTATGGATCGTCTCAACCGCAATTGCACTCGCCACCTCGCCCGCCTCTGCCCCGCCCATCCCGTCAGCAACGACGTAGAGAAATGTCTGTGCCGGATTGATCAGAGAATCGCGCTTGCACTCAACGACCAGCACCGAATCTTCATTGTGCTCACGCACCCTTCCCACATCGGTCAGTGCATCGGCTCGGAGCCTTACCTTTGCGGCGAGTTTTACCAGCTCGGCTTTCAACGCCTCGACTGTCGGCCATCGGGCGGCAGGATCGAATTGTAATGCCTGGCGGAGTGCCTGCTCGAGCGCTGGCGTGACCACGTGCGGCGGATAGAAACGAATCGGGCCAGCTTCATCGCGCCAGGTCTCGCTATCCAGCCGTTCGCCGGTGACGCAAGTGTACAGCAAGGCGCCAATTGAAAAGATATCGGCGCGCTTGTCGGCCTTTTTGCCGCGATAAATTTCCGGCGCGGTGTAGCCGTCATTGAAAAGCGGCGCACTCTGCAGCTCGTTATCGTTGCTTACATAATCGAGCCCGGTCAGCTTGATACGCCCGTCGGCTCGATAGGCGACCGATTCCGGACATATGTCGTTGACGCGCAGGCCTCGGCGATGAACAAAGCCAACTGCTTGACAGACTTGGAGGGCGACATGCAGTGCTTCGCCTTCCTCCATCCGCAGACCACCCGGGCGGGACGAGAGCGGGCGGACTTCCTCATCAGGATAGACCAAATACACGCGGCCGCGGTCGGCGAACCCGGCAATAGCCCGCTCGAATGCGGGATGGTTCAGTGTCATCGACAGAGCCAACACCCGCCCGAATACCTCGCCAAGGTCGTCGCTGTCCGTCGGGAAGTTCGATGCCGAGTCTTTGGTCAGCTCACCATTGCCCGGGGTCACGTTCCCTTCTGTCGGCGAAGAGACTTCGGCAGGCGCGTTCTCCTCCACTGAAGTTGGGGTGGGCGAAGGGGTTCCGTCGATCACCTCAGTCAGTAACTGCACGCCAGCCTCACTCGAGACTTCCGCGGCTGGGGTAAACTCACGATTCTCCTCGCCCACGGTCCGCGCAACCTCAGCCGCCTTCTCCTTCTCAGCCTGGTATGGAACAGCACCGCCCACCGGCTTGGAGCGCGAGCTTTCGGTGATGGAACCGTTGGTTGAACTGCGGTCCGTGGAAGGCTCTGGCCGGAGTTCCGCTGTCTTCGCGCGCGGGCCGGCGAGAACTTCACCTGACGGCGCAGGAACGGTCTCGGGCGAGACAAGCATGTTACCAGGCTGACCCGCCGACCCTGGTTGCTCGCGCAACTGCACCAGTTCGCGGTCATCGCCCCGTGCTGCTCGGTAGCGGTTTTCGCCTGCGGTGCTGCTGAGCAGCGCTATTATCCGATAGCCACCCTTAAGTTCGGTGTCAGGGTCGAGCGGCGAAATCGATGGAGCCGCCGGATGTGCGGCGCTGGCAGCGAGACCCTGGCCGCAACGATCACAAAATTTTGCGCCGTCGTTCGCCTGCTGTCCGCATTCGGGACATGTGATCATGTTTAGATGCTGCGTTCGCCGAGTCGCGTTTTCGGCACGCACACTCCTTCGTCACGGCGCCGGTAGGCTTCCAGGCACGGTGCCTCCAGTCATCGACGGGATTGCTGGTTCGATCATCGGTTTCCCTCGTCCGCTGTGAGCTCCCTCTACGTCCCGCGTCATCAACTGCGGCGGAACTCCAGCTTAGCACCACCAAGTACCAGTTGGTCGCGGTCCTTCAATTTGTAAAGTTGATCACGGCCGAGCCGGCCGCGGCCGGCGATATAAGTACCGTTGATGCTTCCGAGATCGCGCACAAAATAGTCATTACCCTGTTTGATAATCTCCGCATGCCGGCGCGAGATCCGCTCTGCACCCCGCCGCAAGTTTGACAGATCGATATCGACCCCGTCCCCCTTGGCGCTAGCGCGGCCCACCACGAGCCGGCTGCCCAAGACCCCGAACTGCACACCGTCCACGACCGACACCAGCCACGCACCGGCGACTTCCGGAGCCAGGGTTGCGTGATCGCGGGTTCCGTTAGAAGAGCGCGCAGCGGCGGCGGGGCTCGCCAAGCGCTGCGGTGCCGCTCCGCGAGATTGTGCGGGGTTGTGCGGTCTGCCGGTGGTGAGCGTCGGATTGCTAGAAGCTGTGGGTGGACCCGCCGCGATCGCTGCGCGCATTGACGCTAAAGCCGCGCCGACTCGCGAGCGCGCCCTCGCCGGTTCGCCAGATAGACTCTGACTGGCATCGGGCTCGGACCTTTGGCGCTTTTTCAACCCCAAATCTGCGGTCTTCGAGGTCGATGAGACCATAGACGATGAAACGATAGCGGAATCACGCGCTGCTGCGAGGTGGAGCGCCGGCTGCGTTTCAACCATCGCTGCCGGCTTGGAGACTGGGGCTGCCCCAAGAACCTTGCTTGCTTCGGCGATGCTGGCAGCGATCTTCGCCGATGAAGCCGGAACGCGCTTGGGCGAAGCTACTGGTGCTGACACGATAGGCGCTTGCGCAAGTGACCTCGGTGTGGATGACCGCGGCGAGGCTACTGGCCGCTCCAGCACAACCGTGGCAGTTGGCACGATTGCGGGCCTTGCCTTGCTGGCGGTGCTCGCGGCCGCTGCGCCGAGTCTGGCTGCTACGGGTTTCGGCAGTAAATCCCTCATCGTGAGTGCTGACGCGGGCCGGTGGCCGATCTCCTTGTCGAGCGCCGCCATTATTACCCTGGCAGTCTGCGCCGACACCTCGGGTGCGAGCTCGGTGAGCGGCGGGAAGCTGAAGGGTGGTTGGAGTTGAGGATCGCGTCCGGTCAGCAGATGGTGCATGGTCGCGGCAAGCGCATAAAGGTCGGAACGCGGCTCCATTTTACCCAGGTATTGTTCGGGGGGCGCATAACCGACCGAACCGATCTGGGTGCCCCGTCCGCCTGGTGGCAGGAACCGAGCGATGCCGAAATCAATCAACATCGCACGTCCATGATGGTCGATCATTATATTGGCGGGTTTGAGATCGCGGTAAACGATCGGCGGCTTTTGGCTGTGCAAGAACTGCAAAACGTCGAGCAGCTGACGCGCCATTTCGAGCACATTGGCTTCCGGCATTCGTCCGCCCGCCCCCATTTCGTCGAGCTGATGCTGTAAATCGCCACCCGCGACATATTCCATCACCAGATAATGACGTCCCTGCTCGCCGAAATAATCGATTATCTGAGGAATGCTCGGATGCGAGAGGCGAGCCAGCACGCTCGCCTCGCGGTGGAAGTCTTCGATGGCTTTACGCTCCTGTGCGCCGTCACCGAGTATCATTTCCTTGATCGCGACCGGCCGATTCGCCAGCCGGCTGTCGTTAGCGAGATACACCCGCCCCATCCCGCCGGTGCCCACCAACATGTGGATACGATAGCGGCCGTCGAGCAAATGACCGACGGGAAGCGACTCGCCGGTTTTCATTACGGACCGATTCGTGCGGTACTCGTCAGGCTGAGAAGGCGCCGGCCGCTCGCTTGGGAACTGCCGGCGCAACTGTTTAGGAGATCGGATTAATCGCCAATTTCAAAAAAGTCTTGCCAATGATTATCTCGTCGCCATCCTTGAGATCGAGCGGGCTGCCGGGCTGAAGCCGCGGTTGGCGATTAACGTAGGTGCCATTGAGGCTGCCAATATCCTCGATCGTGATCTTGCCGGAGTCGATGCGGATCAAAGCATGTTTGCGCGAGACCTTGGCTTCGGGATCATCGGCATCCAGGTCAACTTCGGGGAATGCCCCCGTTTCTGGATCCCATCGCCCGACTAAATTATTGCCGGCTTCCAGTTCAAATTCCTGGCCGCGCCGCCCACCTCGGATAATCGACAGCTTGGCCTTGAACGGGGCCGCAGCAGCCTCAGCGCCGCTGACCGGAGCCGCCGCCCCAGTGTTCATTTCACCGGTTGGAGCCGTGGCGGCAGTAGGTTCGGGAACAACAGCGATATGCTCAGTCGAGGCTCCGGGTTCGACCGCACCACCTGACGATGCGCCCCCTGCCGCGGGAGTGCCCGCGTCAGCAACGGCGGCCGGTGATCCGGTGGCCGCCGCTTCGTTTGCTCCCGCTGGCGCGGGGGCGCCAGCGCCGGAAGTAGAAGTGCTCGGCGCGGTGGGCGGAGCCGTTGTGCTGGGGGCGCCCTGCGCCACGGACGATTCGAGCTTAGCGCCGCATCCGTCGCAATAATCAAGGCCATCCATGTTCTCGTAACCGCATTCGCTGCATTTAATCATACGTGCAAATTACCTCACGGGCCGTTCAACGCCGCGGCTCCCTTCAGTCCCATAATAGTAGAATCTCAGGCTCAGGCCTTGAGCCATGCCCACTATTCGCCTTTCTGTAAATCCTTGAGGGCCTCGGGATCGAGCATTTGCGTCTTCCTTACGACTGCCTGTGCCTGAAGTAACGTTGTCTTGGCCGCTTTGGTCTGCAGGGTCTGAGTTTTTTTGACTTGGTCCATCAGCCCGACCAGCGCCTGGGTCGCCTTAACATTGCCCAGCCGCTGTGTTCCCTGAATCGCATTGTTCAAAAGGCGCGTCGCCCGATCGACGTTGCCTACCTTCAATTCTTGTTCGGCTCGCGTCTGCAGTTTGGCGATCGAAACCTGATCGACCAGATTCATGACGCGCGCGTTGCGCTTGCTGGTAAGAGTCCGGTCAAGCGAGTATTCGACAGTGACGTCGAGACTGATACTGCGTTCGCCGCTTCCCGGCACTTCATAGCGGAAGGCCGACTGCGCTATTCGTACTGGTCCCGGCCGCCGCGGAGGCAGAACCAAAGTGAGCAGCACCGAGCCCGGCACGCCGGCTTCGAGGTCGCCGATTTCGTAAGTGACTTTGCGGTCTTCGAGCAGGGGCGCGCCTAATCCGTAAATCTCCGGACTGGCACGAAATGCCTCGCGTACTTGCACCCCTTGCGACAGCGTCACATCGATTTTGCCGTTGCGCACAGTGACCGCGCGCAACCCCGCCAGTTCGTCCTCAAAAATACCCGGGATCTCTTCTGCATTACCGATGAAATGGTACTTGCCGTGGGAATCCTGGGCGATTCGCATCAGCAGCTTCTCATTGAATTCGACCCCGACGCCCATTGCGGAAAAGGACATCTTGTCGCGATTCTGATTGGCCAGGTCGATGCACGCGGTTTCTTCGTAGGTCTGGCCGTCGGTCAGCACCAGTACACGGTTTAATCGATTGGCCGCAAGATTGCGGTTGACTTGGTCTATCGCGGCCCGCATCCCAAGGGCCATCTGCGTGCCGCCGCCGACTTCGAGCAAGTCGATATCGTCAAGCGCGCGCCTGACAGCCGCGCGGTCGTGGATCTGGTCTGGCTGCAGAATGACCTCGGCTTTGTCGGCAAACGCAATCACGGCGATCTTGTCATCGGAGGCCACATTGTCGGCCAGAAATTTAACCGCATCGACCACGAACTCCAGCCGGCGCTCGTCATACATCGAGCCCGAGCGATCAATTACAACGCCGAGATTCAGCGGTAATCTGACCCCGTTCGCGCCGCCCGCTTTTGCCACCGCTTCGAGAAGCGCATAAACGACGAAATTCTCAGCGGTCGACAGCACGTGTTCGCTGCTAACCAATGCTTCGAAAGTCAGCGGCTCCGCCATTACACAAATTCTCCCGGCTCAATTGTAAGTACAGGAATCCTAGCTTAGCAATATAGCTTCCCGTTGGCACGCAGGCACAACCTGGGATTTTTGGTCAGATTTACACTGGAGCGCTGCCCGAACGCTCCTTATGAGGCGATCGTCGCCAAAAATCGGGTTCAATTCGCGCGATGGAAGGCGATTGCGCATCGGCCCGAGATGAAGTAAACCGGATTTAGAACACCAAGGTTGGTAAATCAGTACGGGGGTTCAGGGTGGCGCATAGTGGCGATTGCGGCAGTGCGGGAAGAATGCTACGCCGCAGCGGCGGACGGTGGAGTTCGACCCGGTGTGTTATGCCGGTCGAGGCGGAATGCGCCAGGAGCAATTTGCAGGTCGTCATCGTTGCTGATTCTTGCCCGCAAAGTTCCAGCTAATCGAACAAGCCTAAAGCTGGTCCGCCGCTTCAAAGATGCGCGCGGGAGGTAAAGCTCGTTCCAATGCTCACGCTCGACCAAAATTATCTAAAACGGTTGATGGAAAGTTCGCCCGACATAATCGTCGCCGTCGACCGTGAAGGAACGATTATCTATTACAACGATGGCGCGCGGCAGGTCTTGCGCTACACCTCCGAAGAGATCATCGGCGAGAAGGTGACGCGGATTTACCTTTCGCTCGAAGAAGCGCGCAAAGTGATGAAGGCGCTCCGCGAATCGAACGACGGCGGGCGCATCTCGAGTTTCGAAACCATTCTGCGGGATAAGGATAACCAGGAGATTCCAGTCGCGATTTCCGGCTCGCTGATTTATGACGAACAGGGTGCGGAAATCGGATCGATCGGCTTCGCTCGCGACATCCGCCGAATGCGCCGGCGCGAGCAACTCGCTACGGCCGGCGAGATCGCGGTCAGCCTGGCCCATGAGATCAACAATCCCCTCGAAACCATCACCAACAACCTGGAGTTGCTCACCCACTGTGTCGAAAGTCACCTGCCGCCTGCGGAGTTGGTGGTCGAAACCGAACGCCTCGATGCGATCCGCGCATGCCTCGGGCGAGTTAATGCAATCGTGCGCCGCCTCGACGACATGACGCGCGAAGGAGTGTACGAAACTCGCGACTACCTCAAGGGCAAACGCATGGCTGACCTGGCGCCACGTGCTGCCGAAGCCGAGAAAAAAGAAGCCAACCTTCCCGATGGTGCGGCGCAGGAATGGCTGCTTGCCGGGATGTCGGTTCTGGTGCTGGATGACGATGTGTCGGTCGTAACTTCACTTGCCGACGTGCTGAAGGCTGAGAGATGCATTGTGCACACTGCAACGGTACCCAGTGCGGCCTTTGGCATTCTCCGTAATATGAAAGTCGACGCAGTAATCTCGGACGTGGTGATGCCGGAAATGGACGGCTATGAACTATACCTTCGGATAAAGGAGGAAATGCCCAACCTGCCGGTAATCCTGATGACCGCGTACTACTACGACAAGGATCACATCATCAAGCGAAGCCGGTTGGAAGGACTCGAAGGGGCCATTTTCAAAAAGCCGGTCAATCCCGCAAAACTGCGCGATTTACTGACAAAAGCGCGCAAGAAAACGCTGCCGCCGGTGAGAATGCGGCCGCCGTCGTCCCCACCTGTGGCCCCAATAGCCCGCCCCTAAAAGGACAGAGTAGCTAGTGCTGCCGGGGTCTTCTAGGCACAACCGAAACTCATTCCCCAAGGCATCACAGATCGCGGCCCTCCGTTTCTGCTGCATGCGTCGTCACCAGCGAGAATCACCTTGACAATGGCGCCGCCGCCATGGCGTCCTCTCATCAGGAAAATCCACCTGAACTCATTGGCCGCGTGAGCGGCTTGCTCCCAGGGAGGCAACGCTAATGGCGAAGATCGACTTCACAAAAATTCCCCAGTTCTCACAATTGCCGGTTAGGCCGGGCGCTCCGCCGGACTCCAACTGGGGCGTGTTTGGCGACGACGACCAGGTCGGATGCGTCAATTTCCTCACCGAGGAAGGGGTGGTTGAGGCTGCCCGGCTAGTGCGTAGAGGCAAGGTCTTTCGCCTCGACACGCCAATCAATTATGCGAGCCCGCCGCTGTTCGAGCGCGAGCCGGTGCACCACACCAAGAAGAGTTTCGAGAGTCTGGGCCTGCTCGGCTATGATGACGTGCTCGACGGCTACAATACGCAGGAAGGGAGCCAATGGGACGGCCTCGGCCACGTCGGAAATTTGTCCGCCAAGGCCTTCTACAACGGCACCACCAACGACGAGATCAAGCGCACCAACAAACTCGGCATCCATAACTGGGCTGCGCGTTTCGTCGGCCGTGGCGTACTACTCGACGCTTTTCGCTACCGCCAGGAGAGCGGACGGCCAGTGAATCCGCTGCGCGACGAAAAATACAGCCTCGAAGACCTCAAGGCCGCACTTGAGGCGCAACGTACCGCGCTCAGGCCCGGCTCGATTCTGCTGGTGCGCACGGGATGGATGAGTGCGTACCTCGCGACAACGGCCGACGAGAAGCGTGCGATGGCGCCAATCAACAAATTGAAATCATGCGGTATCGACGACAGCCGCGAGATGGTTGCCTGGTTGTGGGACAATCGGGTGGCGGCTATTGGCACCGATTGTCCGGCCGTTGAACCGTGGCCGTGGGATTTTCGTGACGCCGGCGCGCTGCATTACCGCACCCTCTCGCTGCTCGGACTGCCGCTGGGCGAGCAGTTTGTGCTTGATCCGCTGGCGGCTGATTGTGCTGAAGATCAGCGTTACGAATTCATGCTGGTCTCAGTACCGCTGCACCTGGTGGGCGGGATCGCATCGCCGCCCAACGCTGTCGCTATCAAGTAGTCAATCCTACAGTTTGGTTTGAATCGCGGGCGAAGAGTTCAATCAGGCGGCGTATCAGGCAACTGGACCGCGCTCGGTCCTATAAGCTATGCGCCGCCTTCAGCGCTGCGGGCCGGGCAGGGTTGCGCGTCGTCCCCCCAGTCGCGAGTGGGGAGCACTTTGCACGACCTAATTTGAGCATTTCGATTGCCAACCTTCAGTTTCCGAGGAAGCAGCAGCCATGATCGCAAAGCCTGACAAAATGATTGCTTCGCTGTTGGTCGGTGTGGTCCTTGGCTTGACTCTCGCAGGATGCGAAGGAGGAGAAAGCTCCGGGCCCCCGCCGCCCACGACCTCTGTTATCTCAGGGTCCGCTGTTATCTCCGGGTCGGCGCAGCAGGGCTCCATTGCCGGGTCGACGGTACAAGCTTACAGCGTTAATCCCGCTGACGGCTCCAATGGGGAGAACTTAGCCACCACCACAACCGATTCGAGCGGCTTCTTTCAGCTCAGCCTGAAGGCGCAGAGTCTCCCAGTGCGAATCGTGGTCTCGGGAGGTTCATTTCTGAGCGAGGCAGACGGCGCGACGATAAACTCGCCAGACCCCATCTCGGTATTGCTCCCTTCGGCGCCCGGTGGTCACGTCACGGCGAACGTAAACCCCCTGACTTCCTTCATCGACCAAATCACGGTGGTCGCCATCACAATTCTGGGTCAAAGTTTCTCGTCCGCGCTGAGAAACGCGACCGGTAAAGTCGAGCAACTCTACGGGCTTTCCAGAAATCCTGCGCAACTGGTAGCCGATTACACCAGCACCGGCACCAATGCCGCTAACCTGGGGCTCATTCTCGGTGCTCTCATCAATGAGGATCAGGCACTATGTGCGGAATCTCCGGGCGGGTTGGTAACCGCGCTCGCCACTGATCTGGCTGACGGTGCGTTCGACGGCCTGGACGCGAACGGGCATCCGATTGACTACTGTGGGGGCAGCCTCGCTGCGATTGCCGGCACCTCAATCTTCGAGGATGCCCTCTCTGGCTTGCAGCAGTTGCAGATGATCAGCCAGGGCTTTGCCTTCGGAGGGACCGGCAATTCGCTGACCGCCAACGGCCTAGCCAACATCGCAACCGGCGGGAGTATCTCGTATCCTTTGGCGCCGCTGGCACTGATTAACAGTGCAATCGGGGCCCATGCGGCGCCGCCTTCGATTAATACGTTCGCCCCGTCTACACCGAGCATGAACGACGTCCGCGGTTATGCTACGGCGACACTGCTCCCCAGTGGCAAGGTGCTGATCGCGGGCGGTTTGGGCAACGCCGCGACGTACCTCTCCAGCACCGAGATCTACGACCCGCACACCAACACCTTCGCGGCGTCAACGCCCAGCATGAACCAGGCCCGCGACAGCGCGATGGCGACACTGCTGCCCAACGGCAAGGTGCTCATTGCAGGAGGTAGCGTGACGAGCTTCTCTATAGTCTCAGTTTTTCCCCTCTCTAGCACTGAGATTTATGACCCGGCGACCAACACCTTCGCGGCATCGACGCCCAGCATGAACCAGGACAGGGAGGGTGCTACGGCGACTCTGCTGCCCAGCGGCAAGGTGCTGATCGCCGGCGGTTTCGGTGATGGCTTCACTGTTCTCTCCAGCACCGAGATTTACGACCCGGCCACCAACACCTTCGCGCCGTCCACACCCAGCATGAACCAGGCCCGCGAGTTCGCGACGGCGACGCTGCTGCCCAACGGCAGGGTGCTCATTGCGGGCGGTGTCAGCAACGGCAGCGCTCTGTCCAGCACCGAGATCTACGACCTCGCCAGCAATACCTTTGCGGCGTCCACACCCAGCATGAACCAGGCCCGCTCTGGCGCGACGGCGACGCTGCTGCCCAACGGCAAGGTGCTCATCGTCGTCGGCTCTGTCGACGCCAGCACGGAGATTTACGACCCGGCCACCAACACCTTCGCGTCGTCCACGCCCAGTATGAACGAGGCACGCGGAGGTGGTACGGCGACACTGCTACCCAACGGCAAGGTGCTCATTGCGGGCGGTTTCGGCAGCGCCGGCGCTCTCTCCAGCACCGAGATCTACAGCCCTTGAATCGGCGGGCGCAGAGGTTTTAATCGCGGCGGCATAACAGGCACTGGACCGCGCTCGGCCCTGTAAGCTACGCGCCGCCTTCAGCGCTGCGGGCCTTTCTTGCGCAGTTCGTCCTCGCGATAGCGCCGGTAGAGAATGTTCCATTCGGCGCTACCCTCAACCACGCCGCGTTTGAGCGAGGCGATCTTTCTACGCACTGCCAAATCCACGGCATCGCCCTTGTCGACCCACTCGGCAAGCAATTCTCGAGCGTGGCGCAATGCCACCTGAAAATTAGGAATCTGCGCGAGCTTTTCATCACGGAGCCGCACCAGCGACTCCCGCGCCAGGTATAACATCCTCGCGTCTGACAGTCTCATGATGGTTCCCTTCCTTTGAGCTCGCGGCAACAGGCTGACGAATCCATGGACTTGGACACACTCGAGACTAGATTGCGTCAACTGCGCGCTGGAGAGCAGCGGTTGATTCTTGCGATCAGCGGGAAATCGCCGCAGGCAACGGCAGGGCGCGCCGCCACCTTCGCCTAGTTACGAAACGGTAGACGTCGTATCAGAGGGTGAACCCCGCTTTTGCCGCCAGCCGCTGCCTGATGCCGGTACGGAGTCGCGCAGGATCGACCCCGGGATTCTGGCGTGCCAAGGCTTCCGCCTGCTTGTCAGCTTCGTCTTCGATGCGGGTCTCTTGTTCAAAATTTGCCGACATCATTTCGACGACGCATGCGATGAGGTCCTTCTCATCTGCGAGGGCCAGGATGGAGCCGCGCGTCATTAGCCCGTGCACCAGATGACTGGCTAGCGAGTCGATTTGTCTTTCGCTTATCACCGATCTGACCCAACCCACTCTAGCAGGATTGGAGAAGCGATGAACAGGAAAAAAGATGCGACAACAGTCCGAGCTCTAGGCAGGGGCCGCGGCGAAGCGCCCGCCGTCGCCGCGCAAGATTGCATCAAACCGCAACCCGCCGACATATTGGCGGCGCGCCTCCTCGTCGGTTACCGCACCTCGCCGTACATCACGCCGTCTGATCTGCCAGACACCGCCGACCATCGGATGCCGTCCCTGGCGATAGCTGAAGTAGTAATAGACGAACTGCCGCACTGTCGAGCGCCGGGATTCTGCCGACAATCCGCGGCCGCCTGCGACCGTGAAAATCGTGTGCAGCAACCGAGGCAGCGAATAAAAGCCACGAAACGCCTCGCGATATGCCCGGAGCCAGGAATCAGTGTCCAGCTTGTCGTGCTTGAGTGTTACATGCTGCGAGTCAAGGTTGTTGAAATCCCAATCGATTATCGCGCCTTCGTTCGTGTAGCGGACCTGGTCTTCAGTGCCGGGAAGCGGCGTCATGATGAAGAATGAAACGATGTCGAAGCCGAGCTTTTTGAGTGTCCGTGCCGCGATTCTGCCGCAATCGGCGGCGTCGAACGGAAAGCCGAGCATGTATCCGGCGTGGACTCCGACGCCGACCTTGTGCCAATTGTCGACCACCCGCCGGTATTTCTCGAGCACTCTCCGGCGTGCGTCTTCGAGCTTCATGCGATGTTGTCGATCGTCCGTATTCTGGTATTTGGTCGCGAAATTCAAATTGTCAGGATTGAGTGATTCGATCCCCACGAACGCCTGGTAGCATCCGGCCTTTGCGGCCAGTTCCACGAAACGGCGGCTGCGGCGATGCTTGGCGGTTTCGTTCTCGCCCTCGGCCAGATTTGCATAGCAGGAAGCGTCGACGTCCACCTGCATCATGAAGCACAAGGCAGGAAACTCGCGCCTGACCGAGGCCAGCCCGGTCAGGATTTCCTCCCAGCGTGGACTTCTGAAGAAGTCATCATCGACCAGAAAGAGCGAATTGACGCCGTGATTGCGCGCCGCATCGCGCACCCATGCGACTACGGCTTCCGGTTCTCGCGAACGCATCGTGCGTCCCATCACGTTCTTGACACTGCAGTACGAGCAGGTAAAGGGGCATCCGCGTGAGGTGTCCAGGGTGGTCATCGCTGGATTGAAAAAGCGCGTCAAATAACGATCATCTATCACCGGGAGTTGAGCCTCGGTTATCACCGGAACGATGATGTCGTCCTGGCCGGTTTTGGCCCGAATCCCTTCGGACACCGAGTAATTCAGCTTCAGCTCCCCACGCAGGTAGTCCTCGATGATGCTGCCCCAGAGATTCTCAGCTTCGCCGACCACCGTCGTGACGCCACAGCTGTTGAGGAAACTGCGCGACTCAGGGTAACCACTGACGTGGAACCCGCCCATCATCGTCGTCATTCCTTGCGCGATGAATTGCAGCGCAAGGTCGCGGCCGCGGGGGTATTGATTGGATTGCACGCCGGCCAGTCCGACCAACAACTCCACGCCGTCTTCCCGCGCCTTGTCCTTGATTGCCTGCACGGTTTGGGGACTTACGAGACCGTCGCAGAGTTCATCCCAAATCACCGTTTCCAGGAAGACATTGCGCCGTGCCAAGTAGCGCTGGTTTAGCCCCTCGTTGAGGGCTTTCAACACAGTCAGGGTGTTATTTGGCTGGACGCCGTAACGAAAGAACTGAACGTAACCCTCTTCATCGTAACGGGATGGCTTAATGAAATAGATGCGAATAGTGCGGCAGGGTTCGGCCCGTAGCGGGTTGCCCCGAGCGGCACCTACGCGCGCGCCAAATTCCAGCCTCTTGGGCTGGGTCTTGCCGTACCGTTCTGTACCGACGATGCGATAAAGAATGCCTGCTGCCATCAAAAGGAAGCCAACAAGAGCAAGTAGAACAAGCATTGATGATCCCTTTAGCGCCTAGCGCCCCCTTTTCGAGACGATCAGCACGGGTTGTCTAACCGAACGGTCAGAAACGAAGTTATCCGGCGAATCTGTGTGAAGTCAATGTCGTGTTGAATAAATGATTTCTGGTGTCGGATTCCGGCATTCGCCTGCGAACGCTCAATCTCGCTTCGCGCTTTTAGCGATACATTTCGAGCAATTGAACGAGGCCTAGGTCGCGATAGCGTTCTATAAGGTACCCTTTGATTTCTTGCACACTCGCCATCTGCATTACGTCATGCGCTATATGGCGCGCGGTCTGGTAATTGGTGGCACGGATAAGCTTGCGCACCACAGGAATAAACAATGGACTCAGACTTAGCTGATCGAGCCCCATCCCCAATAGCAGCAGGGTCGCCATGGGGTCGCTCGCCATTTCGCCGCAAATTCCAACTTCCTTGCCTGCACCGCGGGCCACATTGATGACCTCACCGATGGCCGAGAGGACGGCGGGATGCAACGGCTCATAAAGGTGGGCGACCTTGCGATTATTGCGATCGGCGGCGAGCAGATATTGAATCAGGTCGTTGGTCCCGATGGAGAAAAAGTCAACCTCGCGGATTAGCCGCTGCGCCAGCCAGACCGCTGACGGCACTTCAACCATGATGCCGACTTCGAGTTCGGGGTTGTGTTCGAGCCCCTCCTTGTAAAGTTCGGCCTGGGCCTCGACGAGTAGTTCTCGTGCACGCCTTAGTTCTTCCAGGCTGGAGATCATCGGGAATAAAATCCGAACGTCGTGATGCGCTGCCGCACGTAAAATCGCTCGCAGTTGTACTTTGAAGATGCCGGACATTTCGAGCGAAATGCGAATCGAGCGCCAGCCCAGGAAAGGGTTATCTTCCCGCGGGACGCGCAGGTAGGGCGGATATTTGTCGGCCCCGATATCCAGTGTCCGAATGGTAACCGGACGCTTGCCTGCGGCCTCGAGAATCCGGTTGTAAAGGGTTAATTGCTGATTCTCGTCGGGGAAATCCTCGTAGGTCAGAAACGAAAATTCCGAACGCAGCAGGCCGATACCTTCTGCGCCATAGCGCAACGCTAATTGAACGTCCGGGAGCAAGGCAATATTCGCGAGCAGGCGCACTCGATGGCCGTCGCGAGTGGCGGTCGGTTCGTCGTGGCCCACCATCAATTCCCGTCTGAAGGCGTCGTACCGCTTAACCAGCATCTGATACTCACGTTCCACCTCGGGGCTGGGATTGACGTAGACCACCCCTGAGTTGCCGTCGAGCACGAGGTGGTCGCCCTCGGTCACTGCCTCCATCAGGTGCTCGACGCCGACGACCGTTGGGATCTCGAAGGAACGGGCGAGCAGGGCGGTATGTGAGGTAACACCTCCGGACTGCAGCGCGATTCCCGCGAGGTTTTCATGCGAAACCAGCGTCATTTGCGACAGCGTCAATTCTTCTGCAATCAGAATAGTCGCGCGCGAAAAGACCGGCCCGCCCTTGCGGTCTTCCTGACGCAAATGGCGCAACACCCGATGGCCGACGTCACGGAAATCGGTCGCGCGTTCGCGCAGATAACCATCCGCCACCGCCAACATCTGGGCGCTGAGCTCGTCGATCACACGGAACAGCGCACTTTCAGCGGCGTAACCCGCCCTGATCGCTTCATGAATTCGGGAGATGAATTCCTCATCTTCCAGAATCAGCCTATGGCCATCGAAGATCTTGAGGTCCGCTTCGGGCATCAGCGGCGCCATTCTGAACTTGAGAGCACTCAGTTCAGCACGCGAGCGCACTAGCGCCTGTTCCAGCCGTTTCAATTCGGTTTCGGGGTCGCGGCTTTTCAGGTTGCGGTCGATCGAGATGAGGAAAGTGCCGACAATATGAGCGGTGCCGTGCGCAAAACCCGGTGCTGCCGGAAGTCCGACCAAACGCGGCCGCCGCATTTTGACCGGCGTGGCCAGCCGCGTCGTACCCCCGATTTTTTCGTAACCTTTCAGTTGGCGGTTGGCCTCAATCATTCGCCGCCGATATTCGTCGCGCTCCTTCTCTTTAGTCGCCAGTGTTTCGCGAAGCTGGAAATGCGAAAGGATTTGCGCCAATTGAGCTGCGGCAGTGCGCAGCAGGCGGACTTCCGCCCGGCTGAATTTGCGCCGCCGCAGCGTCTGCACCGTCAATACCCCTATAGGTTTTTGGCGGCCTTCCTCGATGGGCACCGCCACGAACGTGTGGTATTTTTCCTCGGCAGTTTCGGGGAAGTACTTGTAGCGCGGATGGCTCATCGCGTCGGCTACCACCACCGGCTCCCCGGACTCAATCGCCAGGCCCACCAAACCTTCATTGACTTTCATCGAGACGCGGCCTACCGACTCGCGTTCCAACCCAACGGTCGCACGCAGCACTAACCGCTCGCGCTGCGCATCGAACAGGTAAATCGAGCAGACCTCAACTTCCATGCCGGCCGCGATAGTGGCAGCGACACGGTCAAGGGTTTCGCGCAGATCAGCGGAATAATCGCCGCCGATTCCAGAGATATCCTCAATCAGCGCGAGACGGTCTCGATTGGCAGCCATGGTTCGGGAAAACTAGCAAATTTTAGCCCAGCCGTCGCCGCATCCACAACCGCTGCGTTCTCCGGTGAGCGCGACTCCGGAGGGTAGGTCAAGCCGCGCTGCATACTTCCTAATCAGATGCTGAGCGAAAGAGATAACCGCGTGAGACGCCGTACTGATCGCGGTGGCGCTGCTCAACGACCTAAAGGGATTCACTCGGAGTGAGCATCTTCGATGCCGAAGACGCGCACTATCACTGCCGTCAGAGGCGAAGTGCTGCGTGCTATTGCTAACAGCTTACCGCGTGAGATTACCTTGAAGAGGCTCGCTCCTTCCGGCCCGAGATGGTCGAGCGCGCGCGAATCTCCGTGACGTAATCGACGCTCGAGTGACGGCTCAATCACGGCCTCTGGCAAATTGGGAAGTGCGGCGCGCATGCTGATCGAGCCTGGATCTGCACCTTGCTCCAGCGCGATAATCACTTCATCCAGCGAACGAGCATCGGCGATCGAAAAAGGTCCGCTCCGAACGCGGCGCAGCTCAGACACATGAGCCGCTGTGCCCAAGGCAATGCCGATATCGCGCGCCATCGATCTTACGTACATTCCCGACGAGCACAGCACGGTGAACCGGATGGCGTCCTCGCCGGTTCTTGTGAGTTCCAGCCGCTGGATCTCAACCCGACGCGGCCCGGGTGGCTCGACTTGAACACCACGGCGTGCGAGCTTGTATAGCGGCACCCCCGCGCGCTTGATGGCGGAGAAAATCGGCGGTTGCTGCTCGATGGTGCCCGTAAAGCGCTTTGTTAATGCTGCCAGCTTTGAAGTGTCGAGGCTCGGCACCGGAGCGATGCGGGAAACCTCTCCAGTCGCATCAAGCGTGTCCGTTTCACTGCCAAGCAGAATTAAGCCCTCGTATTCTCTGGTTCCTTCCTGAAGAAAGAGGGCGAGCCTAGTCGCCTGGCCGATAAGAATTGGCAGCACGCCCGTCGCAAACGGGTCGAGCGTGCCCAGATGGCCAACACGCGTCCGGTTGGGAAGTCGCGCTTTCAGTCGACGAACGATCTCTGCCGACGTCGGACCGGCAGGCTTATCAATGACGATGACCCCGTCCATTTGAAAATGCGTACGTCGCGGACTCCTTAGCCCGCCCTGCCGCCCTCCACCTACGTTGAAACGCGTACTGTGCCGCCCGATGCATGCGGGTTACACTAACGCGATGGTTGCCGATCGTAGCCATGCCGAGGCGAGCATTCCGCCCGATACAGCGCGACTTTCATCCGGCCTTTATTCGTGGCTGCGCGTCGCCAGCGGCTTTGCTATGCTGGCTGCGCTCGCCGGCACGTTGTTTCTCTTTCACCTGGGCACCTACGGCTTATGGGAACCGGACGAGGCGCGCTACGCCGAAATCGCACGTGAGATGCTCGCGTCGCACAACTTTATCGTCCCGCATCTCAACTACGTGCCGTATATCGAGAAGCCGCCGCTGCTCTACTGGTTGAGTGCCGGCTCGATGAAGTTGCTTGGCATCAACGAGTTCGCGGCGCGCCTTCCCAACGCGGGCGCAGCATTAATTGGGGTATTCGCGACTTACCTGTTCGCGTTGCGCACCTTTGATCATGGGCGTGCTTTGCTCGCTGGCGCTGTGCTGGCCACCAGCGCGCTTTACGCGGTCATGGCTCAAGTGTTGACGACCGATTTGTTACTTACGGCGGCCATTACCATCACAATGTTCGCATTTTTCCTGCAATGGCGCGATGGCGGCCGCTGGTGGTGGCTCTGCTATTTTGCGATGGGGCTCGCCGTGCTGACCAAAGGACCCGTCGGCGCAGCCCTTCCGATGATAACCGCTGCGATCTTTCTTTGGTATGAAGGCGATTGGCGCGGCGCCATCAGCCGGTTTCACCTGATTGCGGGTCTGATCATCACCGCGGCCGTGAGCTTGCCGTGGTTCGTCGCAGTCACGATTCTGGAGCCGGGCTTCTTCGATTTCTACTTCGTGGGCGAGCATTTGCGCCGTTTCCTGGAGCCGCGGTACAGTCACGGCGAGCCGATTTACTATTATATCCCCGTGATCGCGGGGGGCTTCCTGCCATGGAGTATCGCCGTGCCCTTTATCCCGTGGCAGTCGCTCAAGCCTAATCCGGCGCGGCGGTTTTGCTTGGTCGCGGCGGCAACCGTGTTCACCTTATTCACCCTGGCCAGCGCCAAACTGATCCCGTATATCCTGCCGGCATTCCCATTCGCCGCCCTCGCCGCCGCCGATGGCTCGATGGCCTTTGCCGGAGCAGATGAAAGCGGCTGCGCCCTTGCCGTGCCTGGACTCCGCCGAAACACATCGGAGAACGCCGACCCACGGCGGCTGGTCTTGATGACGATGCTGCTTGTGGTTGCCGGCCTCGCCGTTCTCGCAGTCGCCTCCGACGCAAGCGGCTTCAAGAACCCATATCCATTAATCTTGCAGCCGGTACTCTTCCTGTCGGGCGCAACCGTCGCCATTTGCGGAATTGTCTGTTCAGCAGCGTTCTGGGCCCGCCGCTTCGCAGCCGGGCTTACCGTTCTTATTGGAGGGGCGGCCGCCACGCTGATTATCATTAGCTATGGACGGATAATGGCGGAGCCGACCCGCTCATACGCAGCACTAGCACGCACTATCGAGCGGCTCGCACCGCAGGCGAGACTGATCTGTTATCCACGTTTTATAGAATCGCTGCCGTTCTACTGCCGCAGGCGCGTAATTCTAGTCGGCGCCAAGACTGAGCTGACCTACGGTTCGAAACACGCGCCCGACGCCTCGGGCTTTTTCTTCACCGGGCGAGATGATCTGCTTCGGCTGTGGAAGGAACCGCAACCGTCTGTTTTGGTGATCGACAGAGCAGCATTCGCACAGATCCAGGGACCGCTCGGCGAATATAGAGTAATAGCTTCGGACTCGAGGAAACTGGCATTAACTCCGAAGACATCGCCAGGAAACGGGAAGATCAGGTGAGAGACCGAGAAGGCAGGTGCCACGGTAAATGATGGCGGGCGAAAATTTTCCGGCGGTCAACACGGTTGTAGCAGCCGCGCCGCCGCTTGCGGCAACTTTAGCGGGCGCCGAGTTACGCCCGAAGCGGTTACGTGCGTGGTTTGTGTTCGCGATCAAACTGGCCGCCGGCATCTCGCTCGTGGCTTACCTCCTGTGGCATTACGACCTGCGCTCGAGCCTTCAGCTAATCCGGCACGAGCGCCCGATGTTTTTTCTGGCGACCGCGGCCTTGTACGTCGCAGGCCAGTCAATGTCCGCGTTCCGATGGCAGCTTTTGGCTGGGCTTAACGGTCTTCGCGGCCGCTACTTAGATTACCTCGCCTACTACTTCATCGGAATGTTCACCAACGTATTCGTGCCGGGACTGGTCGGTGGTGACGCGCTGCGCGCGCTCTACCTGGGACGCCGGCATCAGCGGCTCGGCCAGGCTTTCGCGTCGGTGATGGCCGACCGGGGGATTGGGCTACTCACCCTGTTTTGGCTGGCCGCAGTCGCGGCGCTTTGCTCGACCCGGGTGCGGTTGCCGACTCCTGTACTGCGTGTGACGCTTGCTGCAGCGGGGACCTCGCTGCTCGCATACCTCGCGGCTCCGCAGCTCGCGAAATGGGTATCGCGAACGGACCGGCTAAACCGGCTGCTGGCGCCGATAAATCCATATTTGTGCCGGCCGATTGCGTTGACGCCCGCGATTGCGCTTTCAGCTTTGCTGCAATTGGCGCTCGCCACCTGCCAGTATCTACTCGGGCTTGGATTGGGGCTCGATATCGCCCTGGCGACGTTTGTATTGATTGTCCCGATCAGCAACGTGATCGCCAGTCTGCCGGTTACTATCAACGGGCTCGGAATGCGTGAAGCCAGCTACCTGGTGTTGCTGGGTATGGCGGGCGTAAGCAAGGAGCAGGCAGTAGCATTGAGCCTGCTTTATTTTGCGGCGACCCTGACCGCTGGATTTACCGGCGTCTTCGCTTTCGTTATGACTCCAATGCCACGCCCGCCAGACGTCGAAGCTCCTAAATCCGCTTCCTCAGAGCGAGGGATGTTGATTTAAAGCCAGGCGACCTAAAAGCTGGACAAACCTTTCTTGAACGGGCAGATGGGCGTTTGTATAGTTGGACTAACCTCTCGGACAGGCGGTGGAGTTGTTGCGCATGGACGCGATGAAAACCATGTTCCTGAACCCTCCTTCCTATGATGATTTCGACGGAGGTGCGGGTTCGCGCTACCAGGCGACGCGCGAGGTGTGGTCTTTCTGGTATCCAACCTGGTTGGCTTACCCTGCCGGCTTAGTGCCCGGAGCGCGCCTGCTCGATGCCCCGCCACATGGTTACACGCCCGAGCAGAGCGTGGCTGAAGCCAGCGCTTATGATTTCACGGTAATCCACACATCGACACCATCGCTGAAGATGGACATTCGGACGGCCGAGGCAATCAAAGCTGCCAACCCGGATAGCATAATAGCTTTTGTCGGCGGCCATCCGACTGCCCGCCCCGAGGAAACCTTAACCTTATCTGAGGCAATTGATATCGCGGCCCGAAAAGAGTTCGACCATTCGATGGCCGAGGTTGCGCAGGGCATCGAGTGGGGAAAAATCGGAGGTATCAGCTACCGCCGGAACGGAGTCATCCATCACAATCCAGACCGGCCGGCGCTCACCAACGAACAACTTGACCGATTGCCATTCGTCACTGAGGTCTACGACAAAAATCTGGATTATCTTAAGTACAATAGTCCCTACTGTCAGTATCCATACGTGTCGATGTATACCGGGCGCGGATGCCCGGCACGATGCACCTTCTGCCTGTGGCCACAAGTAACACAGGGGCATCAATATCGGGTGCGTAGCGCCGAAAATGTGTACGAGGAAGTCGCCGCGATGAAGGCAAAGTTCCCAAAAATGAAGGAACTCTTCTTCGACGACGACACCTTTACCGCTGATCCGGGGCGAGCCCGTAAAATCGCGCAGTTGCTAAAACCGCTCGGCATTACGTGGTCTACGAACTCCCGCGCCAACGTAGATTACGAGACCCTCAAGGTGATGAAGGAAGGCGGGCTCAGGCTGTTTGTGGTTGGTTATGAAAGCGGCAACGCAGACATTCTCAAGAACATCAAAAAAGGTGTCCGGCTCGACCGCGCGCGGCGCTTCACTCGCGACTGCCACGAGCTTGGCATCCTGATTCATGGCACCTTTATCCTGGGGCTGCCAGGCGAAAGCCGCCAGACAATTGAAGAATCGATGCGCTTCGCGCGCGAGATGGATTGCGAGACCATCCAGGTCTCGCTGGCTTCACCTTATCCTGGCACCGAGTTGTTCGAGTACGTCACCGCGCACGGCTACCTGGCGGTCGATCCGTTGCTCGACGAGGCCGGCTACCAGAAATGTACAGTGCAATACCCGAACCTGAGTGCGGATGAGATTTATCAGTCGGTCGAAGGTTTCTATCGCAGTTTCTACTTCCGTCCGCGCTATATTTTCAAATCGGTGCGCAAGATGCTGAGTTCCTCGGAGGAATGTAAGAGATTGCTGAAGGAAGGTATGCAGTTCTTATCAACGATGAGGCAGCGGCGCGCGCAATTGCGCAATGCCAATATGAACTGAAGTTTTGACTCCTTTCTTTATCGCGCGAATGGGCTGACCGCTTTGCTCGGACGAGGATATCGCTTTTGGTAAATTCGCCGGTATCTCTTACTTTCGCTCTGCGATGAACCTGCCGGCTGCTTTCTCTGCCGCGTGTTGCATCGTTTCATTGCTTTATTACATCGCCGCTAGTGTTATAGGGATGCGGTTCGCCCGGCGCGCGTCTTCACCTCCCGCACCACTGTCGAAAGTCGCGACGCGAGTGGTAGTGCTTAAGCCCTTGCACGGAGCAGGCAGAGATTTGCCAAACAATCTCATCAGTTATCTGGAGCTCGATTATCCGAAGGTTGAGTTTGTTTTTGGCGTGTCCAGCTACGAGGACGAGGCCGCTGCCGTCGTGGTTGCCTTAAAACCGCGATACCCCTTCCGACAGATAACTCTCGCCGTGGGCGAGGAACCTGGCTGTGTCAATCGCAAAATCGCCAAGTTGATCGGAATGGCCGAGCGGTCAGCCCGTGCGGAGATGTTTCTGTTGAGCGACGCCGATGTCAGCGTCGAGCGCGACCATCTGCGGCGCGTCGTGAGTGAACTTGAGGCCGACGAGCAGATCGGACTGATAACCTGCCTTTACCGGGCAAAGGCGAGCGGCGGGCTCGCCTCGCGCTTGGGGGCGTTGTTTGTCAATACCGACTTCGTGCCGCTCGTCATGATTTCGAAAACCATCGAACCCCTGCGCTACTCCCTTGGCGCGACGGTGGCGATCAAAAGCAAGGCGCTGGAGGCGCTCGGCGGCTTTCCGCGTTTGAAAGATCTACTCGCCGACGATTACTACTTGGGTAAATTCGCCAGCGAGCGCGGTTACAAGATTAGACTATCCAGTTCCATCGTCACCGTCAGAAGTGAAGAACGCCGCTTCGCCGAGTTCTGGAATCATCAACTGCGCTGGATACGTACGTATCGCACCACTCGTCCCATCAGCCTCGCAACCATAGTATTGCATGGTCCATTTTGGGCATTGGTACTGCTGGCCGCCGGACACTGCAGTATATTCGCGCTGAGTCTTTTTGCTGCCGTGATTATTACACGCATAGCTACTTCTAGGTTGATGATTGGCAAGGTGCTCGGGCTCAATGATCAGCGTAGCGACGCTTGGCTGGCGCCACTCAAAGACCTGGTAATGACTGCAGTCTGGGCGGCGGGTTTGTTCAGTAACGAAGTACGGTGGCATGGGCGGCGGCTTCGCATCCAGCCCGACGGCACCATGCGCGAAGTCCTTCACTGAGTCAGCCTGACAGATCGCAGCACTACAATGAATTTGGCCTACGTTCGCGGCCTACTAATCGGTCTAGCAGCCAGTGTAATGCTGGCGGCCGGCCTCGCGATGATGAAGAGCCGTGCCGAAGTGCTGCCGGCGGCGCAGGGGATTGCCATTCTGCGCACCATTTTTCGCTGGATTCGCGATTTGGTGTGGGCAGGCGGGCTGGTTCTCCAAACTGCTGGTTATGTACTCTATTTTGCCGCGTTGGCGGAGGCGCCGGTGTCACTGGTCGCGGTTATGATGCAAGGCGGCATCGCAGTGTTCGTCATCATTGCAATAGTCTTTCTTCATGAGCGAGCAAACCTCGCCGAAGCTGCGGGAATTACGGGAATCATCGTCGCGATAGTGCTCCTCGCGCTTTCGCTCGAGAGCGCGCCGTTCCACGGTCAGCTCAATTCGTTCGCGCTTGCCGCGTTCTCGGTTGTCATACTGCTCGGCGCAGCGATACTATGCTTGGCCAACGGGTTGCGTCGCAATGGCGCCGCGCCGGCAATAGCATCGGGGGTTGCGTTCGGTCTGGGCAGTCTCTACACCAAAGCTCTAGCGGATATTTTCATGGCCCATTCGGGCTATGCGATCGCAACTCAAACAGCGACAAGCCCATGGCTTTATCTGATGATTGCTAGCAACTTTGGTGGGCTGGTGTTACTGCAGAATTCCTTTCATTGGGCCCGCGGGATTATCGCAATGCCGCTGTCGTCAGGGATCTCGAATCTGGTGCCGATCGTAGGTGGTATTATTGCATTTGATGAGAGTTTGCCGCCAGACTCAATCTCGGCCGCGCTCCGGATTGCGGCGTTCACATTAACGATTCTGGCAAGCGTACTGGTCGCTGGAGCAGAAATCACTCAGAGTATCCCAATTCAGCGGGCGAAGCCTCGCCCCGTACAGGAAAAGTTCCTGCACTAAGACAGCGTCTTCAAGAATTTTAGGAAAGCGCTGATACACTCTTCCGGCTCATCGACGTAGATCTCATGGCCCGGACCTTCGACCACCGCCATTCGGGCGTTCGGTATGGAAGTGCGGATGGTCAGCTGGTCGCTCAATGGGGTCAGCGGACTTCGGGATGGTGCCAGCACCAGGGTCGGGACTTTGACCTGCGCCAGTAGCGGCGTGATGTCGGCCTTCGCCAGCATCCGGTTAATCCCACGTAGCACATGTGCCGGTGTTTTCGACCATTCGCTCACCACCCATTCGATATGAGCTGGACTTTTGCCGCTGATGACTTTTTGCTGTATCAGTATTTTGACCCATCCACCGCCCCCGAGATGCTGAAGTGTCGAATCTAGCTCGCCGTCACCGCCAGTCAGCGCCGTTCGTGCGGACGGTCGAATCGCCGTAGGCGAAGAGCATACGGTGAGGCTCTTTAGCCGGGCCGGCCATTTCGCGGCAAAAGCGATGCCCAAAATACCGCCGATCGATTCACCGACGTAATGAACGCGATCAAGCCCGAGAGCATCTAGAAAACCCCTCATGTCGGTAAGCAGATCGTCGATCGTCCAGGCATAATTGGGTCCGGGGTCGGCCGAGAGCCCGTGTCCGCGCATATCACGGCGCAAGACCCGATAGTTGCGCGCGAGCGTTGGAACCCAGTGATACCAGAACCTGGAGCTGCGGCCGACGCCATGTTGCAGCCAGATCGTATCCTTGTCCTTGAGCCAGGGATCGGTATAGTCGTCGAGTTCATAGTACATTTCGCAATCGTTCGCAGTTATCCTCGGCATTTTCATTCTCCAGAGGCCGAACCAGGCCGCCGAATCATGGCATCAGGCTTTTCTTTACGCACATTCGTCAATCACTTATGAAAGAGCAAGAGGGTTGAGATGAAAACCAAGCGAATGGGCCGCACCGGCCTCAAGGTTTCGGAAATCTGCCTCGGCACAATGACTTTTGGACAGCAATGCGACGAGCCAACCGGTTTCGCGATTATGGACGCGGCGGTGGAGCATGGCGTGAATTTCGTCGATACCGCCGACGGCTATCCGATGGGTGGTAATCTGCAAACCGTTGGCCGCACTGAAACCATCGTCGGCAGATGGCTCAAGGGCCGGCGCGACAAGATCGTCCTCGCGACGAAGTGCTGGGTCCCGATGGGGCAGGGCGCGAACGACGGCGGACTATCGCGCAAGCATATTCTGGACGCGGTCGAGGGAAGTCTGCGCCGGCTGCAAACTGACTTCATCGATTTGTATCAGGCGCATGCACCCGATCCGGATACGCCGCTGGATGAAACGCTGCGCGCATACGACGATCTCGTGCATCAGGGCAAGGTGCGCTACCTCGGATGCTCCAATTTCAAAGCCTGGCTGCTGGCGAGTGCGCTCGCAATCAGCGACAAGCACGGCCTGACGCGTTTCGACTGCGTGCAACCGCGCTACAACTTGTTATTTCGGGAAATAGAGAATGAACTATTGCCGCTGTGCCACCATTATGGCGTCGGCGTCATCGCGTATAATCCGTTGGCTGGCGGCTTTTTGACCGGCAAGTACAAGCCGGATGCCCCGCCCTCGCGCGATACTCGTTTTGGCTTCCTGTCCGGGCGGACGCGGTCGATTTACCACAAACGCTATTGGCAGGATGAACAGTTCGAGGCTATCGAGCATCTGCAAAGTTTCTTCGCTGAACGAAACAAAACGCTTACCCAGGTGGCAATCGCATGGGTGCTCGCACAGCCGGACGTGACTTCGGCCATTGTCGGGGCAACATCGCCCGAGCAAATCCACCAGTCGCTGCCGGCCGCCGAACTGACGCTGGATGGCGAAGAAATGGAAACCTGTAATGACGTTTGGTTCAGGCTGCCAAGGTTACGCGATCCGGCGGTAGCGACGCGGTAGACGCATTTCGATTGACATTGATAGGGGCATGGGTCTAGGAACAATAATTAGACGGGCTTGGAATCAAATGTAGTCACACTAATCTCGGCAGGCACGAGGCCTGCCCCCCAATGGCGGCCTAAGCGACCGCAGGAGGTGTGAGTTATGGCAGAGTTCGACACCATTATCAAAGACGGAATGATTGTCGACGGCACCCGCGTCCCCCGCTATAAGGCCGACGTCGGGATCAAAGACGGCAAAATAGCGAAAATCGGTCGGCTCAACAGCAGTGATGGCGCTAAGGTCCTCGACGCCTCGGGGCAGATCGTAGCCCCGGGGTATATCGACTTGCACACCCATTACGACGCCCAGATTCACTGGGATCCGTATTGCTCGATCGCAAGTTGGCACGGCGTGACCTCGCTGACCATCGGCAACTGTGGTTTCGGTTTTGCCCCGGTTAAGCCGCGCGACGTCGAGCGTGCGATGATGGCGCTGTCGCGCAACGAATCGATCCCGCTCGAACCGATGCGAGTATCGATGAAGGTGGACTGGGAAACCTTCCCCCAGTACATGGACCATATCACCAAGATGCCGCTTGGCATCAATCTGGGCCATCTGCTGCCGACCGGGCCGGCGGTGGCATACGTGATGGGCGGCTTCGATGAAGCCAAGAAGCAGTTCCCTGGCGAGCGCGAGATGTTTCAACTCAAACGTATCCTGCACGAGGCAATGGATGCAGGCGCGATGGGCTGGTCGTCCCAGCGCCTGGTGCCGGAAAGCCGGGTGTCGGTCCAGCGGGATTTCGATGGCACCCCGATGATTACCGATATCCTGCCGGACGACTTCTATATCGAGATGGCCAAGTATCTGGGCGAGAGAAACGACGGCGTCATTCAATTCACCCAGTCGGGGGCCAGCAAATCCACTTTCGGGATTGATGACGACTTCCGGTTCCTCGAACAGCTCGCCAGTGAGAGCCGACGTCCGCTGCTTTACAATGCGGTTTTGATTGTCGACAAGCATCCGGAATCGCATCGCGCCCAGCTCAACTGGTTGCGGGACGCCAATGCCAAAGGATTGCGCATTTTCGGTCAGGCAGTGACTGCGCGGGCACCGGTGCGCATGACACTCGAAGATTGGAACCTGTTTGATAGTGTGCCGGCCTGGCGTGAGGCCACTCTCGGCAGTACCGAAGAACGCAAGATGAAGCTGCGCAAGCCGGAAATTCGTGCCTCGATGCGCAAGGAGTACGACGAGGGCGGAATGGAGACATTGGCGCTGGTTTTTGGCGAGTTGCCGAAATGGATCGCTCGCAAGGTCCGCCGGCCTGACCTCAAGGAGCGATACGAAGGGCTATCCGTTGAGCAGATTGCCGAGCGTGAGCATAAGCATCTGATCGACGCAATGCTCGACCTGACGGTGGAAGACGACCTCCACACCGAGTGGGCGGGACCCGTTACCAACGCCAGATCTGAGTTATATGGCGAATTGCTGGCGGCCCCTTACATGATGCCCGGCGTCTCGGATGGAGGCGCTCACATCAAGTTCATCACCCCGGGAATCTTCCCGACCGAGGTGCTGGCATGGCTCGCCCGCGATGTTGGTGCTCTATCGCTCGAGGAGGCACATTTCCGCCTCAGCGGCTTGCCGGCCTGGGCGGCAGGCTTTAAGGACCGCGGCACCCTGCGTGAAGGAATGGCGGCTGATATCGTGGTTTACGACCTGAATAAGCTGAAGGCGTTGCCGGAGGAAATTCTGCATGATGTACCGGCGGACGAATGGCGGCGAGTGCAGCGTTGCGAAGGCTATCGTTGGATTATGGTTAACGGCCAGCCTATCTTTGAGGAGAACAACTGCACTGGCGCTACTCCAGGCAAGCTGCTGCGCAACGGGCGGGCTGCGGCCTGATGTAAGCCTGAGATTCTCGCCTGTTGGATGACCAGATGGGCCGAACCGCGAAAGCGGCTCGGCCCATAACTTTTGTCTGCCCTAATTCCAAAAAAAGATACGCGTAACCTACTCGCCGACTTTCTTGAATAGTGCGCCTCATGCCATTGCAGTTTGCGTTTCGGGCGCGCATCGTATCCGTCGGACGATGGGAGCATAGATCATGAAAGGCGTAGTCTTTCTCGGCAACCGGAAATTGGAAATGCAGGACTTCCCCGACCCCTCGCCGGGCCCGGGCGAAGTAGTCGTGGCAATGAAGGCCTCGGGTATGTGCGGTTCGGACCTGCATGTCTACCGCGCAGTAGGCTCGCAGAATGCACTGGGTTTTGCTGGTTCGGCTCCCGCAATCGCGGGCCACGAACCGTGTGGTGTTGTCGACGAGGTCGGGCCTGGAGTTAATCCTCGCTTCGCGCAGATTGGCGCCCGAGTTATGGTCCACCACTACCTCGGCTGTGGGATTTGCCCGCACTGCCGCACGGGATGGTCGCAGATGTGCACCGAAGGCGCGGCCGTCTACGGCGTCACGCACCATGGCGGGCACGCTCCACACATGAAGGTGCCGGCCAGCACACTGATACCATTGCCGGATGAACTCTCATTTGAAACCGGCGCTGCGGTCTCCTGCGGAACTGGCACCGCATACGGTGCCTTGCGCCGCATTCATCTCTCAGGGCGTGACACGATCGCAATCGTTGGACAGGGTCCGGTTGGTTTGTCAGCTACTCAGTTTGCGGTCGCGATGGGTGCGCGGGTGATTGCGCTGGACCTCAGTTCCGAGCGGCGACTGCTCGGCAAACGTTTCGGCGCCGAAATAACAATCGATGCTGGCGGCGATGATCCACTGGGTGCAGTCAAAGATGTGACCCACGGGCGGGGCGCGGATCTCACGCTCGATACTTCAGGCCGGCCCGAGGGACGCCTCTTGGCAATCAGAGCGGCCCGCGCCTGGGGTACCGTCTGCTTTGTCGGTGAAGGAAGCAACGTCACGATCGACGTTAGTCCTGACATGTTGCGCAAGCAGCTGACTATCATCGCGTCATGGACGTTCTCGACAGTGGGTCAGGCCGAGTGTGCCCAATTCGTCGCTGAGCGTAAAATTCCGGTTTCTGACCTGTTTACTCACAGATGGCGGCTGGAACAGGCGCAAGAAGCCTACCAATTGTTCGATACTCAGACGACTGGCAAAGGCGTGTTTCTGATGTAGTCTTCCAAACATCGAGGGTGGAACTAAGTAGAGCAAAAACAGTGAACGTCTACCATATAGCCGTAATTCCGGGAGATGGAATTGGCAAAGAGGTAGTAGCGGAAGGACTCAAAGTGCTCGAAGCAGCCGGCGCCAAATTCGGCCTCGGTTTCCGCTTCCAGCTGTTCAATTGGAATTGCGAGACTTACAAAAGCACCGGGCGCATGATGCCCGCGGACGGCATCGCCCGTTTGCGCGACCATGACGCCATCTTCCTCGGCGCTGTCGGCTTTCCCGGCGTGCCCGACCATATATCATTGTGGGGATTGTTGCTGCCGATCCGACGCGAATTCGATCAATACGTAAACCTTCGCCCGGTCCGGCTGCTGCCAGGGATTATTCCACCGCTGCGGGATCGAAAGCGCGGTGACATAGACTTCTGGATCGTGCGCGAGAATACCGAGGGTGAATATTCACAAATCGGCGGCAGGTTGCATGCCGGAACGACCGACGAAATCGTGGTGCAGGAGGCGATTTTCACGCGGCGCGGCACTGACCGTGTTATTCGTTATGCTTTCGAGTTAGCACGCCGGCTGGGCCGCGATCATGTGACATCGGCGACCAAGTCCAACGGCATTTATCACTCGATGCCTTTCTGGGACGAGCGTTTTGCGGCGATCGCCTCTGAGTATCCGGATATCCGTGCTGATCAGTATCATATCGACATCCTCGCGGCTCGCTTCGTTATCTCGCCGGAGCGGTTCAGTGTGGTCGTCGGCAGTAATCTCTTCGGTGACATTCTGTCGGACCTTGGCCCCGGCATCACGGGCACGATTGGCGTAGCCCCGTCCGCCAATATCAACCCGGAGCGAACTTTTCCGTCGATGTTCGAACCGGTGCACGGCTCCGCGCCGGATATTGCTGGCAAGGGCATCGCCAATCCGATCGGTCAGATTTGGTCCGCAGCGTTGATGCTCGAACACCTGGGCCAAGCGGAAGCGGGACACGCAATTTTTCGAGCGATCGAGACCGTGTTGCAAGGGCCCCATGCTCCGCTGACTCCCGACCTGGGCGGCAAAGCGTCGACTGAGGATCTAGGCAGCGCGATCCGGCAAGCGCTTTGACTAACTACTCGCGATCTATGCTCTGTACTGTTGATGCAGTAGTAATCCTCGCACCGCCCTGTCGGGCAAATGCATGTCGGAGGGGATTATGCCAAGTATCGTCCTGAATTCTGACACAGAGTTATTTTATGAAGACGATTGGCTGGGGCCGCCGTGGTTGAAACCCGAGCCGGCAATCCTCATCCATGGCGCCGGCGAGTCGAGCTGTGCATGGTTCGGATGGGTCCCCAGGATGGCGCAACAATTTCGTCTGTTGCGGCCCGACCTGCCCGGGTTTGGGCGCTCAAAGCTTCCCGACGATTTTGAATGGTCGGTGGCAAATCTGGCCGCCATCATCAACAAGTTCCTCGGCAAGCTCGCAGTCGAATCGGCCCATGTTGTTGGCGCCAAGCTGGGCGGTGCGATCGCGATGCAGTTTGCCGCCGCTTACCCCGATCGTACACGCACGCTGGTTGTATGTGGCGGGCCGGTGAGCACGCCCAAACTAGTCGAGGCTTCTGCCGCCCGCAGCAAGAGTTGGTGGGAGGAAACTCAGCGTCAGCGGCTGGGTTCTGACGCATCAAAGGAGTCGATTGAATACTGGAATAGGCTGATGGCGGCGGCAGACCCTCGGGCTCAGAGCGGTGTGTTGAAGGCGGCGTCAGCCCTGAATCTGGTGCCTGCCTTGGCGCGCATAACCAGTCCCACACTCGTGATCACGACCGACCGCAGCGCCTTGCAATCCGTCGATTCGGTCCTTGGTTACCAGCGTACGATTCCAAACTCGCGGTTGCTGGTTCTGCAAAGCGACGCTTATCACGTCGCTGTGGCAAAAGCCGACGAATGTGTGACTAATGTTCTTGCATTCATCGACGAAGTAACCCGTCCAGCTTAACGCGCACCTCATCCTAACGGAATGAACGGTAGAACGCCCGAATATCCGCTACAAGCTGGTCCGGTTCCTCGCTCGGAGCAAAGTGGCCTCCAGCGGTCATCGGTGTCCAGCGCTTGAGATTAAAATAGCGCTCTGCCCACTTCCGCGGCGGGATTAGCAACTCGCGTGGAAAAATGCCGAGGGCCGTAGGTGCTTCGACCACCGGCGTTCGCTTATGTGCGGGGATCCAGGGATGATTTCGCGCTTCATAGTAATAGCGCACGGACGTCACGAAGCAGTCGGTCACCCAATACAGCATAATATGGGTGAGCAACTCGTCTTTGGAGAACCGCCGTTCGACGTCTCCGCCGCAATCACTCCAGTTTCGGCGCCGTTCGAGAATCCACGCGCATAATGCTACCGGCGAGTCGTGCATTCCGTAAGCCAATGTTTGCGGGTCGCGAGTCTGAACCGCGACATGACTCACGATGTGTGGTGCAGCTTCTTTAGTACGAGCGAGAGCCGCCTGTTCCTCCGGGGCGTAGTCACTGTCCCGGAACCCGCCGCTGGAAAAGAAATCCATTGGAATCGACAACGACAGATAAATCCCGATTAGATGTTGCGGATATTTGTGACCGAGTTGTTCCGTAACCAGTGCACCCCAATCGCCACCCTCAGCCGCAAACTCCTTGTAGCCCAGTACCTCGCGCATCAATGTGGCCCATAAATCCGCTGTGCGCTACCAGTTGATGCCGGGCTTGGTCAAGGGGGTGGAGAAGCAGAATCCGGGCAGGGACGGAACCACTACGTCAAAGGAATCATCTGCGTTTCCGCCAAACGCCGCCGGATCCGCTAACGGGCGAATCACCTTATGCAAATCCCAAAAGGTCCAAGGCCAGCCATGTGAGAGTATCAGGGGGATCGGGTTGGGGCCCCTGCCTGGCTCATGGATGAAGTGAATGGGAATGTCATCAATCGTCACTTTGCAATGCGAAAATGCGTTTATCTGTTGTTCGTGCCTGCGCCAGTCATACTCGTCGCGCCAGTACTTTACTAGTTGCTCCAGATAATTACGGTTCGTACCATAAGCCCAATTATCATTGGCAAAATCGGCCGGCCAACGGGTGCGAGACAGACGCTGACGCAGATCGTCCAATACCGAATCGGGAATGGCGATGCGGAACGATTCTTTTTGCATATTTTTTCTTCCGAGGATGGTGGTCCTAATAGTCCGTGCGCTTTCTATTCGCCGCGGTTAGGGTGCACACTTCAACCAGACGCTCGGCGATCCTGGGATTGGAGGCCCAGTGAGCATGAACGTAAGACGCCAGCACGTTTTTCAACTGGTAGCCTTCCGGTATGACTCGCCCGTCGTAATGCCTCTTCATTCGATACGCCTGCCCGAGGTCGGCCAAGGGCTTCAACTCTGAGTAACGGAATTGATGGCCCCGGAAGCGCAATCCCGTGGGACCGATCACCGAATCGGTTTCTGTTTCCACCTCCACGTAGCCGAGCGCCTGCAATTGCTTATGCATGATCGTCTCGGCAGGAATCACACCCGCCATCGGAAAGTATTGTTTCTCCAGCGTGTTGATTCCGGCGGATAAGTACATCAACCCGCCGCACTCGCCATACACTACACCGCCGGCGGCCGCGAAGCTGGCAATCTGTTCACGCATCGAGCGATTGGCGGCGAGTGCACTAGCATGCAGTTCAGGGTAACCGCCTCCTATGTAAATGCCATCAACATCCGGCAACCGTTGATCGGAGATAGGCGAGAAGTATACCAGGTCTGCACCCAAACTACGCAGCAGTGCTAGATTGTATTCGTAGTAAAAATGAAACGCTTCGTCGAAGGCTATACCTATTTTGCAGCGTACTGCGGGGACTATTTGTCTTGTTATCGATGATTCGCATTCCAGCGGCGGCGCCGTATTCGCAGCATCGATGATCGCATTCAAATTGCACCATTGGCTGATTGCCTCGCCCAGGCGGCCGAATAGCGAATCAGGTAGGGCAGCCTCGTCAGCAGTACGCAATCCCAGGTGCCGCTCCGGGACAACTAGGGCTTGGTTGCTGGGTAACCCGCCGAGCACAGGCGGTTGTTTCACTGACTCGCGCAGCAGCTCGAGATGTCCCTGGCTGCCGAGCCGATTGCACAGGACACCCGCTATCCGAAGCTCACGATCAAACTCGGTGAAGCCGTGCACAACCGCCGCGAGCGTGCGAACTATTCCAGAGGAGTCCACCACCAGCATGACTGGCGCGCTTAGCCATTTGGCGATTTCAGCGGTCGAACCCTCATCGCTGACAGGTGAGGCGCCGTCGAACAGCCCCATCATCCCCTCGATCAGGGCGATGTCGGCGTCCACACAGCCTCGATTAAAGGTGCCAAGCACTGCCTGCCGGCCCATCATCCAGCCATCGAGGTTATGGCACGCACGTCCCGCAGCTCGGACATGGTAGGTTGGATCAAGGTAATCGGGTCCGCACTTGAAGACCGCAACCTTAAGGCCTCGCTCGAGCAACGCACGCGCAAGCCCGGCCATCACAGTGGTCTTGCCGATTCCACTCGCAGCGCCAGCGACGACGACGCGAGGTATCGAAAAAGAGTTGGCCATTTGCGATACCCAATGACGGATGCCGGCCAACGGTTCCTTATTTTATCAAGCCGGCATGCATAATCGCGGAGTTTGCTGCACGCGAGAAAGCGCTTTTAGCCGGGGCGCGGCGCTCAGTCTAAGGCCGCAGGGGGCTTGCTTAGCGAAGCCTTACATTGAATGCCTGCCGGCCTTTGTCTCCGGGCCTCACTTCGAACTGCACCTCGATACCCTCCCGAAGGTCCTCGAAGTAAACCTTTGGCGATAAGCGCGAACGGTGGAAGAAAATATCGTCGCTGCCATCATCGGGAACGATAAAGCCAAAACCTTTGTCCTTCAGTACTTTTTTGATTGTGCCGTACACAGAGCACCCTCACCTGTCTCGCAAACAGCGCTTAAAAACCGAGGACCCGCCGGTCCCATCGCGAGACGTTTTCGCGGTTGCCTCTCCCGCACTGGCGGGAAGAAGGCTAAATCAACATCTTGGCTACGGCTTCCTTGCTAGGCCGCCGAAGGTGATCCTCTCTATTGAGATTAAGCGCGCGGCCCCATATGTAAAGAGCCCGGATCGTAACAACTGCAAGCATAGTTTGACGCTGGAGAGTTGCGTTGCTTAAGGCAGTTACACTCAAAGAGATTGAGCGAATCTTTGCAATCACTGACGCGCTCGGCATTTCACGCGAGGCGTTAGTGATCCCGTTGCGCCCGAGTAGTCCCGGGCGCGTGCAAATGGTTGGTGGCGGCAAGCTCGAAATCGTGGTCGAGGGTGAGGCGGATTTCGACGAATGGCTCAATGGGCTGGAGAGGCAGCTCCGCTCGGTGATGGGGAGGGCGCGGGGCTGAGCACGAGCAAGACCGCGCCGTGGTCGACCATCTGGCCGACGCCTGCGCGAATTTGCTTGACCACGGCCGCGCTCTCCGCATGGAGCGCCGTTTCCATCTTCATCGCTTCGAGCACCACCAGCACATCGCCAGTCTCGACTTGTTGGCCTTCCGTGACCGGCAGCTTCACCACCTTGCCCGGCATCGGCGCGGTTATCTCCGGCGTTGCGAGCCCGTGGGGACGTCGGGCTCCACGGGCTTCGACCGGAATAAATTCAAATTGCGCGGGACCCGCCACCACCAAAATCGAGCCGCGCCCGCGCGTGCTGAATACCCGTACCGCCCGTCTGCCGAGTCGAACAATTCCACCCTCCGCAAAGGTGGGCTCGATGACGGCCACGATTTCTTCCCCATTATTGATCCGAGCACGGGCAGAGTGACCGCCGATTTCAGTTAGTTCGACGTCCAATACTTCCGGATACCCCGCCCGTCTGAATTTCATCTTTAGACGCACCGCGCAGACTCGTTTGCTCGGCTCCGCAGCGCTCCGCCTACTGTTTTATGCGCACCTCGGAGACTCGTCTCCCTTAGGCTCCGCTCAGGGCTTCGGCTCACCTGGATCGCGCCGAAAAAGCTCGAACTCACCAAGTTCGGCCCAAGGCGAACGCCGCGGCCGGCCCGAGCTACGGTCGCCATCATTGGTTCCCACTGCCGCGGTCACACCAAGTCCGTTTCGGGCGGCCGACGCAGCTACGATCAACGCCAGCTTAAGATCTGCGCTGTTGTTCCTCCATTGTGCGAGAAACTCCGGGACAAAATGAGTTGACAGCTCGCCGCGCGCGAATACCTCACTTGCGATTACCTCGCGAAGAAAATCGGCTGTTGTGCGTACACCAAGCAGTGAGAACTCATTCAGCGCCACGGTCATCCGCCGCCGCGCCTCCTCGCGCGTGGCGCCGTATGAAATCACTTTAGCAACCAGGCTGTCGTAATAGGGCGAGATTTCCGTCCCTGGCAACAGATGAGTATCGACGCGTACGCCAGGGCCGGCTGGCATCGCAAGCTGAATCACAGTTCCGGTGGCTGGCCGGAAATCATGCAGCGGGTCCTCGGCATTGATTCGGCATTCGATGGCAACACCGCGCGGCAACAGCGGCTCGGTAAGACGCTCGCCCATCGCGATAAGCAGTTGATCGATCACTAAGTCGCGCCCGAAACGCATTTCCGTAATCGGATGTTCGACCTGCAGTCGTGCATTCACTTCAAGAAAATAAAAGGAATCACCATCGACCAGGAACTCGGCGGTACCGGCGTTGCAATAATCAGCGGCACGGGCTAGCTTGACCGCCGCCTCAATGATCCGGCTTCGCAGCTCGTCGGGGAGCTGGGGCGCGGGTGATTCCTCGATGATTTTCTGATGACGGCGCTGAATTGAACACTCCCGTTCACCCAACGCCACCGTATTGCCTTCATTATCAGCGAGAATCTGAACCTCGATGTGGCGCGGCCGCGCCAGATATTTTTCAACGAACAGCCGGCGGTCGCCGAATGCCGCTTCAGCTTCGCGCGCGGCGGCATCGAGCGCTCCAGCGAGTTCCCCAGGCGCCTCCACCACCCGCATCCCCCGTCCACCGCCGCCCGCCGCCGCCTTGATCAGGATTGGATAGCCCGCCTCGGCGCCGAACTCTCTTGCTGACTGAAGGTCTGCAACATCTGAACCGGGGACGACTGGTACTCCCGCTCGCCTGGCAATGCGGCGCGCGGCGACTTTATCGCCCAGCATTGACAATACTTCCGGGGGAGGCCCGACGAAGACAAGCTCCGCCTGCTGGACGGCGTGAGCAAACTCAGGCCGCTCTGACAAAAAACCGTAGCCCGGATGGATGGCATCGGCACCGGCCTCTCGCGCGGCTGCAATAATGGCGGCAGCATTTAGATAGCTTGCCGCGGGCTCGGCTGGGCCAATCGGCAGGGCCTCATCCGCCGCCGTGACGTGGGCGGCCGCGGGATCCGCGTCAGAATAAACCGCGACAGTACGGAGCCCCAATATCTGCGCACTGCGAACTATCCGCAGTGCAATCTCCCCCCGGTTGGCAATCAGCAACGTGCGTATCGCGCGCATTCAAAACCCCCAACGCCAGCCTAACATTTTGCGGCCGCCCTGTGTCAGCACAGTGCAATCCCGAGCGACGAGCCCAGAAAGGTAAATTTTTTTAAATTTTCTCGGCTGGCGACCCAAAAAACATTGATCGAAGTTGCGAAATCATTATTTTGTTCGTGTGACTGTTCGCGCGCCGGCAATTCAGCCGGCGTCAACCCACAAGGAATATTCTGCATGAGGGAGCGCTAGCGTAGGCAATGGCAAATTCAACCGTCGTTCGCACTGTGTACGACTTCCCGGTCGCCGGGCATCTCTGTTCAGACGGAGCGGTTCGCTACGTCAAGTTGACTCGTCGCGCTGGGAATCCCCAACCCCAGGGTACATGCCCTCAGTGCCAAGCTGCTTTTCAATACGAGAAGCCGCGACGCTCAAGAACGCGGCATTATAGCGGCGAAGGCGCGACTCACTTTTAAGCCGCAACTGCGCGGCGGCTCGCCGTCGCTTCCGACATAATTGCCCCAGTCGCCTTGTGGATGAGGCCACTTCCACGGGGGCGGTATGCGTCCACACTGCTGGCGCCAGGCTGGTCTTACCCGACACGACGCTAAGTCGACGGGCGGCGGGAGTTTGCGTTCCTGTGACCCCGGACGGGCGCCAGCGCATGGATTTGCCCAGTGCCCCGATTCGGCTGGGCATCGCTGGGCGATTGCAAGCGGAGGGGTAACCGCCGCACGCCACATCGAGATGCTAAGGACTGGCCTGAAATTGTCGCGTCGTTTACGGTGTCTAATCGTCGCGAGCTTCTATCCACTCTTCGATGACCCGCTGGCGGTCTTCTGCAGGGCAGAAAGCCTTCGGCAGAGCTTCTCCCTGCTCGATCTTACGCAGCTGATCACAGAGGTGCCGGAAGCGCCGCAAGCGATCCGGCTTCACGTTCCTTGCGGCCGCTTTTTCCTGAGCCAGGTATGTTCGCAACCTTTCTGCCTCTCGCTGCCAATGCTCGCATACCGCAACCGTACGTGGTGACGATTGGCCGGTGTACCTTGCGGGATCATCGAGGACATGCAGTTGTTCGGGACGCATTTTGGAAATGTGCACTTGCAGTTGCCGATCCTGCCGCGCCAATTCCATGATTGACTTGCCTTGTTCGCGCCCTTCCCTGGCGAGCTTGCGCACGCGCTCATAGGCATCAGGGCAGCCCTGCAACGCCAACAGGACATAGAGAGGCTCCGCGATAATTTGCTCTTTATTGGCGTTGAGGTTTCGGCTCATCGCCTGCTGATTAACGCGCAAGCTCGTCATCGCCCGGTTCAACCGAACAATGCAATAGTCGAAGGCGGTCAAAAGCTCGGGAAGGAATCTCTGTGAGGCAGAATTCGTCAAGTCGCGCTGATGTTCCGAGACCTGATCCATGAACAATGTGGTCATGCGCGGCATGTAAGCCTTCCACAGGCTTTTGATATTCTCAAAATTCTTCGGGTTAACCTTGTGCGGCATGGTCGAGGAGCCGACCGTTTCGGCCGATTGCTCCTCTTGAACCTCGGCTATCTCACTTCGGCACAGGTGCCGGATATCATCGGCGAGATTAGCCAGGACCGAGAAACACGACTGAATCGCATAACCCATGTCGGTGACGAATTCAGGCTGAACGATTTGACTCGCTATGCTCCCCGGCGCCGGCTGCATACCCAAATAAGAAAGGACCAGTTTCTCGAAGAGAACGGCAGCCCGGGGCAATTGGAGCGAAAGCGCGTTGTATGCACCAACCGCGCCCGCGATCTTGCCACGCAGATTCTGACGGCTCGTCTCCAACATCTCGATGCGTCCGCCGAGTCGATCCACGTACAAGGCTATCGCGAACCCAAAAGTAATGGGCACCGCATGCTGACCATGGGTGCGGCCGATCTGAGAGGTATCGGCGTGCTGTTGCGCGAGGCGAATCAGAGTTGCCAGCAAATCGAGCAGATCGGGCAGGACAACGTCGCGCAGAAGTTCCTGGAAGCGTAGGCCGGTAGCCGTATCGGTGGTGTCGTTAGAAGTCAGGAAGAGGTGGACGTAATTGCCTGCCTCCGCACTCACCTTTCTGGCAACGCAATTGACCAAGGCCCTGACTATATGGCCGGTGCGCTTTTCTTCCTCGTATACTTCGCTGACGGTTACTGAATTGAACGCGCTGAGGATCTCGTCTGCATGCTTCGGGGAGCACCACGCGAGCTCGCGCAAGGCCATGATGAGGGCGCATTCGACTCGTCGCTGGTACTCAAAAAAAGCCCCTTCAGACACGTAAGGCAGCAGACGCTGAAAAAAGCCCGGGTCCGCGCCGTAATAGCGGAAATCCATCGGGTTAACGAAGTCGTAAATGTTCATCGCTGACCGGCGATTAATGCTCACGGGAATTGGCTGGCAATGCCTGAAGGATCCTCTTGATGTCGACAGTTCTATCGGTGCGGTCGATGCGCAACTGAACAGCCGCATCAGAGATCGGCGACATGTTGAACATCGCGGTTACTCATCCCGACCTGAAAGGCAACAAATCCGAACCCAGCGAATTCGCCCAAGAGACCGACGATTATCATTGCCAACTGGATGGGTGACATTTTCAGGCTCCGTGAGCCTCGTTCGGCCGAAAATCCTGATGGTGGCGGCGCGGAGACTCGAACTCCGGACTCTGCGGATATGAGCCGCATGCTCTGACCAACTGAGCTACGCCGCCACGAACCGATCAGGATAGCGAGCGCAAGCCACGCACGGAAGGGCCTGGGCTCATCAGCGCGTCGCCAGGGACTGCGCTTTCACCTGACGACTGCCGCGACCGACCTGGTACAGTACTCCTTCGTTGAATTCGACGCAGGTCAGCTTGCCCCCATAAACCAAACCGGTATCGATTCCGAGCTTATACGGCAGGTCAACCATCACCGCGCGCATCGGCGTATGGCCGAACACTACCGTCGCCGCGAGTGGGTGGGGATTGAATATAAACTCCTGGCGAATCCAGAGCATATCTTCGACGCTTTGCTCCTCGAGCTGCCGCAGCGGCGAGATGCCCGCGTGTACGAACAGATAGGGCGGATGCAGATAGCTGGTGGCGAGCGTTTTTAGAAAATCCACATGCTCTGCCGGAATCCGCTCGAGCGCCGGCGCCCCTTCCGGCACGCCGTAACTCTCCAGCGTCGGCACGCCGCCATTGAAAAGGAAAGATTCGCCATAATGGCCGGGCAATCCCAGAAACGAAAGCATCATGTCTTCATGATTGCCCTTCAGAAAAACATATTCCGCGCCGCCGCGGCGGAGTTCGAGGAGAACTTCGATAACGTCGCGCGCAGCAGGTCCGCGATCGACATAGTCGCCGACGAACACCACGGTGTCTCCGCGCGCCGGGACGATTGTGCCGAGCATCGCCGTAAGTTCGTTAACACAGCCATGAATATCGCCGATGGCGAACAGCCGCCCGCTACTCGTGCCGGAAGCCTGGCCTTCCGCGGCACGCGCGCGAATTGTGAAAGCTTTCTTGGCCAACGGGCTCACTCCTGCTCGACGCGGTTGTGCGCGTCCAACAGTAAATCGGAAATCATCGCACGATCTTCGATTATACGCCGGACGGCGCTATATGGATTGAGGTTGCCGTGACGCACAGCCGCGATTACAGTCTGGGCGCCGTCGGCACCATGGCGCAGGGCGCGCGCCGTGCGCTCCTCGATTTCGGAGGCGAGCACTTCCATGAATTCGCGCGTCCGCCGCTCACTCTCTCGGGCGGGGTCACGATGGTCACTCAGGTAGGTGCGGTGGCGTTCGATCTGAGACACCAGCGCATCTATTCCAATGTCGGCCGCCGCTTGTGTCATCAGCACCGGCGGGCGCCATCCGCCGGCAGGCCGCAGGTGGACACTTAGCTCCAGCTCTGCCTTAATCCGGTCGGCACCGTCGCGGTCCGCCTTGTTGACGACAAACAGGTCGGCGATTTCGTTCAGCCCGGCTTTCATTACTTGCACCCCGTCGCCGCCCTCCGGCACGGTTACCACCACCGTGGTATCAGCCAGGTCCATCACGCTCAGTTCGGTCTGCCCGACGCCCACGGTTTCGAGGATGATGATATCGTGGCCAAAGGCGTCCAGCAGCTTGACGATTTCGCGCGCCGCGCGGCTCAGCCCGCCATGATGCCCGCGGGTCGAAAGGCTGCGAATATACACGCCGGCGTCTTTATAGTGATCGGTCATGCGCACCCGGTCCCCCAGCACCGCACCCCCGGAAAAAGGGCTGGAAGGGTCGATGGCCAGCACAGCGACCAGTTTCCCCTGCGCACGGTATTTGGTGATTAGGCGATTGACCAGGGTCGATTTTCCGGCGCCAGGGGCTCCGGTCACGCCGATGATGTACGCGTGCCCGGTCTGCGCGTAAATACGCTCCATTACCGCGCTGACTTGGGCGGCCCGATTTTCAACCAGTGTGATGAGCCGCGCCAGCGCAAGACGGTCGCGGCGTGCAAAGCGCTCGAGCAATGAGTTCAACTTGATATCGGCCATCAATTCCTACCAGCCGCTAGTTCCGACTCTCATGCTAATCGCATTAGGACTTCGGAAAAAGGCCTATTGAGCGCCTCTCGTCGCGTGTACAACGGGAGTGATGAGACTAAGCCATCAATTATCGCGCAATGCAGCAGGCAACTGAGATCACGACCGATGCGATTCCAAGCTTTTGCTTTCAAGCTCGCGCCGTCACAAAATCGGTTGCGAAATGGGCTCCATCACTGGGAAAGCGATCACTCGCGCCGTCGGGCCGAAAGCAACTGCGCGCACGCCGGTTTCGCCACTGGTGGGCAGTGATGTTCTCGAAGCCCATCGTGACCACCATTTCCGCAGGATTCCGGCGCGCCGGGTGACCGGCGAAACGATGGCGCTGCGCTTTATCAATGAAACCGGTTTCTGCGCGGCGTTCACTGCCGGACTCGGCCTGCCGTGTTTGCGCGAGGCAATTGAGGGCCGGCGTGAACCGGAACTGCCGCATCATATTCAGCATGACCGCGCAATCATGATGACGTGGAACTTAAAGGACGTGTTGCCGACGCGCCGTGCCGTCTATTACGGCAAAGTGCTGGGCGGCCGTCCCGGTTTCATTGCGCTCGATCTGCTCCCCTGCTTTTTGCGGTTGCGGCTGATCTCCGGGGGGTATCAAAAGCTCTACCGACGCGGAATGCTGTCATATTGCGCCAAACTCGTAATGGACGCGCTGACGCGCCGCGGTCCGAGCGAGACCAAAGCGTTGAAACTGACGACCGGCTTCGCACAGCCGAAAATGCGTGTCGAGTTTGACCGGGCAATGAAGGAATTGCAGGAAAAGTTCCTCGCGCTGAAGGTCGAGGAGCGTTACGACCCGTTCACCTATGTATGGGATACCGTCGAGCATCGATGGGCTGAGGCGATGCGCGTAGCGCGAAGCATGAGGCCGCGGCATGCCGCCTACGCGATCGTGCGCCGCTATTTTGAAATGGCCGGTTATGGCAACGAGCGGGCGATTGCCCGGGTACTCGGACTCGCGCCGGGCCTGGTCGAAGCCGCGGCGCGCAAGCTCGAAACCGAACGGATAGTGCGCCGTGGAATCCGCGTGGCCGAGTACCGCGAAACCCTCACGCTGTTGGCCAAGTTCGTCTGAGGACATGCGAAGCGACACTACGGCGCCGTGGCGCCCACTATCGCTAGTAAAAGCTTCCGCTCGATGTTGGAATAAGATTCTGTGCCGAGTGCGACGATAACCGTTGCCCCGGGAGCAGGTTTGCTGGCACTCTCGTTAGCAGTCCCAAGCTGACGAAAGCTCGAATCCGCGGACTGCCGGCGGCACGATCGCGCAACTCCCAGCCCCCCCGGAGTTGCCGCTTCCGGCCGCCGGCCTCCGCTTCACTCAGATAACCGCGTTGCAATCATACTGTCAAGACCTACACACTTTATGATAACCTTCCCTCTGCGATAAAACCGCCAAAGATGTGACGGACCAACAGCCCCGCAACTACGCGAACGCAGAATTGACATGAGACCGATCGCAATCGTTCCTCGCCCCGGCCACGAAAATCGAGCCGAGCTGCGCGACGCGATGGCGTGCCTGCTCAAGGCAGGAATCAATGCTTGCAGCGCGACCATGGGGCAGGATTTCGCGCTCGTCTGGATTGACGATGAAAATATCTTGAATTCTATCGAGACCTTGAGAATTGCTGGGCTCCAGGCAACAGTTTTAACTGAAAACGACGTGCCTCATTAAGAGATTTGCCTATCGCCCCAACCACGATTCGCCCCAGGTTGCCTCAATTGAAACTGGCGCTCGGTGTCGCGATGCGAACTTAGCGTGTCAGTTCGAAATACGATACGTCAATGAGCTGGCCGACCGGGATTTGCAGTGCAGCCAGGATTGCTGCGATTTCGGTGCGGCAGCTAGCCGGGTCTTCCCCCTCCGGCAGGACCGCTTCGAGTTCGCCGAAGACGCCATGATTGTCGACGTGATCCAAGTGGAGCCGGATGTGGGCGCGCTGGAGCAGGGTTCGCCGCTTGCGGACCCGTGCGAGTACTCCCAACGCTGCGCTCATCAACTGGCGTAACTTGAGCGGCTCTGAAACCGGGACGATGTCATAATCACTGAGTTCGAACCCTTTCTCGTGATGGCGCCGGTAATGAATTAGCCACGCACCGTCACGTTGTTCACGCAACTTGAGCTTACCATTCGATACCACGAAGAAGGTGTCGTGCTGAATCAGTGTGCCAGTGCATTCAAAACCCAGTGCTTCGGCGCGCTGGCGCACGGCGCCGGCGTCCGGCAGTGGAAATTTCGCCTCCACGTTTCGCATTGCTACCCGTCGGCCGTGTCCCCGCGCGACTTCTAATCTTTGCTGGCGGGCCGCTTCACGCCGTGCCAAGCTTGACTCCAGCAGTAGTTGACGAATAGGCTCGCACGATTTGGCAGCTTTTGGAAACGATTGCCGATGATACTTGCGAAGGAAACCGAAACCTCAATTTCGCAACTGCGCGAACTCGGCTTCGATCCCGGCGTCCCGCCGGGCGAGGCAATCGCGAAACTGGCGTCGCTGCGGACGAGCGCAAACGATAAAGCGATCGCGCGCATGCTGGGCCAAATCGCCGCCCCAGAAGCTGCCGCGATGCTGGCCGAGATGGAAATTGGGACCAGTGGCGGACTGCGGCGAGAGATTCGGCGCTCTCTGTTCCGCTTGCGACAACAAGGGATTGAACCGCCAGTCATCGCCCAGACCGGCGCGAATGCTGCCCGGTCCGCGGAAGGCGCTGCCGGGCTCAGGGGGATGATGTCAATCGCCGATGCTGACGGCGCACGCATCGTCTGGATGGTGAAATCGCGCGCGGGGGGCGGGCTGAAGAGGTTGTGGGCGCTGACATCAGAAAAGGACGGGCTGCTGGCGGTGACGGCCGAAAGCCTTTCGCGCAAGGAACTCCGTTCCGATCGTGCCGAACTCGAACATCGCGCCGGCGCTCCGATGGTAGAGGCGGATGGGCGACTGGTCGATTTCATCATGTGCGAAGCCTACCGGCGCACGTCTGACGAGCGGCGCCCGCGCGTTGGCAATTTCCTGACGCTCCGTACTGAGATGGTTCCGGCGGCGCCGCCGGCCGACTTCCGCCACCCGGTCTATGACGAATTCGCCACCGAAGCGGCCGGCGAGCCGCCGGCCGATCTAATGAACGAGCCTGATGTCGCCGCCTACAAGCTGCCCCAGGACGCTATCAAACCCTTTGCCGACGAAACGGCGCAACTTCAACAAAGTACGCTCGTGCTCAACCGGATGGTGCAGGAGGAGCGGGTTAACGCGGTGCTTGAGCGCGCGATCGAGCAACTCCTGACGGGCGACCTCGCTTATCGCCTGCAGCGGCGACTCGAGGACACTAGCTATTATTTCGGGCGAACCGGCAAGCGCGCCCAGGCTGGCTGGGCCGCGGCCGCGGCGGCGAAACTTCGCGACCACGTCGAAATGAAGCGGATAGCGTTTTTCCAGCTCTTTATGCGCGCGCAACTGGGCGCGCTTCTCGCCGAACAGCAGCAAAAGCAGCAAGAGCAGCCGCGGCTGATAATGACCCCGGCCGAAATGATGCGCGCGCGCGCCGCAGCACAGGCGCGGATGGCCCACCGCGGGCGTCTGCGTTAGCTCGCCAGTATCAATGCTGTGCACGCATCAAGCATGTCCGCGTTATCAGCCCCGGTCAGGGCTGCGTTGTTGCGCTGCCCCTGAACCGAACCGCAGCGATTCGCCCTTCAGCCGCAAGAGGGTTTGACAAGATGATCGAGCAGAGGCCGCTCGCCGGAATTCGTGTGCTTGATTTGAGCCGCGTATTGGCGGGGCCGTTTTGCGCGATGAACCTGGCCGATCTCGGCGCCGAAGTAATCAAAATCGAAATTCCCGGAAATGGCGACGATTCACGCGGTTACGCCCCGCGCATTCCCAACTCCTCCGACTCGGGTTACTACTACAGCGTCAATCGTGGTAAACAAAGTGTTACGCTCGACCTGCGCAAGCCGGAAGGCGCCGAACTGCTGTGTGAACTTGCACGCCATGCCGACGTCATCGTCGAGAATTTCTCCCCGCGGACGATGGAACGCTTTAATGTCGGGTACGAGCGGTTGCGAGCAGCCAATCCCCGCATCATTCTCTGTTCGATTTCCGGCTTCGGACAGACCGGCCCGATGGCTTCGGCACCGGCCTACGATATCGTCGCGCAGGCACTGGGCGGCACCATGAGCATTACCGGTGCGCCAGGAGGGGAGCCGATGCGCTGCGGGATTTCGATCGGTGATCTGGCTGCAGCGCTATATGCAGTGGTGGCGGTGCTGGCCGCGCTGCGTGCGCGCGATAGGACCGGCGTGGGGCAGCATCTCGATATCGCGATGCTGGACTGCCAGGTCGCCTGGCTCGAAGATGCGCTTGCGCGCTTTTCTGCAACGGGCCGCGTACCCGGGCCGATCGGTTCGCGTCATCCGTCGATTACGCCGTTCCAACCGTTCCGCGCCTTGGACGGATATTTTGTCGCCGGATGCGGGAATGAGGCGATTTGGCAACGCTTCTGCGATGCGATTGGGGCCATTGAGCTCAGGGACGACCCGCGCTTTACAACCAATACCGATCGCACAGCCAACCACGCCGAATTGGACTCGATCCTCGCGCGCCATTTTGCTTCAAATATGCGATCGTATTGGCTGGCACGGCTGCAGCAGGCTAATGTGCCATGCGCACCGATAGCAACTGTAGATGAAGTCGCGGCAAATCCTCATCTGCGCCAGCGGCAGATGATTCTCCGCGCCGACCATCCCGATTTCGACGGCCTCATCGTTCCCGGTTCGCCGCTGAAAACCGCCGGGACGAACGGGGTTCCGAACACACGCGCCCCGGCGCTCGGCGAGCACACCGGCGACGTGCTTGAACGCCTGCTCGGCTACGATTCTGCCCGGATTGCGGAATTGCGCGCCAAGCAAGTCATCTGACGCCTATCAGTTACACGGCAAGTGGTCCCGTTCCAGCCACTCGAAGCCTCAGGACTAAATTTGCGTGATGCCGATTGGCCTTAGGTATTTGACTTGAGCAATCCTCAAAAAGTTCAGAACGCCGCCGGGATTCGATTAAAACGTCCGCCCTTATGCCTGCGCTCAGAGATTGCAAGCTCGAGGATCTTCGCCTCGCAACGGCCGACCCGAAGCGTCATCGTGGCAACCGTCACTGGCAGCGTGAAACGGCGCGGACCGGCACTACCAGGATTGACGAAGAGAACATCACCGCGCTTTTCGACGGCCGGCCTGTGAGAGTGGCCGGAGACCACGGTGTTGAAGCCTGACGCGGCGGGAGCCAGATCCAGTTCCTTGAAGTTGTGAAGCACATAGATAAAGTGAGACCCAAGCTCGACGACTTCAGTCGCGGGAAGGCTTGCGGCCCATGCACCGCGGTCGTTGTTGCCGCGGATCGCGCGCACGGGGGCGATTCTCGCCAGTGACTCCAGGACGGTTGGATCACCGATATCCCCGGCATGAATAATGAGGTCTGACCCCTTGAGTGCATCAAGGGCCTCGGGCCGGATCAGGCCATGAGTATCCGAGATAAGGCCGAGCCGGTAAGCGGAATGCGTCACGTGAATGGAGGCCTCCCGCAGTTACAGTCCGAGTTCGTGGCGCGTACGCGTCAGGGTATCTATCACCGCATACATAATTGCGCGCGCTGACTTTATCAGGTCAGGGACCCAGGCTACTCCCATCCCGCCTAGCCCTTGTTTAAATTGCTCAGGGCAATTGCGGGGCGGCCACGGATATCCGATGCGCGCGCATGGGATTCCGAGCCGGCGAATCAAGGCGCCGTCGGTTTGGCCGCCAAGCTTCGGCGGTTCACCGTGCGCGCGTTCTTGGACCCGTTCCCATCCGCGGCGGGTCGACTGGATAATCCAGTTACTAGCTTCAGTGGCACCGCCCGGATAGGCACCAAACATTTCCCAGTCGAATTCCATATCGGGATTTCGCTGATGCAGCATCTCCATCGCCTCGGCGAACTGCGCTTTGACCTCCGCCGGTGACGTGCGTGGATTGCAACGGATATCGAGAAAAATCTCAGTTGTAGCCGATGGGAAGGCAGGCCGTTCGGGCCATCCGCTACGCACCGCCGCGATATGGCCCCCCGGAGCTATTTCACCCGAGGTGTTGCGCGTGGTGTATTCCGGAAGCCATGCATCAATTTGCTTAATCAATTCCGCGGCCGCGACGATCGAGTCACGATAACCCGGAGCGCCACGCGGAATCCCCGCGTAGCCCAGGGTGCCATACACTGCGACCTTGAACCAACACATTCCCGGTTCCTCCGCATACACGCGCCATACCGGTTTCATGATGATGGCGAAATCGGGTGCAACGCCGCGGGTCAGCAAATGATAAACTCCGTCACTCATTCCATAATTGCTCCGCGCGGCGATGTTGACCGGCATGCCGCCGCCGGCAAAGCCAATCGCCAGGTCACCGATTAGCGGAATACGGGCCTCGTGCAGCGCGACGGCGATTTCGCTTAGCGTGGCCACCATGCATTTCGGGTTGGCAGCGCCCAGCCCGAATATCATATCGCCCTCGGCATAGCCCTTGGGCGTCATGTCCGCGCGCAATACCCGCCCCGCCCACGGCAGGTCTTTGTCGGGGTCTCCCTCCAGATGGGTATCGATCGGTGCATAGAGCAAGAGTGTCGCCCCTCCGCCACGGCCACGGACTTCCCCGATGGCGTTGCCGGTGTCTTCGTTGATCGGCTGATAGTAGGCCCGCCCTCCCAGTTGGTTTCTCATATATTCAGCGATAAACTCACTCGCCCGCCGCTCACCACCGGTAGGGCTGGGAATATCAATCAGTTGGAGCAGCAACCGCTTGAGCCGCTCAGAATCGAGCCGGGCGCAGGCGTCGGAATACCATCGTTCCTGCTCGCTCGATAACGGAATTTGAATCGTCTCAGTAGTCATCGCGTGCCCCTGCATTCGAGCTGCCTTAAGCGCTGCGATTCGTTGAGGATTGATGACACTATTAGACAAAATCAGCCCGGCTTTGTCTTTGATCCAAGTGGCTCTGCGCGGTCTGCTCTTTGGTAAGGCTAGACTCGTGGGAAACCTTACGAGAGCTATTTTATCGCTGGGCGAGATAGCGCGGCCGCAGGCAGGCGCGCTTTCGCCGTCCTTACGTGCTTCGGTCCGACTTTTGGATCGCGCTTGCCACGAACTGCTCGGCATAGATGTGCTCTGGTGCAACGCCCATTTCGATCAATCGCAGGCGTGCCGCCTCGATCATCGGTGGTGGTCCGCATAGGTACGCCACTGTCTGAGGATCCGTGACGGGCTCGTGCTGCAGGGCGGCGACCGCGTTGCCTCGCAGCAGTCCAGAAGCGGGGTTCTCCATATGGTCGGCGCTCAGGATGACGCGCAGTTCGGGCATCCACCATTGCCGCAATTCCACCTCGTCACGATAGAAGAACTGCTGCTCGCTGGCGCACCCGAAACTCAGCAACATTTGCGGTCGCGGTCCAGGCCGATAGCGAATTTCATCCAGCATTGCCAGGATTGGCGCCAGTCCGGTGCCGCCCGCGATGAAGATTTGCGGGGAGCGGCCGGAATGCAGAATAAAAGCGCCCATCGGTCCTTCGATCATGATTTCGTGGCCGCGGCGGCAGGCGGTGCGCAGATACTCAGACATCACACCGCCGCTCAAGATGCGTACCAGGAAATCCATCTGCGGCAACTCGCGCGGCGCCGATGCCATCGAATAGGAGCGCCATTCAGCCGTGCCCGGCACTCTGATACGCACGTACTGCCCGCTCCGGAAGCTGAACTCGCTGTCCTCGGGAATCTCCAGCGTGAGCTTCGCAACGGACGGCGACGGCCATTCGAGCGCGGCCACGGCCGCCGGCATCGTGTGCAGCTCGACCCCATAAATCAGCGCGGCAGGATAGTGCAGCCGGACCTCGCTGTGGGCGCGAGCGTAGGAGCTGCACAGTAAGCGCTTGCCCTCGGCCGCTTCTGCGGCGAGAAGCGAGGTTGCCCGCTCCGGCGCCATCACTATGTCACCAGCAATTAACTGTGCGATACAGGTGGAGCAACTGCCGGAGCGGCATTGATGGACGAGCGGGACGCCCTGGCGCAGCGCCGCATCGAGCACAAATTCCTCGCGCTCGGCCTCGATCCGCCGTTTCTCACCGTCTTCGAAATGAAGCGTCACGCTGCACGAGCCGGGTCTCGTTGCCGCATCAACCGAATTGGGCATGATCAAGATGGTCGAAAACTAACTGTGCGGGATTTCGCGCAGCTCCTGGAGGACGTCTTCGATTCGCCGGCCTTGCAAAACATGAATTCTGGTGGAAACCGCGACGTCCCCAGTCATGCGGGAGACAGTCGCGCCGCATCCAACCAAGAACCAGCAATCCAATGAGCTGGATGGTGCCAAAGATGATTATCGCGATGAACTCTGGTGACACGATGTTTCTTGCTAGCGCGCGGCGCGGCCATAGGGCGGTCCCTGGATGCCGCGGTTGAAGCGTGCCGCGACCTTGCGCCACACGATCGTCGCGTCGTCGAAGGCGCATAACGTTTCCTGGTTCCAGCCGCCGCGCTCATAGAAGCTCTGCATCGCCTCGCGTGCGAACAGGTCGTTGTCATTAAAATCCTTCAGCGCGAGCGGTTCAAAGAAATGTTCGTACAGGTAATCGGCTTCGCGCCGGTCCTCGGCGCTGACGCAGCGCCCGACCAGTACCTCCCAATACTCATGATGCTTGTCGTCAGTCGGCACATACCATTCATATTGTGCCCACGCCGGAGCGGGCCAATGCTCCACCAGCAGAAGTCCGGGCAGGAACACCGAAGTGCGTGCGTAGTACGGCTTCTTGCCGCGCGCCTTCAGCCCAATCTCGCGGTTCTCGCCGAAGAACCTGTACGCGCGGGTATTGTACATGTTCATCATGCCCTTCGGGCCGTTGGGTTCGTCGATAATCTTGATCGCATCTTCGCTAAGCGGGCGTGCGCCGAGACCCAGGTTGCGGTCAGTCGCCGCGATGATCAGGTTATCCCAGTGGATCAGCAGATGGCCGGGATCGAAGCCATTTTCCACCGCCAGCCGCCAGTTGGAGTTGCCCAGACGATGGATGCCGCGCACGTATACATTCTCGTCCAGGATATGGGCCACCGGATTCTGGTCATCGGTAATCCGAATCGGCAGATCGGCTTCGAGCGGTGGCTCCGGCTGATACTCCTCGTCGCCCACGAAGAGGAAGATTATGCCGGCGCGTTCGGCCACGGGATAAGTGCGAAGCCTGACCTTGCCGATTAGCGGGTCGCCGGGCGAAGCGACGATCGTCCTCAGCGTGCCGTCGCTCAAATTGTAAGTAAACCCGTGATACCAGCAGGTGATGGTGTCGTCGGTGACGCAGGTCGGACGCAGCGACATGCGTACCCCGCGATGAGCACAGCGGTCGCGAATCGCGTAGACCGTACCGCGCGCCCGGCGCAGAGCAATTTCATGACCGGCGATAGTAATGCCCTTGACTTCGTTTTCTTTCAGTTCGGAGCTGAAGAGTGCGGGATACCAGCTATTCTTGAAACCCCATTCGGCTTCGAGGTAGGGCTGGTATTGCCGAGTCAATGCAGCTCGCGCCGCTCTGGAAGTTCTCTCGTCGGCCCCCATTTTTTTCACCGACCCAGCATGTGCCGCCGCTCCGTTGTCGTGCCTAGGCGCCTAGGGCTTGCCTAGTAAGATAATGGCCTCGGTCGCAAGATAGCTCAAAGCTCCTCATTGCAGGCGCCGCGCGCCAACCTGGGGCTCGATTCTTTCCAGCGGCTGCACGGCTCGCGCCTCTGTGTCCTATCTCATCTCTGTTGTTCCAGTGCCCCACTCGATCGCGTTGCGCAAAAGCCGTTCGAACGCCGGACTTTCCCACGAACCGTGAAAGGCCTTCGGGGTTGCGCCGTCGCGCGCGACGCTCGTGTCGACGAACGGTTGAACATTATTGGCCGGCCCGTGGCAATGCCCAAGCGCAAAGTAGGTAATCGCGCCTTTACCGAAATTACGAATATATCCCAGCACCCGCGTCTTGCCGTCTGGCATCAGCGAAGTGTCCTTATCGTAAACGAAGCCGAATCCCGCGGGTGACGGATCTTTTTCCAACTGCGTGGTCAACAGCACATGCGATTCGTATGGCTGCTGCAATTCAATCAGGTAAAGTTCGTCAGCTACCTCGAAGGAGTCAGGTATGCCATGAGTGAGCCGATGAAAGCGGTCGGCTACGTCGACGCGGAACTTGCAGAGCGGCGGATGATTGAGGAAGAAGGCGCCAAGCGTCTGATGGTGCGCCATTTTGACCATCTTCCGCATCCGCCGGTTGCCGTCCACTGTTGCCGCTTTGCCGCCACTGGTGCCATGCAGCGCGAGCCATCGGCCGCCTGCGTCCAGCCATTCGCACAGCAACCGATTCTGCTGCTCGTCTGGAAAAGGTCCGGCTACATAAGTCACCAGAAAGTGGCTGGCCGGCAACCAGCGCTCGAGGTCGGCAAAATCGTTGGAGACAGTAGCGCGCGCCGCGGCCGCGTCCTGCAATAAATTCAACAGGCGGACACGCGCGTAATCCATATCGTGTCCGGCGGATGTGCCGGGCGGGTAGCCTCCGGCGATCAAATGGACCTGCCTAAGCACATTACTCATTGTCGTTCTTTTTCTCATGAACTCACGGGCTAGAGCCTGTGGCTACTTAGCCCTTCGGCAAGCCGAGCACGCGCTCGCCGATGATATTGTGCTGGACCTGGTTGGTACCGGCATAAATCGTCGGACCGCGGGCCGCGAGCATCCGTTGCGACCATTTGCCGGCATCGGGCGCGAACGGCGCGGCGAATTCGAGCTGGCTATAGGGGCCGAGCAATTCGAGCGCGAACGCCGCGATCCTGAGCGCCAATTCCGTCGAGCAAAGCTTCAGCATCGAGCCTTCGGGCCCGGGCGGCAAACCCTTCAGCTGGTGCGTCAATTGGCGGTAACAGGTGTACTTTATCGCTTCGGCGTCGAGCGCAAATTGTGCGATTTTCTGGCGAACGCCAGACAACTCCCAGGCCGTCCCCCCGGCGCGGGGAACTCGTCTGGCCAGTTCGGCCAACTCAGATATCTGGTTCGCGATGCCGCGATCGTGGCCGGTCGAACGCTCGAACATCAGCGTGGTCAGTGCAACCTGCCAGCCCTGGTTCATTTGACCGACCAGGTTCTGCCGGGGGACGCGAACATCCTCGAAGAAGACCTGGTTGAAGCCGCGCGCGCCCGTCATCTGCACCAGCGGACGCACGATAACACCAGGTGTATTCATATCAACCAGCAGATAACTAATGCCCTTGTGCTTGGGGGCCTCCGGGTCGGTCCGCACGAGCAGGAAAATCCAGTCCGCATGGTGCGCAGCTGAAGTCCAGATTTTCGAGCCGTTGACGATAAAGTCGTCGCCCTCTTCGATAGCGCGGGTTTGCAGTCCGGCGAGGTCGGAACCGGCGTTGGGTTCGGAATAGCCCTGGCACCAGATTTCTTCGGCCGTTAGGATTTTCGGCAGGAAGCGCTGCTTCTGCTCCGCCGTCCCCCAATGAATCAACGTCGGTCCGAGCAGCGGAATGCCGAAGCCGGTGAACGGCGCGGCGGTGCCGGCGCGCTCGAGTTCCTCATGATAGACGATGTTCTGGAGGATACTGGCGCCACGGCCGCCGTATTCCTTGGGCCAGTTGATCGCCATCCAGCCGCCTTCATTGAGCTTGCGATGCCATTGAATGCGAGCCTCCCAATCACCGGCCTCCTCGTCGGCGAGCGGGTCGCGCATCGGTCTCGCATAGCGGAGATTGTTATGGAGCCAGGCGCGGAGGTCGGCCCGAAACGCTTCATCCTCGGCCGTGTAATTGAAGTCCATGCGATCGATTATATCCTATCATGCTGCCGGAGGATGAGATCGATAACATGTTCGGCGCTGATAGCGTATCGACAGCGGCATGGATGGCGAAGATATCAGATGAGACGCGGTAGCACTTTGTCGGTAAACGTGAGAAAAGTCTCATGGCTGAGAGGCGCGCCAATCAGATAATCGAGATGTACCTCTGCGTGTAATCGCGCAATTTGGTCGGCGACGCGCTCGGCGGTGCCGTGGATAACCACCGAATCAACATAGCGCCGCACCGGGTCGCCGCCGCCGAACCCGAGCTGCGCCGGATCAACGTAAGTCCTCAGCAACCATTTTGCGCCGTCCCGTGCGATATCGATGGCTTCCGCATCAGTTCGGGCGATTGCCAATAGACGAGCCGTGGGAATTTCGCGGCCGCCGATCGTATAGCCGCTCTCGCTCAGCCAGTCGCGATAACGTTCCCATTGCTGGCCGATTTCGACATGTGTTCCGTGCGGCCCGATGAGGATTGAATAACCGGCGGAAGCTGCCCATTTGGTCGCTTCCGGCGAACCGGCTGCCACCCACATTGGCGGATGCGGCTGTTGCAGCGGCTTGGGCAAGACCTCGACATTATCGAAAGAAAAGAAACGGCCGTTGTAGGTAAGGCGCTCGCTCGCCCAGGCGTGCATTATTACGTCGACCGCCTCGCGAAAACGGGCCTGACTTTCGCTCATCGGAACGTTGAAGGTGCGGAATTCGCGTTCGTCAAAGCCGCGCCCCGCGCCCCAATTTACCCGGCCGCCGGAGAGAATGTCGAGCAGAGCGATTTCTTCGGCCAGCCGCAACGGATGATAAAACGCCGCGAGCGTCACCCCAGTGCCGATTCGTAGCCGTTTGGTGCGCGCCGCGACGTGTGCGCCCATGACCGGAATCGAGGGGCACACGCTGTAGTCGCTGAAGTGATGCTCGGTCAGCCAGACCGCATCATAACCGCCGCGGTCCATGATCTCGATACGCTGCAGCGCGCGCGCATAGACAGTTGGCAGGGGAACTCGGCGCTCGGGCCAACTGAAGAATTGCAGGATTCCAAATTTCATCTTTTCCGCTTTCCTATCAATCCTATTCTAGCGGCTTTGCCATCGTGGCGGCCGCTTTTCGGTGAAGGCGATTGCGCCTTCACGCGCATCCTCGGTTTTCTGCAACCATTCGTACAGCTCGCGCTCGAGTTTGAGACCGTCGCCGAGCGGCATATCCAGTCCGCGCATTGCCGCCTGTTTGATCCGTTGCACTGCGAGCGGCGCGCTTTTGCAGATCTCGGCAGCAATTTCTTCACATTTGCCGATCAGCTGATTCATCGGCACGACGTAGTCGACCAATCCGAGGCGCAAAGCTTCGGCGGCGCCGATTCGGTTGCCCGTATACAGCAGTTCGAGGGCGCGCCCGAGCGGTATTAACCGGGGTAAGCGCTGAGTGCCGCCACCCCCGGGGAGCCATCCGAGGCGGACTTCTCCGAGGCCGAACTGGGCGTGCTCGGCGGCAATCCGGATGTCGCAGGCGAGGGCTTGCTCGAGACCGCCGCCGTTGGCATGGCCGTTAATTGCGGCGATGATTGGCTTGTACAAGTCGAACATGACGGCAAACGGAGCATTATGCGGTTCGACGCCGGGGCGCTCGACATAATTAGTCTTGACGTCACTGCCGGCGCAGAATGCACGTTCGCCGGCGCCGGTGAGGATAGCAACGCGCAGAGCGGGATCGTCGCGAAACTGCCGCCAGTAGTCTGCCAGCAGGCCGTAGGTTTCGAAATCGCATGCATTGAGCCGTTCCGGCCGGTTGATCGTCACATAGGCAACCGGGCCTTTTTTTTCGAAAATCACTTTCATCGCGAGCCTTCCTTGTTCTGCGGCGTTTCCTCGACGCCTCTGTCAACCGCGTATCGGTGCAGATTCTAATCCTTCCCGCCGATCAAGGAAGAGCAGGGCCTTGCCCTGAGAGGTCCGAGACACCCGGGGGTAGGGTAGGGATTGCCCGTCAATGGGGCTCGGTGCGGTGCGCCGGGGCGAATCAGCCCCGAATCACTGCCGAGCCTCGGCTCCTGCATTTGAAATTGACCCCTTAGGCATCGGGGGCGAGCACCCCCAATGCCGAACGCTGCCTCACGGTCGCCGTTAGCGAGGGCCTACGGCTGTCTCAGGGCTTGCCGTTTCTCGCTGCAATTTCGTGATATGCAGTTCGCTTGGTCTGCTCAGCGAGGTAGGTGAATATCCGCGCCATCAGCCGGTCCCGCTTCACGCACGCGCTCATAAATGCGGGCACATGCTCCGGCTGCATTTGTCCCTTGCTGATAATTCTGATTGCCGCATGCAGCTCATAGTCGAGGGCCTGGATTTGCTGGGCGGTCTGCAATACCCAGTCAGGCGCTTGGGCGGGACTCAGACGCGGCGATGACTCTGGTTTGTTCAAGCTAAACCGAACTGCGCCGGACGAGCGGTTTTCCAGGCCAGTGCAGCGCATTCCCCCACTATTGGAAGCCCGCCACTCACTTGGATGAGAAACAGGATATGTTGCGTATGGTGACACAAATAGTTATTCAAGATCAACGATTTGTCACATGAATGGCGGCCTAAGATGCGACAAACGTATCTTGGGTGACAATCTCCTGTTTCATTTGACCGGCGGCAGTACGAGAATCTGGCCGCTCATCTCGGGCTGATGGCGCAGGCATTTGAAGTCGACTTCGCCCTCCTGATGAAACGTGAAAATGTAGCTGGTCTTCTGCAATGGCGGCAGCTTTACGTACATCAGGACGGTCAAATCGGGGCCAAGCAGGGCGAAATCATGCTCGTCGTCGGGCTGCAGGTTCCAGAACTCTATCTGCGTCGGCTGCTCGCGATGGACCGCGATGAACGACGGATTGAAGGCATAAACCTCGCCGAATTTTTTCACGCTTGGTTTGGGACCAGTTTCCTTTACCGCGACGGCTTCGGTCAGCATCGTAATCCCAGCCTGAGCCTGACCCGCTTTGGCAACTGTGACGATCTTGGTGGCAGCTCCGGAGGGTAAGAAGAACGGTCCCTTCCTGGCTTGGGTAGAACTTTCGGCATGCGCCATCGTTACAGCTATCAGCGCAATCGCCCATGCGGGAGTTATTGACCGCAGTAGGCGCCGATTGCGTGGACGCCTATATCCAATCATCCAGCGAATCCTTACCATGATAAGATTTACGCAGCCGCGCGAGGCGGTAACCAACGAAGCGTTGGGAGACAATATACGATCATGCCGTTCTCAGCGATGTCTCGGCGGAAGTTTATCAGAGTCGCCACCCGGGCCCTGGCACTCGCCAGCACCCCCTTGCCGGCACGAGTATTCGCTGAAAAGCCGCCGCCTGCATTCGGTGGTCTGACCCCCAACCGCGACTTTTACGTGACCTCCTATGGCGGCACGCCGAATGTTGACGCAAGCCGCTGGAGCCTCAAAATTCACGGCTTGGTGCAGCGGCCGCTGACTCTGACCTATCCCGATATCACGCGAATGCCGTCGATTCGCCGGGTCCTCACTCTCGAATGCATTGGAAACCCGCCCGACGGCGACGCGATCGGCAACGCAGAATGGACCGGGCTTGAGCTGAAGCCGCTGCTCGATCGTGCGGGCGTCAGGGCGAATGCGGTCTATGCCGCGATGCGGGCCGCCGACGGCTATTACACCGGCATACCAGTTAGCGAATTAATGCGCGACGAGAACTGGCTCGTGTACCGGATGAACGGCAAACCGCTGCCGCCGGAACACGGTTTTCCGCTCCGTATTTTCATTCCCGGCAAATACGGGATGAAACAGCCCAAATGGCTCACCGAGATCGAACTGGTCGACAAACCGTTCATCGGCTATTGGGAAGCGCGCGGCTGGAGCAACGAGGCATGGCGCAAAGTCAATTCCGGCTTCTTCTATCCGCGCCGGCCGAGCGGGGTTCTGGATATTTTGTCATTCGATACGGCGGCCAAGGTGACCGCCCCGGTCGATCTGGTTGGATGGGCACTAGCCGGACCGTCGGGCATCCGTAGGGTCGATGTTTCAACTGACGACGGCGCCACCTGGCACGCCGCCCGTCTGCTGGAAAATCCCTCGGCCTACATCTGGACGGTATGGCAATATCATTTCGCGCCGGCGGCTGCCGGCGACTATCAGGTACGTATACGAGCAACCGACGGCAACGGCATCACGCAACCGCAAATGAATGCGGAGCGAGGTGAAGGCGCCACCAGCCAACCGCGTTTGAGGGTCAAAGTGACATCGGTCTAATGGGGTCGAGCAGGTTTTCGCGATGGTACTGCGCAAGAGAGCCGGAAGATTCAATGATGCCCGAACAGGCCGCTGAAGAAGTTGCGTATGGCGCCGAGCACGTCGTTGGTGGCCGGGGCGGGGGAGGGTAGCGGCTGCGGGGCGCCCGAATTGGGCGGCGACTCGGCTGATGGGTTGACCGAGGGCGGCACACTGGCGGCGAAAATTCCGCCGTGCAGACGGCAGGTTTGCGTGGGTTCCGTGCCGGACAGAAACGGCAACGTCGCGACCCGCGGGCATGAAGGTGTCGCAAGGCCGCCGGTGGTTGGATCTATCGTCGCCATCGTAATGCCAGGCGGCGGCGGTCCGAAGCCGATTTGCGGCTGACGCACTACGTCACGCATGAAATGAACCCAGGCTGGCAGTGCAGCCTCTGCACCGGTCAGGCCGATATCCTGCGGCTGGTCAAACCCTACCCATACGCCACTGACTAATTGGCGCGTATAGCCGATGAAATAGGCATCGCGGTAATCCTCGGTGGTGCCGGTCTTGCCAGCTGCCGGAAAATCCAGGCCCATCCGCGCTGCGTTCTTGCCTGTTCCATACTGCAGTACGCCGCGCAGCGCTCCCGTCATCAGGTAGGCAACCGCATGGCTCATCAAACGGTGCGGCCGCGCGGTGTGCTGATAAATCACTTTGCCATGGCTGTCGACCACCGCCTCTATCGCGTACGGCGGCTGCACCACGCCACCGTCGGCAAATACTCCATAGACCGAGGCCATCTCCAGCAGGGTTACCTCGCCGGATCCGATCGAAATCGGCAAATAATTCGGTAAATCTTCCTGGATCCCCATCAGATGAGCGGTGCGAATCATAGCCGGGGGCCTGAGCAAGCTGCCGAGATAGGCGGTGGGGACGTTGAGCGAATCGGTCAGCGCCTCTGCGACCGTGACATCGCCGGCATAGCTTCCCTCATAGTTGACCGGCGTCCATCCGCCGAACGACATCGGCCGATCCGGCAGAATCGAGGCTAACGTCACCGGTTGCGTAAGCGGCGACAGGGCCGGATCGAGCGCCGTCAGATAAACGATCGGTTTGAAAGCCGACCCTGGCTGACGCTCGGCGCTGGCGGCCCGATTGAATTGGCTGGTGCTGTAATCGCGTCCGCCCACCATCGCCACGATCGCGCCGGAACGCGGCTCAATGGCGACCAACGCGCTTTCGAGGCGTTTGCCCAGGGCACGGCGGCGCAAGTGCGGGTGGAGCTTCTCCAACCGTTCGAGGTTCGCGAGCATGGCCTCGCGGCCGCTCTCTTCGAGTTCCGGATCAAGCGTGGTGTATACACGCAGTCCCGAGAGCATGCCGCTCACCACGGGAAGCTTCGAAACCTGGGCTGTTACGTAATCGGTGAAGTACGGAGCCCGGCGCAGCCCGGCTGCTGGCACCGTGACGACCGGCTCTGCGAGCGCTGCTTCGTAGCGGGCTTGGTCGAGAGCACCCGCCCGTCTCATCACGGCCAGCACGGTATTGCGCCGTTGTCGCGCGGCGTCTGGATGCCGCCGGGGGTCATCGCTGCTAGGCGCCTGGATCATGCCAATCAGGGTTGCAGCTTCGGCCGCGGTAACCTGACGCAGGTCCTTGTTGAAGAAGTAGCGCGCCGCCAGCGGCATTCCATAGATCGGCGTGCCTTGGTATTCCCCCATCCAGACGTCGTTAACATAACGCTCGAGAATCTCGTTCTTGGAGAGGCGCATTTCGAGCACCAGCGCGATAGCGAGTTCGCGGAACTTACGATGGAAGCTGCGCGTGTGCTGCTCGATGAACGTCCGTGCCAGTTGCTGGGTGAGAGTACTGGCACCCTGGCTCAGCCGATGTGAATGTAAATCGACGATTGCCGCTTCGATGATGCGGACCGGGTCGAAGCCGAAATGGTAGTAAAAGAAGCGATCTTCGGTCGCCAGCAGTCCCTTTATCAGATATGGCGGCACGTCACTCAGGGAGACTTCGACTCTTTCCGCCGGCGCATCGGGCAGGAGCCGCCCGATAATCTCGGGTTCGAGCATCGCCTGCGGCTGCCCGACGCCGAACGAATCGGCAATTCCCGTCACCCGCTCGCCGTCGAAACTGAGATGGAGCAGAGTCGCAGGATAACCGCGATCGCCGACTGCGAACTCACGCGCAAAAATCGTCATCGAGCCCGGTTCCATCGAATATTCACCGGGATGGGACGGCCGTTGCACCCGCGAATAACTCAGCCGTTCGAGACGATCGACCAGATGGAGCGGGCCGATTTCATCGCCGGCAGTGAATTCGAGCGGGGCTGAGTAGATCGCGGACGTGAGCGCGGCCCGCCGCTGCACTATCATCTGGGAGATGTTGTTATAGAGATTGGCTAGGTAAAAGCCGCCCGCGAAAGCCGCCAACAGTAAAATCGCGAGCGACGTTCGCCGCCATCCAAGCCGCCGGATCAGCCTCGCGGTTGCGCGCAGCGCCTTCACCGGCTGAAACCGATTCGGTGCCGGTGAACGGGCGTCCCGGGCACGACCGACCGAAGTTCTATTTTTTTGTGCGTCGCCCTTGCGAGTGCTTCCCTGGTTCGCCATCAGCTAAATCCGCATCCACCCCCCGCTCCCATCCCGGATTATAGCCGACGCTTTTGACCAAGGCATGGGTTTGCGTGCGGCACGACTCGACTGATAACGCACGCCTGCGGCCGGGCGGCGTCCTCGACTATTGTTTATAGCCGAAACTCCGTAGCATCGCGTGCCGCGCCGCCTGATCCTTTTCATCCTCGACGCCTTTGGGCGCACTGCCATCGATCACGCCCATAATCCCGCGTGCGCCGTTGTGCTCGGCGACGACAACGGTTAAGGGATTCGCGCTGGCGCAAAACACAGTGCAGACCTCGGTCACCGTTTTAATCTGGTTGAGCACGTTAACCGGGAAAGCGTTACCGAGCATCACGATGAAGACATGTCCCGCGCCGATCGAGTTGGCGGCCGTGACTGCCGCGGTTTCCAGCTCCTCGTCGGTACCGGTATGGCGTACCAGGCATGGGCCGGACGCTTCACAAAAGGCGACGCCGAATTTAACTCCCGGGACTGCCTGCACCACGGCCTCGTACAGGTCCTCGACGGTCTTGATAAAGTGCGCCTCGCCGATAATGACGTTGAGGTCGGGCTTCGGTTTCGCAATTTCGACTAGCTTCAGTTCCATAAGGTTGCTCTCTTTGGTGTTTCGCTACAGGATGATAATTGCTGTGGCGGTAGGGCAGAAAGGGAGTAGGAATACGATGAACGGCGGGGCGCTGCCGCCTTACTTCTACCGCTTGCCGGGGCGCGCCCAGCGCGTCTGGCTCAAGAGCGACTCCATCGATAGATTCGACCTGGTACCGGATGCAGCCACGTTTTCGCTCGCCGCGGCCCTGATCACGGCGCTGCCGTCGGGTGCGCCTTTGGTAATCGAACGCGCCGCTCAGGCATTGGCGGATCAGATCTGCGAGTTGATGGGATTGCGGGCTGTACGGGTCGAAGTTCGCGGGGTGCGGCCCCATAACTCACGAGGCGAACTGCACGGGATTTTCTACCCGCGGGGGCCGTCGCCACGTCCCGGCGCGCCGCTTATCATCTTGTGGATGCGAACGGCTCAACGCCACGACGTGGTTAAACCCAAGACCTTTGTGCGGACGCTGATGCACGAGTTGGGTCATTACCTGGATTACGCGCGGCTCAGGCTCGAGGAGTCATTTCACACGACGGGCTTTTTTAAACGCGAGTCGTTCCTGGTCAGAATTTTATTTCCGCCGGAGCCGGCCGCGCCGCGAAACTGACCTGGTATGCCGCGAGAACGAGAAACGTGAGGCCTTTTTGGTGCACGACCTGGGCGGCCCTCGCGATGATTTGAAGAATGCGAAGCTCCGCCGCGCGTCCGCGGCAACGATTCATTTGTCGCAAGAGCTATCCGCGTAGAGCTTTAGGCATGTGCGGCGGCTGAGCGGATGATCGAAGAACGGCAAATATTAAGGTGTTAGCTGACGACAAGGCACAGACATTCGGTCGCCGTGCGAAACTACGGCGACGGGCCGCAGGCTTCTGGTCGACCGATTGGAGCCTTACCGTCTTGCTCGTCCTGCTGGTGGGGAACATCTTCGTCCTACCTCTCGCTCAATTCGCTACCTGGGGCAGGTTCGCCGCTCGCACGGTCATGTCCCTCATAATCATATCCGGGGCAGTCGCAACCGTCCGCGATCGCCGTATCATCCTGCTAGCCGTAGGCCTCGCCGTCGGGTCTCTGTTCGTCGGCTGGGAGGACCTTGAGCGGCCGAATCCATACCTCAATCTGCTCAACGACCTTTACTCAGTAGTGTTCATCAGCGTTCTCGTCGTCTTGATTCTCCGGCAGGTTCTTCGCGCCGGACCGATCACCTCCCGCAGAGTGCAAGGATCGGTCGCACTTTACTTGCTTTTAGGCGTCCTCTGGGCAGTCTGCTATGAAATTATAGAGCTATTGCAACCTGGATCTTTCGGTGTCCCGGCGCATAAAGGTCGGGCGGGTCTTCCGCAACTCGCCTACTTCAGCTTCACGACCCTCACGACGCTAGGTATTGGGGATATCCTTCCTTTAAGTCCGCTCGCGCGCTCCTTCGTCATACTGGAAGGCCTAGTGGGTCAA
>Ga0306920_100000110_pt1 | contig 99814 bp, 69 predicted proteins | sample flu12Cox44000170_FD_204666 | JGI IMG/M metagenome (GOLD analysis project Ga0306920, IMG submission 204666) | Lab enrichment of tropical soil microbial communities from Luquillo Experimental Forest, Puerto Rico - flux4day.12C.oxic.44.000.170 (v2)... | ecosystem: Environmental > Terrestrial >...
GTCAACGTGCCCGCCACGGTGCCGTCGATCCGCCACTGAGACGGCTGGCTGTCTTCCTTATAATTGCCGCTCTGGGCGGCGCCGGAGCCGAGCGTGTAGCTGCCGGAGAGGGAACCTAGAACCTGGCTCAAATTGCCATCCTCTTGGCGGAAGGCGACCTTCATTGCTGCCGGGGCGCCGGAGTTCCCGGCATGGACCGCGAATGGCCCTCCCCCCTGGGGTGCGCCAACGTGCCCAGTGATGAAGCGCAGTATCAGGTCCCGCGCTGCCGAGTAGGACCGACGTCAGGGCATAGTCACCCACCGTCACCAGGTCCGCAACCCCACCACTGTTGAAGTGGGCCACGGCGATGGATTGGGGACGTGCTCCCACCTCGTAGGTTTGGCCCAGGGTAAAGGTTCCGTCACCATTTCCCAGCAGAATGGCCACGGAGTCGGTAAGGCTACCCACCACCGCCAAATCCGCAACCCCGTCCCCCTTGAAGTCCTGGACCGCCATCGAGGTGAGGCCGCGCCCCACGGTCGGCAGGCTCTGACCCGCTCGAAACGTGCCGTCGCCGTTGCCGAGCAGGATGGACACGGTACCTCGTAAGTAGACGGAACTATCCACCGTGGCCACTGCCAGGTCCTGCCGGCCGGTGCCAGTAAAGTCCCCGGCAACGACGAAAGTGGCGGAGCCGCCAACTGCGATGCTTGGCGCGGGAGCAAACGTCCCATCGCCGTTGCCGAGCAAGATGGAGACATTGTTCGAAGCCCGATTGGCGACCGCCAGGTCCTGAATGCCGATCCCCCGGAAGTCGCCGATGGCAAGCGACGACGGGTTCCTTCCCACGGAGAAGTTGTGAGCCAATCCGAACGATCCATCGCCGTGTCCCAGCAGGATGGAGACTTGGTTGGAGCCTGAATCCACCACCGCCAGGTCCACCGTGGTGGCGTCATGGAAATGGCCGGTGGTGATGAAGGAGGGGCTCGCGCCTACGGCAAGGGTTTCAACCAGGTGAAACGTCCCATCGCCGTTGCCCAGAAGAATGGAGACCTCGTTGGAGCCGGAATCGGCGACCGCTAAGTCCCGAATGCCGATGCCCCGGAAGTCGCCGGTCGCGATCGATTGCGGACTCTTACCCGCTCCCAGATTGATGTCGATGGGGTCCGCGAAGGAGAGGCCCCCGCCCGACAAGAGGCAGCGGTCTTCCAACATCTCGACCCACAACCGCTGCGCCGCCCGGCGCGTTTGCGAAGTTCGGCCATGGACGCGCCGCGCCCATTCCGGCTCGGTCCGTGCGGGACCGGATTTCAGGTAATCGAGCACCGAGTCGAACCACATGGTTCACCTGTCCTTTCCACAAGTGGTCTGCGCTAAACTGGTAAAGCCGTGGCCGCCGACCAAGCGCCGGGGAGTCGGCGCCGCTCCGCTGTGCGAAGGCATCGGCAGTGATTCTTTTGTGCGGATCGCGTCGTCGGTTCTCAGGCGAACTGCGCGACACCGCGCCGAGCGCTGCGCAAGCCGCCGCCAGCGGCGAAGTAGCCGTGGCAGGTCCGGCTTAGGGCCAATCCGAGGCAAGTCCTCGATTCAGGGTAGGCCGATTCTACAAGTCTTTTTTCCAAATGCAAGACAAAACATCCGTTTTTTGGCGGAAAAAAAAGAATCGCCGTTTTTCTGACAAGTTACTTTGATATTTTGCTTGACAGTCGGCAATGAATATATGAGAATCCCGCGATGCAAGGCTGCGGGTTGCTCCCACCACAACGCCTGCCATGTTGACGCGTTGAATCTGTAAACTTGTAAACCTCGGTTGACATTTGCGGAGCAGGTGGCGCTTCGCCAGGACATTCGAGACGCCAGCGATCATACCGGTCGTTTGGTGCTCCGGTTTCGGAGGAGTGGTCTGCCCGGCGTAGGGCAGGTCGTTTCTCCGTCTCATGCAAGGAGTTCATTCATGAAGCGACTTTTTTGCGCCTTCGCGGCTTGGGTCTTGCTCGTGGGCCTGACAGGGCCGGCGCAGGCCCAGTACACGTACACCGCGCTCGACGTACCGGGCGCTACGGCCACATATGGCTACGGGATCAACGACGCCGGCCAGATCGTGGGAGTGTACTTTGACATGGACGCCACAGCGCACGGCTTCCTGTTGGACGTCGCTGGCAGCTACACCACGCTCGACGTGCCCGGCGCGGTTCTCACCTGGCCCCTTGGGATCAACGACGCCGGCCAGATCGTCGGAATGTATAGAAACGACCCTGCCGGCGCAAACCACGCCTTCGTGCGGGACGTGGATGGCAGCTACACCATGCTCGACGTGCCCGGCGCGTACCAAACCGTGGCCTATGGGATCGACGCGAGCGGCCAGATCGTGGGCGTGTATGTTGACGCCGGCGGCGGACACGGCTTCCTCGCCACTCCCGGGGGCTAAGGCCTAGTTTGCTACGGTTTCGAGCAGCGCTACGATCGCGCGGGGGATGGCGCCGGGGATCTTTGGCCAGCGGGCCAGGGCATCCCGAAGGCCTTCGGGGATCTCGGCCTTGCAAATGTGCTGAGGAAAGCGACAAGATATTGATTTTTCCAAATTTTTTGGCGGGTTTCGCTACAAACGGGGCATTGAGTAGAGCTGCGTGCCCCATGTCCACATTGATGGGCTGACCTCCCGCCTGGACCTGGACGGGCGGCGCCAGCTCGGGGGCATTCGGATCGCCTACCGCCAATATGCTGGCCACAATCCACCACATGGTTATGTCCTCCTTTCAACCTCCGCGTTTCTCTGCGCCCTCCGGCGTTTGAAAACTCACCGCAGAGAACGCAGAGGGACGCGGAGGAGTAGTTGAGATTATCACGGCACTACATTCAGCGTGGCGAGCATGCCACTGCCATCATGGACCAAGCACTGGTAACTCTCTTCGCCGCTGATGTCACCGATCTGGAGCGAGAAGCGTGGAGGCGGGTCTCCAACCAGCCACCTCAGGAGGCCCGAGTGATGGATGTCGTCCCGGCTAAGCGGTTGGTCCGCGTTCTGCGGAAAGAAGAGCTCCGGAGAGACCACCAGGAGCGGCGGCCCGCCCTCCTGCGGCACGGGGACGAGGTCGTCCGGAGACTCGTTGCCGTTGAGGAAGGTGATGGTGTGGGGTACGGGCATATTCTGCATGCCGAAAACCCACTCAATTGTATCGCCGGGCTGGACGGTCAGGTCATCCGGGAAAAAGCGCAGCAGATCCAAATGCGGTCCCGCGGAGAAGCCGGCGAGCACGTGGTACGTGGCGGTGCCGTCCGGGTTCTGTGTCGGCGGCGGCACCTCCGCCTCGGCGGCTGCGATAGCCGCAGGGACATCCGCGAGAGCCGCCGCGATCGAGCGGCGTGCTTCCCGATCGACCTGACGGGGAGAAGGGATGTGCTCGTCGCGCTCGACGACGATGATCTGGCCCGACATGCGTGCCCCGTGGACGACGCAGACGTAGTTGTAGGTGCCCGGCCTCGTGAAAATCAAGTCGAACGACTCGACCCCCTGAAATATATCCGGGTCGGGCCCGAAAATCCCGGACGTGGCAAATGTGGTGCCGTCGTAACGCCCGTCCTCGGGGGCTACCGGGAAGGCAATCAGCGGATTGCGCATTAACGGCGACGGCAGACCCGGAGGCGCCGGAACGTTGAACGGCGGAAGGGGCATGTCCACCAGGAAGGTCACGGTGTGGATTTCATTGGTGTTCCGTTGCCAATGCACGGTATCGCCGACGTGGATGCGCAATGTATCAGGGAAGAATCCGGTGACGCCGGCGCCGACGTCGCTGTCTTCCGCGCCGACAAGCACCGTAAATGTCTGCTGTCTTTGACCGTGCTCATCGCCGGCGCTGGTGAATCCCGCCAGCCCGATGAAAATACTGGCCAATACGCCCACGCAGATAAATAGCGAACCCAGGATCAGGCGTGGTTTGATCTTGAGTCTCCTTTGCTGTTCGGACGGACCCTGCAATCGCGTGCAGTCTGCCGCAGCCCGCCGGACCATCCGGCGGAGCAAATTCAAAAGAAGCATGGACCAACCTCCTTCGTAGACTGAATACCCTTCAGCGGGGAGTCTGCGATACAGTAAAGAGGCCATCCATCCCGGCGCGCAGACCAGGCGCCGGGGCTGTGCCGAGGTGGTGAGTGTCCGTCTTTACGGTTGGACCTCACCGGCTGTCGCAGCCCTAAACTAAGGTAAAGATCCTTTCGCCTAATAAATCCAATGCCACAAGGTCCGTTAAATCGTCCACCGCCATACCCGCCGTGAAACTACGATCCCGCCGAGTCGCGGGCTCGGGGATTGCGGCGGCGGGCTGGTAGCCGGTGGCGGCGCTGACCTCGCGAATCGTACTCGTCCGGCTGCTTGCGGCCGCCGGTTCTGCGACGACGGTGTCATCATTGGGAACGCTCATCGCGATAGCAGGATGGAAGGCTACCTTGCTTAGTGATCTCCAATCGAACCCACGCCGCGGCGAGGGGCTGCCATCGGGTGTCAGGACGAAGGCGTGCGTCTGCCCCTGGGGATTCCGGCCGTAGCCGATGATTTCACCCGCATCGTTGATTCCGCTTACGCTCTGAATCGTCCAGCCGGAGCCTGGTGGGAGCATCGCACCCAAATCGATCGTGACGCCGTCTTGCCAAAGGAACCAGTGATAATTGCTGGCCACGTACGCCACGGTACCCGGGCAGATGTCGCTGGGCAGCAGAGCGGAAGAGAAAGAGTAGCCAATGACTTGACCGACATTATTCACGGCCGAAGCTCGGCCGTCATTGGTTCCGGCCAGAGCTCCAATCGACATCAGCGAGCCGTTGTGCCAGAGCACGGCGTGAGGGAAATCCGCGAAATTCTGAAATTCATAACAGTCGCCGGTTTCAGGATCGAAGTAGGCATCGATGTACCCCACAGTCGCGCTGGAAACGCCGATCGCTTGGCCCACATCATTGATACCGAAAGCGCTACTCTCGGAGTCCCCGGCGAGTGTTCCAAGGTCCTGCATCCCGTGTGCGCCATCCCAAAGGAAGCCATGAAACGGCCCGCCGGTGCTCAGCGCGGACGATCCTACGATCTGCTCCAAGTTGTTTATCCCGGCGGCGCTGCTGAAGCCCCCGAGAGTGCCTAAATCGGTCATCACGCCGTTTTCCCATAAGAAGGCGTGAATGGTGCCGGTGGCGGTGCTCGAAATGCCGACCACCTGCCCCTGGTTATTGATGCCGTAAGCAAGGCTTTCGCTGCCGCCAAGTGTGCCCAGATCGCTCATGACCCCGTTCTGCCACAGGAAGGCGTGCACTCCGCTGCCGGTGGCTAAGCTGCCGACGACCTGGCCCTGGTCGTTGATGCCGACAGCAACGCTGTCGCTACCGCCGAGCGTGCCAAGGTCCGTTGTCGCCCCGGCCTGCCACAGGACTGCGTGCCGTGTGCTGGGCGAAACATAGGAGTACCCGACGACCTGGCTCTGATTGTTGATACCAACGGCGAAGCTGTTGCTATAGCCTGAGAGGGTGCCGCCCAGGGCGGTCCACACCCCGGCCTGCCACAGGAAGGCGGCGCCCGGATCGGAGATAAAGCTTACCAAGACTTGACCCTGGTCATTTATACCAAAGGCCCCCTGGGCGGATTCGTAACCGGGCGGGATGCCCAGGTCAGTCATCGCGCCATGATCCCAGAGAAAGGCGTGCTGCGCCCCGCTGGCGGTAGTCGACGATCCCACGACCTGGCCCTGGTCGTTGATGCCGAGGGCAGTGCTGAAGCTACCGCCGAGCGTGCCCAAGTCAGTCATCACCCCATTTTGCCACAGGAAGGCATGCCGTGCATTGCCGGAGACGTAGTAATTCCCAACAACCTGACCCTGGTTGTTGATGGCGCTGGCGCCACTGGCCCCGCCGAGAGTGCCCAAGTCGGACATCACACCGCCTTGCCACAAAAAGGCGTGATAGGCCCCGCTCGCGGTAACTGAAGTGCCCACGACCTGGCCCTGGTCGTTTATGCCACCGGGGTTACTGCTCCCGCCTCCAAGGGTGCCCAAGTTGGTCCATATCCCGCCCTGCCACAGGTAGGCATGGTTCCCGCTGTTGGCGCTTACCGCGATCTGGCCGACGTTGTTGATTCTCACGCCTTGGCTGGATCCGTTCCCGGGAGGAGTACCCAGGTCCGTCAGGACACCGGCCTGCCACAGAAAGGCGTGGGAAGTCCCACTGACAGGAAAATCCCCGACGACCTGGGTTTGGTCGTTGATGCCGTAAGCCGTGCCGCCACGCGGGGTCAATTGCGTGATCGCACCGTTATCCCACATGGCAGCGGCGCTAGACCCACCGGGGAAATTGGACCGCCCGGCCACTTGGCTATGGTTGTTGACGGCATACCCAAAGTTCATTGGGAACGCCTGCGCGAGGCCTCCGAGGTCGGTAATCGTGTAACTCAAGAGGCAGCGGGATTCGAGCACTTCACAAGCCAGCCGTGCGGCAGACGGGCGTCGCCGCCGGGCCGGAGTGCGTGCGGAACGGGATTTTCGGAAGCCGTGTGTCGAGCGGAACCACATGGGGTATCTCCTTTCAGGGTGATCTGCTTTATGTCAATGGTCCCAGCGCGCAGACCAAGCGCCGGGGTGTCGCCGGGCCGAGAGTTGCTCAGAGCCGCGACCGTTAGGGGGCGGTTTCGCTCGACCGCTCCCTATCGGTCGCGGCTCTGACACATGAATGTCTTCAGCAATCAATTGCCTGGCTCAATGCCAGCGCTATTTCGCGCCCTTCTTCTCTGGCGTCGCCGTTGCTCGGGCCACCGTAGCAGCCACACGGTCCCATAAGTCCTGCCACGGCTGCCGTTCGGCATCGGTCAGCATGGCGAGCGTCTGCGGGCCGCGCACCCCCGCGAAGTCGGGGTCTACCAACCAGTGCTGCAAGGCCTTGGTGACCGTCGCCGCGGGGCGGTCCTTGGGCTGCTTTTCCAGGACCCGTTCCCATGCCGCCAGGTCCGCCCGGAGCCAGTCCAGAGCCTGGCGACGCAGGCTGCGGCGCTCGCTGTCTTCGAGCTGATCGGCGTCCTTCCCCTGGCCGCAGCCAGCCAGGGCCGCAGCGCACGCGGCGTTGTAACGGTGGGCGTCGACGTGCTCGGCGAGCTTCGGGTCGGCGGCGAAGGCTTGCTCGTAGAAGCGGGTGGCCGCGCCGTGCAGGCGTTTGAGGGAGCACAGGCCGGCCAATTCGATCCGCTCGGCGGGGCTGGCCGGCGTGGCGTTGCCTGCCAGGAAGTCGGGCAGCCGTGTGTCCAACTCGACCAGGCGCTCGCACTGGCGCACCCACTGGGCCGAGGGGTAACGCCAGCGCGAATCCTTGGCACCGAGTTCGTGGCCGCGGCGCAGCTCCTCCAGGGCCTGGCGGAACTCACCCTGGTACCGCCACAGGGCGAGGCCGAGGTTGCAGTGGGCGAAGGCGTAATCGGGATCGAGGGCGATGGCCTGCCGGTACTCAGCGATGGCACCGGGGAAATCGCCCTTCTCGCGCAGGGCGTTGCCGAGGTTGTAGTGGGCCTTGCAGTGGACCTTGGGGAGATTCTCATTGATCTCTATGGCCTCGCGGTACTCGGCGATGGCCTCGTCCAGCCGGCCCTTGGACTGCAGGGCGAGCCCCAGGTTGGTGTGGGCCGCGGCGTTGTTCTTGTCGAGGCGAATGGCCTCGCGGCACTCGGCGATGGCCTCGTCCAGCCTGCCCTTGTCCCACAGGGCGAGGCCGAGATGGCTGTGGGCCATGGAGTACTCCGGAGCCAAGGCAATGGATTGTTGAGCGTCCGCAATGGCCGCATCCACCTCTCCCAGGCGCTCCAGCGCGTAACCACGATTGAGATAAACTCCGGCGCTGTCCGGCCGCAAGGCCAACGCCGCCGTGTAGTAGCGGATGGCCTCCGCCAGATCACCGTTCGCCACTAACTCATTGGCAAGGTGGTGATTGGCCCACAAATCGCCCGGGTAGGCACGCTGGGTGCGCCGCAATAACTCCAGCCGAGTTGACTTCCACTGCGCGGGCAGGCTTCTTGCTACCAGGATGAGGAAACTGGGCGGCTGCTTCCGCTCATCCACCTCGCGGGCCTGTTGCTCGAGTTCTGGCCAGTCACCACCAAGCAACGCCTTCCGCGCCTGCGCTCGCCAGTCATCGTTGTCGGCGGCCGCCAGTACGGTTAGCAGCCAGGCGCGCGTCTTTGCATTTTCCTTCCGCGTCCACTTTACACACTCGTCCAGGGCGGCGACGAGGCTCCGGCGGATCGGCTCCGGCCTGGTCTCAACGAGAGCGGCTGCCTCGGCCGGGGCCATGACGCCGATTTCCATCCCGTACCGGCGGAGGGCGTCCCGGATCTCGGGCAACGCAGCCTCCGGGGTGAACTGATTCTCTTCGACATTGACCCGGCTTTGCACCCGCAACAGAATCTCCTCGAAGCGGGCGATGAACTCCTGATCGCGCCCCGCGGCATCGAGCCGCTCTCGCAAGGCCGTTAGCCGCGCGCCCCGAGCCGGATCGGGGCCGGCCTCGCCCGCGAGCAGCTCTGCCCGCTCCAACGCTGCGAGGGCTTCCGCTCGCTTCCCGTCGTTGAGGTACAGCTCCGCCCGGTCGAGGGCGAGTTCCAGGTCGTTGGTCGCCTTGGCCCGACGTGCCGCCCGATCCAGTGCTGTCCAGCCGATGCCGCTCACTCCGACCAACAGGGCGAGCCCGAGCACGGCCGCCATCACCAGCCGGCGCCGGTTCCGTCGCGCGAACTTTCGCAGCCGATAGATCGCCGACGGCGGACAGGCCTGCACCGGCTCGTCGTGCAAATAGCGCTGCACGTCGGCGGCGAAGGCGCTGGCGGTCTCGTAGCGACGATTGCGGTCCTTCTCCACCGCTTTCATCACGATCCAGTCGAGATCTCCGCGAAAGAGTTGGCTCAGCCGGCGCGGGTCGCTCCGCCGCTTGGCCGACACGGTGGTCGCCGCCTGGCCCAAGGTGCTGATCCGCGTGCTCGGCTTGGCCGGCTCTTCCTCCCGGATGATTCGCCGCATCTCGTCGAAGCCCGCCGTCTGCAGCCTTTCGCTGTCGAAGGGTGTCGTGCCGGTCAGCAGCTCGTAGAGCAGCACGCCCAGCGCGTACACGTCCGTCCGCGTGTCGATGTCCAACCCGCTCATCTCCGCTTGCTCGGGGCTCATGTACAAGGGCGTGCCGATCATCTGCGTGAAACGGGTGTACACCGTCTTCTCGGTCAGCTGCTGGCCGATGGCCTTGGCCACGCCGAAGTCGATCACCTTGACCACCGGCGTGCCGTCGTGCAACGTAACCAGCACGTTCGAAGGTTTGAGATCGCGGTGAATAATCCCCTTCTGGTGGGCGTGCTGTACCGCCTGGCATACCGGCACGAACAGCTCCAGCCGTTGGCGGGGCGTCAGCCGGTTCTCGTCGCAGAACTCGGTGATGGGTATTCCGCGCACCAGCTCCATGACGAAGTAGGGTCTGCCTCTGGGTTGGAGTCCAGGCTTCAGGCGGTCTTGGGAGGCGGCCGCCGACGAACCAGCTGAGGGCGGGACTCCAGCGCCCGTGGTCCCCGCATCCAGTACCTTGGCGATGTTCGGATGATCCATGAGCGCCAGGGCCTGGCGCTCGGCTTCGAAGCGGGCGATGACTTGGTGGGTATCCATGCCCGGTTTGATCACCTTGAGTGCCACCTTGCGACGGATCGGCTGCTGCTGCTCGGCGACGAAGACCAGGCCCATGCCGCCTTCGCCGATCTGCTCCATCAGCTTGTACGGGCCGATGACGGTGCCGGGACGCTCGGTGAGGACCGGGTCATCGATGATGGCGTCCGGCGCAGCCTCCGGAGGCTCCAGGAAGCTGCCGGGCCGGGCATGCGCCTGAAGAAGGTCGTGCACGCGCCGGCGGAGGCAGGCATCGCCGCCGCAAACCTCCTCCAGGTAAGCATCCCATTGTTCAGCCGGCCATTGGAGCGCGGCCGCGAAGATTTCCTTCGCACGTGCAGGATTTGCGTTCATGGACCCCTCTTTGGTGTTGCTCAGCTATCTATGCGCCATTTTGGGTCGTTTTGTCCGGAAACGGGGAAAATTCTTTTTTGGAGTGCGGCGCTTTAACGCCGCTTTGGATGAGGGTCTCCCGATCGCGTCACGCCGTCACGTTGCGAGGCAAAAAAAGCGGCGTTAAAGCGCCGCACTCCAAATCAGTTACGGTGGGTCGTCTGGGGCGGGCTGGAGTTCGCAGCGGAGCCAGGCGCGGGCGTAGGCCCAGTGTTCATAGGCAGCGGAGCGCGAAATACCGAGGGTGTCGGCAGCTTCTGCCACGGACAGGCCGGCAAAGTAACGCAGCTTGACCAACTGGCCGGCGGTTGGGTCCTCGGCAACGAGCTTACCCAGGGCATCATCGAGGGCCAGGAAGTCGTCCGGGGACGAAGTACAGGCCAGATGGATGTCGTTCAGATCGAGCCGTTTCCGACCGCCCCCCCGTTTTTGGCGTTTCTTTTGACGAGCTTTTTCAACGAGAATTCGATGCATGGCTTCCGCGGCCGCGGCAAAGAAATGCCTGCGGCCGTCCCAGTGCTGAACCTTCTCAGAGGACTCACATCCCCCGGTCGCCACCAGGCGGAGGTACGCTTCGTGGACCAGGGCCGTCGCCTGCAGCGTCTGCCCGGGTTTTTCCTGGGCCATTTTTGTGGCGGCCAGCCTGCGGAGCTCGTCATAGACCATCGGTAAGAGCTGTTCGGCCGCGTGCGGGTCACCCTGCTCGATAGCGGACAGGATCAAGGTCACATCACTCATCTGGCAAACCAGGCTTTGAGGTTCGAGTCGATGTTGCCAATTATAACCTGCGAGCATGTCTCCCGCTAGCACCCAAGAATCGGTCTGGAAATCTGTGAATTCTTTCGGTTCGGAAGCCAATTGAATTTGAGAGTCAGGAGTTGAAAGGATTTGACATACCAAGGCTTGAGTTATTGGGTTTCATGAGAGGATGTCGTATCTCACGGTAGTGTGAGATACGGAACCAGAAATCGCGCTAAGTTGCTCTGCAGAAACGGTTTGCGTGGAGAGCCGTGCCCGCGTACGCGCGTGAGACACGAAGCGGTGTGGCTCGCGGCAGAACTACAAGTTTTCGCAAATGGGTGCTCATGGGTCGTTTAACCTGGAGGCAGCGGCGAAGGGCGCGAGTCATCCAAAACCGCCGTCGCCGCTGGCTCCGGGTTAAACAACGGTGCGCTGAAGATACCGGGAATGCAATCAGGAACCCGCGTAAGCCAAGGCCGGCACGGTGGCAGCTGCCATTTCTCATTGCAAGCCGGTTTGTGAGAATGGTAAGATAAGCATGGACTCCTACGGTGTAGGAGCCTCTCCTTGTGAGGCGCGGTCGTGCCGAATGTGAACTTCGGCCGGCTGCGCCTTTTTCATTCAAACGATTGCGCCGGTTATGTGTCATGAAAACAATTTACCTGGATTACAACGCCACAACTCCAATAGATCCTGCGGTAGTCGAGGCCATGCTTCCTTACTTGCGGGAACAATTCGGCAATCCTTCGAGCACGCACGTTTACGGCAGAACAGCGCACGAGGCGGTCGAGCAGTCGCGACAACAAGTCGCTGACTTGCTGGGGGCGCAAGAGGGGGAGATTGTGTTTACGAGCGGGGGGACGGAGGCCAGCAATCACGCGCTCAAGGGGGCGGTATTCGCCAAGTTGCAGGGTATTTTCGGTCGTTGGGCCAAGGATGCGCATATCATCACCAGCGCGGTGGAACACCCTGCGACGTTGGAACCATGTGCCTTCTTAAAGCGGTTGGGGTGCCGGATCACCATTCTTCCCGTGGATAAATACGGAAGTGTCGATCCCGAGGCAGTTCGCAAAGCGATCGACCGCAAAACCACGCTCGTGAGCATCATGCACGCGAACAATGAAGTGGGCACGGTACAACCCATTCGGGAAATAGCGGCCATTGCCCATGAACGGGGCGTGTTGGTGCACAGCGACGCAGCCCAGTCGCTGGGCAAAATTAGCGTTGACGTCAACGAGCTGGGCGTGGATTTGTTGTCGATGGCGGGGCACAAGCTGTACGCTCCCAAGGGTGTGGGTGCGCTCTTTGTGCGCGAGGGGGTAAAGCTTGAGCCGTTCATTCACGGAGCGGGACATGAAGGAGGCCGGCGGGCCGGCACGGAAAACGTCCCGTATGTAGTTGCGCTGGGAACTGCATGCGAATTGGCGCGGAAATCGATACCCGCTGCCACGGAACGATTGCGGCAGTTGCGCGACTGGCTGTGGGAACGGTTGCAGTCCGGATTGGAAGACAGGATCACTCTCAACGGCCATCCGGAGCACCGGCTGCCCAACACGTTGAACGTAAACCTGGCGGGTCAGGTAGGGGCGGACTTTTTACAAACCGTACCGGAAATTGCCGCTTCGACGGGATCAGCGTGCCACGCCGGTCATATCACCATGTCGCCGGTGCTAGCCGCCATGGGGGTGCCGCCGCACCTGGGGCGCGGAGCGGTGCGGTTGAGCGTCGGGAGATTTACAACGGAGGAGGAAGTCGATCGAGCGGTGGAGGTGATGATCAAACGATTATTTCCCTAGGGCATCTTTCTTCGCGGGGTCGTTGCGGGTTTTTAAGCGATCAACCACAGTTGTAAAGCCAGCCTCTCGGCGAAGCCAGGTTAGATCGTGATCGGTAAGGATGTGGGACAAGTTCGTGTAACCCAGAGTCACCGCTTCGTTCAGCGCCTCGATCCCCAGTTTAGCATAACGCGCTAGCGAGGCCGTTTCTTCCGGTGTGAGTTCGGCAGTTTTCTTGTCCTTTAGAAGACCGGAAATGGCGAAGGAATAACAACACGCGACGTCAAAGAGGGTGTTGGCTCGTTTCGGTGCGAGGGCACGGAGTCGCTCGGCGGTTTCAGCGACCGCGACGTGTCGGCCCTCGCTTGCCAGGACTGAGGCGCGATAGCACATCAGCTCGGAAGCCACTTCCACTGGGCGAGAGGGGTCCACGGCGAAGTCCAAATCGTCGATCGCGCGAACAACATCCTTGGAGGTTTGGAGTCTTTTCTGGATGGTTTGACGGTTCGTTTCATAAACTTTCTGGTTCCGGAAAAAGCCCTTGGCGTTGAGTTGTTCGAGTATATTCAGGGCCAATTCGTAGTTGCGGGTCGCCTCCGCGAATTCATGGCTTTGCATCGCGAAGCCGCCCAGATCGTGGTAACTGAAAGCCAGTACCGCTTGATTGTTGAGATTCTCCGGATCGGCGTCCGCCACCGCCTTGCGGTGCTCGAGGGTTTTGCGATAGTTTTCAACCCCGTTCTGGTAGTCGCCCATGTGCCGATAAACTTCGGCCTTTTTCGCATAACCCAAAGCCACGGATTTGTGATTTTCGACATTATTCGGATCAGCCGCATACAGTATTTCAGTTTCTTTGAGGGCCTTGTCATAAAAATCCAGAGCAGCCGGGAAATTACCCATGCTCTTATTCACCAGGCCCAGATTGCTGAGAGCATTGGCCACGGACAACTTAATGGTGAGATTCTGAGGATCCTCCGCTGCCAGTGCTTCTTTCAGGTTCAGAGAAAGTTGGTAATATTCCCGGGCGCGATCGGTCTCGCGTTGCTCTAGATAGAACTTGGCTAGAGAATCGTACGCGTCGATGAGGTGGGTCCGGGTTGGGTAGCTGGTGGGAGCGGAGTTTTCGGCTTTTTTGGCGTACTGAAGAGCTTTTTGAAAGTGGCTGATTGCTTCTTCCGGTTTTTTATCCAATTGATCGATCTTGCCCAATTCGATGTACGTGAACGCCAGATCATAAAGGGATTGAATTCCGGCGGAAGGAGCCGCTGCCAGTTCCTGGGCCACGCGGAGCGACTCGGCGAATAACTCGCGGGTCTTCGGGGCGTCTCCCTTAAGGTGGGTCACTTGAGCCAACTTGCTATAGGCCAGGTATAAGTCGCGTTTGGCGAGGGCATTTTGGGGATCGGCCTTGGCTAATTGATCGGCCAGGTCAAAGGCGATCTGGTAGTGATTAAACGCTTCACCGGTTTTGCCGGTAATCTTGTAGAGGTCGCCCAAGCGGTGGCGGGCGGATACCAAAATGCGATCGGACCGGGAAGCATGTGGGAAGCGAGTCAGTTTTTCATAGCCGTCAATCGCGGTATTCAAAAGATTTGCTCGAAACTTTTCCAGGGTGGGCCCGCCTGTTAGCTTTGTCTGGACTTCGTTAACGAGTGTATTAAGGCCCTCAAGGGCCAATTTAGCCTCTTCGGTGGCTTCTTCCCCGGCCTTGACCGCTTCATCTCGTTTCTGATCGATGAGTACGACCGCGACACCGGAGCCGATGGCTATCGTTAGCAGCAAAAAGAGTACCGAGCCAGAGAGTGCCGCCACCTTGGGATTGCGTTTGGCCCAGCGCCAGGCGCGCTCCAGTTTGCCGACCGGCCGGGCCAGGATCGGCTCGCCCGCCAGGAAGTGTTGCAGGTCGGCTGCCAAATTTGCCGCGGATTGGTAGCGGCGGCCCGGTTCCTTGGCCAGGCATTTCATGGTGATCGTTTCCAGATCGCGCGGGATCCGGTCATTGAGCCGCCTGGGCTGGCGGGGTTCGTCATCGAGAATCTGTTGCAAGACCATGTGAGCCACACCGCGGAAGGGCAATTCCCCGGTCGTCATTTCATAAAGGATTACTCCCAGGCTGTAAATATCGCTGCGGCCATCGACGTGATGGCTTTCGCCCCGGGCGAGTTCCGGGCTCATGTATGCCGGAGTGCCGAGGACCTGGCCGTCGAAGGTCAGAGTGATTTCGCCTTCGATGCGTCGGGCCAGGCCGAAATCCATGACGAATGCTCGATCAGCAACGACCATAGCCCCCTGGCTCCGCGAGAGTGCCGCGGCGGATTCGGCCGCGAAGGATTCTTCGATCCGGCCAAGCATGATGTTGGAAGGTTTGAGATCGCGATGGATGACGCCATGTTGATGAGCGTAATTGAGGGCCTCAACTACCTGGAGCATCCATTCCGCGATTTCGCGAAAGCCGAGCCGGCCGCCGTTCAAGGTCTCGGCCAGCGTTTTTCCCATTACAAATGCAGAGACGATAAAGGGCAGATTTTCAAATTGTCCGACTTCGTAAACGGGAACAATGCCGGGATGCGCCAATTGGGCGGCGTTGCGGGCTTCCCGCGCAAAGCGATCCACTTCCACCGGAGTAATCAGACAGCCGCCACGGGGTACCTTGACGGCAACGATGCGGTCCAATTTGGAGTCGCGAGCGCGATAGACAACCCCGAAGGCCCCCTGCCCCACCTCCTGGAGTAGGTGGAACGGACCGAGTTTTGGCAGCTCTCCTCCGGACCATGTGGGGATCGGCTTTCCTTCCAGTCCGAAACTGCTGCCACAGGAGGCGCATGTCACGGAACTTTGGGAATGGAGAAGATCGAGAGCGATCGGTTGTTGGCAATTAGGGCAGCGAAGTTGAGAAAGATTATCCTCCTTTCGGGGGTGGCGCTCGGGGAAGTAATGGGGTAGATCCTGGCGGAATTGTGGGAATCGCTCCAGGTATTCATCGACGTGCAGTTGAGGTTCGAGGCTCGAGCGAATTTTGTATTCCTCAGCAATCAACTCGAGAACTCTGTCGTTGTTCCCGCCCAGCTCGGGAAATCGGCGCAAATAATCTTCCGCCCGCGCTCGTTCCCCGGCTTTCAGCCGGCAAGCCAGGTCCGCGTGGACCAGTTCGGTCAATAGAACATCGCGATAGACGACTTCGGTCTTTAAATAGTCTTCGATCGTGGGAGAGCGTCCGAGCTGACAGGCTTCCTCAAATTCATCTACAATTTCACTCAACCGATGCCACTCGTCTTGGGGAAGCAGTTTTTGGTTATGAGAAACGACCACGACGGCACCTTTCTCAACGTGCGCCACAATTGCGGTGCAGGTTGGCGACTCTTTCACGATTCGGCGGGGCTTTCGGCATGCATCTGCCCTAGTAGTTGTTTGACGCGGGCCTGCAACCGGAACACTGCGCGCTCGGTGCATCCAAGCTGCCTACTAATTTCCGGTGCGGTACAGCCCTGCAACCAAAGGGCAAGAATTTCGCGGTTGCGGCCTTTAAATTGGGCCATCAAAATCTCGACGGTTTCGGTCAAGATGGCGGCTTCCCAGGGGGTGGGATCTTCGGCAGGTGGTTCCCAGGAAGTGGCCGACTCATCGGCACGAGCTTCACCCGGAACCTCACGCTGGACATCGCGCTTTGCTTCGTGAAAAAACCTTAGCTTCCGGCGACATTTCCTTAAGGTGATCAGGACCAGAGTATTCCACAGGTGGTCCCAGGTTTCGAGTTCCTCCATCGTGCCGGCAGCCTGCCGCGTAAAGAAGCTCCGAAAAACCGATTGCAACAAGTCCTCGGGATCGAGCTTACTGCGAATCTGCGGTTCCAATCGTTGTTGCGCTAACGCGATCAGTCGGCGGGAGTAGCGATGAAAAACCTTGGACGCGGCTTCCTTTTCGCCGGTGCGAAGGCCCGCTTTCAAGTCTTCAAAGGAACGGTCTTCAGGCACGAACGGCCCTCCTGGGCAAGTGGAGCGGTTGGGCATTTCCGATGTTCGGTTGGGTGTTTCCTATGTTAGCAAGTTTAATTTTTGGATGCAACTATTTGTGCAACACGAGGTTGCATTTTTTCATCGTGATGTTCTTGAAAAAATCTTCGCAAATTCCTCATTTTCGTTGTCAGTAAACCGGGCCTTTAGGGCAAGTCCCTAATAGGTGGATTAGAAAATGGTTACCCGCGAGGGCGACTGAGAGTCAGCGAGATTTTTTGTGGAGGTGCATCATGCGGTATTTAAGCAAATGGGTCCGGCGACCGACGAGCCTTTCCCCCCGGACCCCACGGACGACCCTGCGGTTTGAGGAATTGGAATCGCGCCTTGTCCCGTATACCGTATCCGGCAATATGTGGCCAAGTCCCCAGCTTATCACCATCAGTTTCATGCGGGATGGAACAAACCTGGGGGGAGTCACGAGCAATCTTTTTTCCACGTTCAACGGCAAATTCGGCTCGGCTTCGACCTGGCAAAATCAAATTTTGAAGGCAGCCCAGGTTTGGGCCCAGCAGACGAACATCAATTTCAGTGTCATCGCCGACAGCGGCGCCGCCAGCGGTTCCGGAAATTATCAACAAGGCGATCCCACGATGGGCGACATCCGGATCGGCGGCTACAACTTCGGGAATAGCACGCTGGCCCAGGCTTTCGGCCCGCCTCCGGTGAATAACTACTCGATCGCCGGCGATATCGCTTTTAATACCGGTCAGACGTTTAATATCGGTTGCACATATGACCTGTTTACGGTGGCGGTGCACGAGTTCGGGCATTCGCTCGGCCTATTACATAGCACCGTAACCACTGCCGACATGTACGCGAGCTACGGGAGCGTCAAGACCGCCCTGGCCTCGGACGACATCAGCGGCATCCGGAATATCTATAGCGGTAATAATTCCCGTTCCACGGATGCTTACGGTGGCTTGAACAACAGCTTTTCTACGGCGGCCATTATTACTTCCTTGATTGATCCCACGGCCAAGACCTTGCTGCAAAACAACCTGAATATCACCAACGCAGGCCAAAAAGAGTATTTCAGCCTGACCGCTCCGGCAGGCACCGGCAGCACCGTGACTGTCCAGTTGCAAAGCAGCGGGTTGAGTTTGTTGGCTCCGAAGCTCACGATCTATGCGGCGGATCAAGTCACGGTACTGGGCTCAGCGTCAGGCGCAGGCCAGTATGGAACCACCTTGACGGTCACGCTCAACAACCAGGTCAGTGCCGGCCAGGTGATCTATATCAAAGCACAGGGGGCCGATAACACGGCCTTCGGCACCGGGAACTATGCCTTGACGATGACGTTCGGGTCCAATCCATTGCCGGCGGTGACGTTGCCTAACACGCGGTTGGCCAACGGCAACCCGCTGAGCGGTGGCGGCGGCATTGCCATGGCCGTGGAAAACCCGAACGCCAACGAAGATGCGGTCATAGTGGCCAGTGAAAGTCAAAATCATGGCGGGGGCTGTGGTTGTGCCCTGTGCCGGGCGGCGCTGACACGTTTCCAAGAAAGACTTGCCGTTAGCTCCGCTATGGAACAAACGCACTTTGAAAGCCGAATCGAAGTTTTGGAAGTAATGCAACAATTCAGAACCGGTTCGCGCGAGATCGAGTCGATCGATCGATTCTTTGCCGCAGAAAGTGCGAACGACGCCATGAGGGGAATGGGTAGTGAAACGGTGAATAACGCATTTGCCGGTTTGTTGCTTCCGGACCGGATCGACGGGGCGCTGACGCAAACAGTCCCCGATGGCGGGTTATTTGAAGCGGCTTTGTCAAGTTTTTCGATGAATTGATTCGCAGGTTCGATTTTGGACAATTCTAACGTAGGGTGGAGGCCGAGTCTTCGGCCCACCAGGCTGAATCGGATTCCGAACTGATCTGGAAGACTCGGCCCGCCCCGCGGAAAGGGAACACCATGCCTGAGGTTTTGACTTTCTGGCAGTTCGCGGAGGAGGAATCAACTTTTCTGCAATTCCTGCAGCGGACCGGCACGGTGCTGGCTTTTCCGGGGCAATGGGTCCAAACGCGGGAGGAGTTAGTTCCTCAACCCATCCAATCATTGGTCGGCAAATCAATCCCCAGCGATCTGCGGTTTAGTCTGGAACCGTTTGCCGTGGAGGCATCCCTGGAAATAATAGAATTGGAGGGACAGCAGCTCTACGGGATCTCACTGATCGACTCGTGCGTCCTGGATTATACGCGTGGCCGATTTCGCGGCAAGAACAAGCCGGGGTTTTCCAATCTCTATGCGTATTTCACCACTTCCCGGAAGCAGGAAAAAGATCCACAGTTTGTGAAATGGGTCAAGAAAAATCTTTCGCGGGGTGCGCGCCACAACGCCCGAATGGCATCAATTCAAGAGTTATCGCCTCACTCCGCGTGTCAAAATAGCCATCAAAGACGAGGAAATTGAGATTGTTCGGTGAGACCGTCTCCGGCTGCCAATTCTATCCGCGCTGCAATTGAAAGAGTTATTTTCCCATCTTATTTTCTTGTGAGCAAATCCGGAAAACAGCTACCTCTCCTAGATCGGTCTTTTCTTTGAAATCCCTGGATTGGGTGCAATTGCAGATTGCTCTTTATTTTTCCTGGCTGTCCCATCATAATCGCCCGCTCAAGCAGGATATTTGGGACCCTTACCTTAAGGAGGAGGAAAAACCTCATGGTGCGCAAATTCTCTGGATTGTTCATGATCCCCATTCTGGCGGTAACATTCGGAACGGCCAATTTCGCTCGAGCCGGTTTTACCACCTATACTCTCCAGGACCTTCTCAACGGCCAATCGATACAAATTGGCGACAAGACTTTTGCCCATTTCAATAATTTCAGCTGCATGACCATGGGGGGAGCACACGATGTGGATCCCGCTCAAATTATCGTTTCGCCGACAACCGGGGGCGGCAAGTTCGGGTTAATTTTTTCGGGTAAATCGGAATTCCGAGTACTGCAGGATCAATGGCAAACTACCCATTTCGAATTTGATGTCATCGCCCAACCGACGAATCCAATGACCGGCGCCTTTCTCAGGTTCAATGGCTCGTATCAGTGTGGCGGATCGATTATTCTTAATGCTGCGGTTTCCGGAATTCCCGAAGGTCTTTCGCTGCCTACCGAAAATGGAGACAATTGGATCTATAGGCCAACGGAAACGCCCATGACCTTGATTCATTTTTCTCAGGATATCATGCTCGACGGCCATCAGGGTTTGTCAACGGTAGATGCCGTCGAAATCTATTTTTCTTCGGAGGCACCGGAGCCACCGACTGTGATTCTGTTGACCCCGGGCTTATGCGGATTCGTTTGTTTCCGTTGGAAAAAAGCGTTGAACCATTGGTGTAATAGTTATCAGTAGTTATTTATTAGTAAGGGGGTTTCATCTTTTTGTTTGTAGCCACGAAAGGAAAACACCATGTTTTGGAAACGACTTTGTTGCAAAAGCCTTCTGGCGTTGTCTGTTTTAACTACCCTGCCAGTAGCGGCTTGGGCGGGAAGCATCTGGCTCCGCGCCGCGCTGGAGCCGGTACGACGGGCGGATTCAGTTGGCGGTACGGTGTTTTATCGGGAAAGCGGCGACCGCCGTTCGGTTAGTGTCGAAGTCCACGATATTGGTGGCACGGATTTGGTGGAAGTGATCGCGCAGAAACAATCGGTGGGGTTTATTCCGCTGGACGAGACCGGTGCCGGTTCCCTGTACTTGGATACCAATTTGGGCGATGAGGTGCCGGTTCTTGAAGAAGGGGAGACGATTGTCGTCCGGGACGGCTATGAAGGTTTTCGAATCTTACAGGGAACATTGGAGCGCGTGAGGTAACATTTTTACTGGAGTCATTAGTCTGTGGTCATGCGTTCTCAAGTGCTAAAATTCCATGCGCCGTAAAGCGCTCGCGCCGATCCGCAGGGGCATGTATATCGCCCCAGCTCCGAAAACAATTCCCAGTCCCACGCCGAGCCACTGCCATGCCTCGGGAATTGTGCGGTCATCGGCTACCTCTGGCAAGATCAGGCGCAGGTGCCAGGGGGCGGCCATTAAACCAATCACCACCAACAGGTAAAGAAGGCAGATAATCAGATTGAGCGTGCCGCCGAAACCGACGGCAATTTTCGAGGGATCGGTTTCGCGAAAATTCGGAACCCATGCACCCAGTCCGACGCTGAGGCCGCTCAAACCCAGAGCCAGGACCAGTACCGTCAGAGCATGCATGGCGATGGTACTATTGCCCATGCCGAGCATGAAATCACTGAAGAGAACCAGGAATTCGGCGATCAGCAGAGACCAGGTGGCCGAAAACGCGAACTTGCCCCACAACAGGCGTTCGCGCTGGAAAGGAAGCAGGCCCAGAATCCAGAATTTTCTGCCCTCGAGGCTAAGCATGGGGAAAACAAATCGACCGGTGTAGGCACATAAAAGGAGGGCGGTTACAGCCAGGTTCATAAGGCTGACGCCGTTTTTATTCGCAGGTTGCAGTTCCTCCTGGTAGAACCGCCGCATGTTCGTGAAGTACAGAACCATCAGGCCGGTAAAAATCAGGACTTGAGCCCACTGCGCCGGATCCCGGCGAAACATGCGGAAGTCCTTGACGATCAATAGCCGGGTTTGCGAATCAAGAAAACCGACCAGGCCGGTGACCAAACGGTCCAGCCAATGGCCGCCGTAGCGGCGTTTCAGGGTACCACCGGTGGTGATGCGATTAAACCCGCGCCGGTATAGGCGGGCCGAAGCCCAGGCGGTAAGCAAGTAGAAAAGCAATCCATTGCTCCAAATCAAGGCCAAGTAGTAGAAAGTGTTGTTGATGTTGCCGCGCGCGGACTCCTCCACCCCGCGAGCCATCCAGTGATTAGGTGACAACGGACCTTGCGCGAGTGACAATTGACCTACCAGGCGCTGCACGAAATCCCGATTCAAGGCGTCGCTCCAGTCGGAAGGTTTGATGTTGTAAATCCATAATCCGATTCCGGCCACCGCCACGACGATCAGAGCCACAAACACCTGTTTGAAATGCCGCGGCAGGAAATTGACAATCAGCAGGCAAGCGAAGGCGCCGAGGGAACCCGGAAGCAATACGAAACCGAGAAAGAAGGCCACCAGCAAGGCGAAGTAGGACCAGGGTACCTCAAAGGCCAAACCATAAGCGATCAGGATGGGGCTCCCCAGCAAGAGAAATGCCCAGCTACTAAACATTACGGCACCTTGAAACTTGTAGGCGAAAACCTGATCGGCCGCCGCGGGAGTACTGAGCAAAAAGGATGTTTCGGCGGAGGCGAACAGGCTACTATAGAGAATGATGCCGCCCGAAAAGAGTAACAGCACCGAAAGCGCCAGAAACAGGAAGTCAAATACGGTGCCGACGATGTTTCCGGTTAAGGGAATTTTCTGATCGTTCAGGAAATGGAAACCCTTGGCACTCGCGCCGAAAATGCCGCCCCAAATCAACAAGCTGCACAGCAGTATGATCACCAGGCGAAGTTTGGATCCTTGCACAGCGAGCAGCAAAGTATTGCTGAGGATTTTCCAGCGCAACCTCTGGAAAAGGAAGAGTTGATTATTCATTCATGGGACCTGCCGTTGGATAGAGCGGCTTCGTCGGTGAGTTTCAAAAATACATCCTCCAAGGAACCATTCACGGCAGCTTGCTTGCGCAAGGAATCGAGAGTGCCGCAACTGATCAATTGACCGTTTTCTACGATGCCGATGCGATCGGCCAGTTCCTGTGCAACGTCGAGCGAATGAGTGGAAAGGAAAACGGTAGTACCGCGGCGGGCTTCGGCCCGGAGAAGGTCCTTCAATAAGCGCACACTCTTGGGATCGAGGCCGACGGTTGGCTCATCGACAATCAACACCTTCGGTTCATGCAAAAAGGCTGCGGCGAAAACGGTGCGCTGACGCATCCCGTGCGAGTATTGCTCCGTCAGGTCATCCACAAAATCGCCCAGCGAAAAAACATCAATCATTTCCCGGATGCGGCGGCGGCCATGCTCCGGCGCCAGTCCATACATATCCGCTATAAATTGAAGAAACTCCCGGCCGGTGAGTTTTTCATAAAGGAACGGTTGATCGGGGACATAACTGATTATCCCGCGGGCGCGGTCGCCTTCCCGTCCGAGTTCGAAACCGCCGATGCGGATGGTGCCGGCGGTTGGAAATAGCAATCCGCACATCAATTTGATTGTCGTGGTTTTGCCCGCGCCGTTGGGTCCAAGAAACGCGAACAATTCCCCCGCAGCTACGCGCAGCGTTAGGCCGTTCACCGCAGTTTTGGCGCCGAAGGTTTTTGTGACGTGGTTGAGATCGATCATGCGCTTCGGTCGAAAGCTAGCAGGGATTGCTTCTCCCCGGCACAAGTTTGTTTAGTTACTCCCGTTGCAAAACCAGCGTATCACCATAGAGATTGACCTCCTGGCGCAATACTAGGCCGTCATTTTCCCGTACCCAAATTCGTGCCTCGATGTTATCCCCGGTATACTCAATCACCAGGCACGAATCCTTTTTGCGGAATCCCCGGTCCAGCAACTGGACTTCAGGCAACACATGGGCCGCAACAAAGCGGAATTCCGGAGTTTTTCCAGGCCAAATATTAAACGATTCATGCAACGGTGTGACCGACGGCATGTGCCAACGTTGGCCGGGAGCCAGTCCCACAATCCGATTCACCGGTTGATGAGGGTTGAACACGCTGCCCCGATGCGATACCGGCACCGGTTGCAGGTCGAGTTTCCAGTGAACCGGACTGGTAATTTCCAGACGGGGAAAAAACCGGCGATTTTCCACGCGCCCCGCCAAGTCGCCCTCGACAATTATTTCTCCTTGCTCATTTCGAATGGTGAACTTCGCTGCCATGCCGCGCAGGTTTCCATCCGGAGTAATCGCATAGCTGCTTTCCAGCGCCTGTTGGGGACTCCCCTCCTGGTGCGGCTTTTGCCACAACTTCAACACTGCGTTGATTTCATATGAATTCTCTGCCCGGTTGTACTTGACCCAAGTCTGCACGTGACCTTTCTTTGAACCATTCTGGTACAATGTCCAAAAAATCTTTTGTTCGCTCACCTCGTCCGCCAAGTCGATCGTAAAAGGAGGAGGCTCTCCCGGCGCCAATCGGGGCAGCAAGTCCCGGTAAAACAGCCAACCTGTGGTTGCCAACCAAAAGACGATAATGCCCGCAATAAAGATACGCCCCGGCATCGACGCAGTTCCTGAGGGCTGCTGCAAACCCGTTGCCTGTGCCCCGGGCTAGTACGAACAATCCCGTTTGATTTTTTTCGAGCGCTGCCAAAGTTTCATCTTACCCTATTATGCGATTTTCCGCCTTCAATACCACGGCCATTTCCAGCGAATGGCTTGTGATGATTCGCTATTGCTCTTGATTCAACTTCCGACTCCGTCCAGAATAGATCCACAATTCCGCCTCGCGGATACGACGGACCAAACAGGGCTGCAATCATGATTGTCGGCGTTCCCAAGGAGATCAAAACCGATGAATATCGTGTTGGAATGATTCCGGTCGGCGTCGAGGAATTAAGGCGCATCGGGCACCAGGTATTGATTCAGTCGGGAGCCGGGCAAGGGAGCGGCATCAGCGACGATCAATACATCGATAATGGCGCGGAAGTGGTCCCGGATGCCGCCGCGATCTGGCAACGGGCCGACATGATCGTCAAGGTCAAGGAACCGCTCGCGGACGAATGGCCCCATCTGCGCGCCGGGCAAATCGTTTTTACTTATTTTCATTTCGCGGCCGATGAACAATTGACCCGGGCGGTAATGGCTACTGGGATCACCGCCATTGCTTACGAAACCATTTGCGATCAACGCGGCAACTTGCCGCTCTTGACGCCGATGAGCGAAGTCGCCGGCCGGATGAGCATTCAGGAAGGGGCCAAGTTTCTGGAACGTCCGTTCGAAGGCCGCGGCATCCTTCTGGGTGGCGTGCCGGGGGTCCTTCCCGCCAATGTGGTAATTCTGGGAGGCGGCATTGTTGGGGCCAACGCCGCCAAAGTAGCCGCCGGTTTGGGAGCCAACGTTACGATTTTGGACGTCAATCTCGACCGTTTGCGCTATCTGGACGATGTCATGCCGCGCAACGTGACCACGCTGTTCAGCGATCGCCATAATATTCTCGATTGTCTCAATCATGCGGACCTTTTGATTGGAGCCGTGCTGATTCCAGGCGCGCGCGCTCCCCGGTTGGTCCGGCACGAAGACTTGAAACGGATGCCACCCCGCGCTGTGATTATCGATGTGGCAATCGACCAGGGCGGATGCGTCGAAACGTCGAGACCCACCACACACAGTCAACCCACTTATATAGTTGATGACGTTGTACATTATTGCGTCACCAATATGCCGGGAGCAGTGGGCCGAACCAGCACCTATGCCCTGTGCAATGTGACATTAAGTTACGTGTTGCAATTGGCCAAGAAAGGCTTAGACAGAGCGGTACGGGAAAATGCCGCCCTGGCCCAGGGAGTCAACATTCGGCAGGGAAAAATTACTAGCCCTGCCGTCGCAGAAACGTTTGGTTTGACGTGCATGGTTGTTTGAAATCGTGATTGCGGCACGGAGGCTGCCCATGTCATTCCGCTTTCCGATCGACGGGTTCAATTCCCTCGCGAAGCGAAAGCCCATTATCATTGTCACTCTGCTGCTATTTTGCGGTTTTTTTTTCTTCTACGGTATAGCAGCAGGCGACTTCTATCGTACGGAAGGTTTGCGGGGTATTCTTGCCGCGGAAATTTTACGGAACGGCAATTGGATTGTTCCGACGTTGTATGGGGAGCCGTTTTTCACTAAACCCCCGGGGATGTATGTGGCCATCGCACTGGCAAGCCGGCCGTTCGGCACGGTTATGGAATGGACCGCCCGTCTTCCGGCAGCCCTGGCCGCGACCGCGACAGCCTTCCTGTTTTACTTTTATTTTCGTCGGCAAATAGACCCACGCGCCGGACTAATCGCAGCCCTTCTCTTGCCCCTATCTTTCATGTGGCTCGACAAGGCCACAGCGGCGGAAATCGACATGGTTGAGGTCGCCTGGGTCACACTGGCCCTGATCTGTTTTTTGCGCGCCCTGGAAATAGCCGAGGCTGAAGGATCAACGTTTGAGGATCAAAAGAATCGAGGGGCGTGCCACGTCCGGCGTGGAGCGTCGAACGACGCCCCACGCCCCAGGCTTCGCGCGTCACGTCTCTGGTTCTGGTGGCTCGCCGCACTTCTGTCCGTGGCAGGGGGCCTGTTAACGAAATGGACCGCTCCGGCTTTCTTTTATGGAACGGTTATTCCGTTGTTATGGTGGCGCGGCCGCTTACGGTTGCTCTTTCAGAGGCACCACCTGGTGGCGGCCGGGGCCGCTGCCGGCATTTGCCTGGCGTGGGCAGGCTGGGCCATTGCCCTGGGAGGCTGGCAACCATTCCTGACCATGGTCAGCCGCGAAGGACTGATGCATATTTCGCCGAGCCATCATCATCGGCCCTATCCCTGGCTGGAAACTCTGGTTCACCCGTTCCGCATTTTGGGCGCGAGCTTGCCGATATCGGTGTTTGCCCTGCCCGCGTTATCTCCGGGGTTCGCGCGCCTCTGGGATGAACGCGGACGCCGGCTATTGCAGACATTGCAGTGCTGGACCTGGCCGAATCTATTGGTCTGGTCTCTCGTTCCCGAACATGCTCCGCGACAGAGTTTCCCATTATTTCCTGGATTGGCCGGTCTCGCGGCTATGGTCTGGGTTGCGTGGTTAACCAATCGCCTGCCCTGGCGGTTGCCGAAAGTGACGCCGGGAAAAGTACTCGTCGGCCTGTTGATTTGCTGGCTGGGTGTCAAATTGGCTTATGTGCATGCGGTCGTTCCGGAGCGAATGCATAAGCGCGCACCCCGGAACAAGGCAGAACAAATTCGCAACCTCGTTCCGGAAGGAGCGGTCCTGTACGTGTTTCGGCTGAAAGATGAGGGAATCATGTTTTATTACGGCCGGCCGGTCCGCCGTCTGCAACAGTTCAAACAACTGCCCTCGAACGGAGAGCCGGCGTACTGTATTTTGGATGAGCCGGAATGGAAACAGAGTGATTGCCCGATGGAAGTTCTCCTGCGTTTGCAGGATGAACAGGGAGCGCCGATTGTTTTGGCCCGAACGTCTCCCGCCACTCGTTAGGATAAGCGCATATAGAAGCCGCCGAGGTCGTGCCGATGTCCGAAAACTTCAAAATCCTGAGCGTCGCTGAGGTAACACTGGCTATAAAAGGTCTACTGGAAAGTGCTTTCCCTGTCGTTTGGGTGGCCGGGGAGATTTCCAATTTTAAACGCCATACTTCCGGGCACCTGTACTTGACACTCAAGGACAAGGACGCCCAGCTTCGCGCTGTTATGTGGCGCAGCGATGCGATTCGCTTGCGGTTCGATCCGAGGGACGGGATGGAGATCATTGCCCGGGGAAGTATCGGGGTCTATCAGCCGAAGGGGGATTATCAATTCTATATCAAGGAACTTCAGCCCAAAGGAATGGGCGCGCTCGAACTGGCTCTGCGCCAATTGAAAGAAAAGCTGGCAAATTTGGGATATTTCTCTCCCGACCGAAAGAGGCCGTTGCCTGCGTTTCCCCGCCGGGTGGCTTTGGTTACCAGCCCGACCGGGGCCGCCATTCGCGACATGTTGGAGATCCTGGGCCGACGCTGGCCTTCTCTGGAGGTTTGGGTCCACCCCGTACGGGTCCAGGGGGACGGGGCGGGCCGGGAGATTGCCGCCGCCGTCAATCTGGTCAATCGATTCGGCGGCATCGACGTCATGATCGTTGGCCGCGGCGGCGGCAGTTCCGAGGATCTGTGGGCCTTCAATGAAGAATGCGTCGCCCAGGCCATCTTTCTTTCGCGAATCCCGGTGGTAAGTGCGGTGGGTCATGAGATCGATGTGACCATCGCCGACCTCGTTGCCGATCGCCGCGCCTTGACGCCCAGCGAGGCCGCCGAATTGATATCACCGGATCGAATGGAGATGCTGGAAGGAGTGCGCGCCCTCGAAGCCAAACTGCGAACTGGTCTCTTGCAGCGCTTGGACTTGGCCCGAACACAATTGCAGAATTTGGCACAGCGCCGCGTGTTTCTCCAGCCCCTCGAGCGCATTCGCGACCACGAACGGCGACTGGATGACTGGAGTGAACGCCTGGGGCGGGGCATGCGCCAACGGTTGGTCCGCTCCCGCGATCAGCTAGGTGCCTGGTCGGCGCGACTCGAGTCGCTCAGCCCCTTGAACGTCCTTGGCCGGGGCTATAGTTTAACGCGAAGAGAAACGGACCTTGCTGTCGTACGGACGCCCGAACAAGTAAGCCCCGGAGATCGATTGGTGACCCGCCTCCAACGTGGTCGAATCATGAGCCGCGTAGAGGCGACAAGCCAAGACTAGCCGGACTTATGACATTAATCCGATGCGTCACCGTAGCCCGACGCGCCAGCGAGGGCCAACTCCATCCCTTGTCGCCATGTGGTGTCCGGCAAGTCGGCCCGTTTCGGCATGGTCACGGAGGATCGATTCCTTGCGTGGAGTGCGCATGAGCGAACCCTTCAACGAAAATCTGACGTTTGAACAAGCCCTGGCGCAACTGGAGCAGATTGTCCGCGAATTGGAAGATGGTCAAACCGGTTTGGAAGAGGCGCTGGCTCGCTATGAAACCGGAGTGCGGTTACTGAAACGCTGCTACCATCATTTAAGCCAGGCCGAGCAACGGATTTTGTTGTTGACAGGCCAGGATGAGGCCGGCCAACCCATCACACAACCGTTTGACCACACGGCCACTGCGAACTCGGAAAAATCGCCAAATAAAACCCGCAAGAAACCCCAGCAACCGGAGAATTTGTTTTAGCAAACAATGACCAATGACTATTTTAGCGCCAAGCGCTCTCTGGTCGATGACCAATTGAAAGAGCGCCTCCTTGCCGCGGAGATTGCTTCTCCGGCTTTGCAAGAAGCGATGGCCTATAGCTTGCTCGCTCCCGGCAAACGCCTGCGTCCTCTGCTGGTGATTCTGGCGGCCGAAGCGTGCGGCGGCCGCGATAGCGCAGCTCTGCCGGCCGCCTGTGCCGTCGAAATGATTCATGCCTACTCCCTGATCCATGACGACCTTCCGGCCATGGACGATGATGACCTCCGTCGCGGGCTGCCTGCCTGCCACAAGAAATTCGGCGACGCCCTGGCGATTCTCGCAGGCGATGGCTTGGTGACCTTGGCTTTCCAGGTGCTGGCGGAAAGCTATCCCGCGACCACGGCGGCGGCTTGTTGCCGTGAATTGGCCCGCGCTGCTGGCGCGGCTGGTATGGTCGGCGGGCAGGCGGAAGACCTTGCCTGGGAAGGGCGGCGGAATACCACCCACATGCCTCAAGCCAATCCGGAAATCCTCGAAACCATCCACGCCCGCAAAACGGGAGCTTTGTTTCGCGTTTGTCTCCGCCTCGGCGTATGGGTCGCGCAGGGAGAAAAACCGCAAGGCCCTTCACAGCACGTCTTGGAAGCCGTCGATGGCTATGGCCGGTGCTTCGGCCAGGCGTTCCAGATCATGGATGATCTGCTTGATGCCGCCGGCGATGTCGAAAAAACAGGAAAACGTGTACAAAAAGACGCTGCTCGCGGTAAATTAACCTATCCGGGACTTCTGGGATTGGACGAAAGTCGCCGCCGTGCCCAGACCCTCAGCCGCGAGGCCCATCGACACTTGGCTCCCCTGGGGTCGGCAGGCGACCGCCTTGCCGGGCTCGTCCAGGTTGTTCTGCAAAGAGATCGGTAATACTTTATGAACAAGGAATGTGTTCAATGACTGAATTACTGCAGCGGATTGCTTCGCCCGAAGACCTGAAAAAGCTTACGGATGAGCAACTCGAGCAATTGACCCAGGAAATGCGCGACGAATTGGTGCGCGTCCTCCGGATCCGCCCGGCTCATTTCGCTAGCAATTTGGGGGTCGTAGAACTCTGTTTGGCCCTCCATCTGACCTTCGATTTCTCCGTGGACCGCCTCATCTGGGACACCGGCCACCAGATTTATCCTCACAAGCTGATTACCGGCCGATTTCCTCAATTCGAAACCATTCGCACGCGGGGCGGATTGATGGGTTATCCAAATCCATACGAAAGCCCGTTCGATCTTTTTATGACCGGGCATGCCGGCTGCAGCGTTTCCTGCATCCTGGGATTGAAAGTCGGCGATGAAATGTTGGGCCGCGGCGACGCGCATTCCGTCGCCGTGATCGGCGATGGCGCCTTGCCTTCCGGCATTGTCTTTGAAGCACTGAACAATGCCGCCGGCCTCGGCAAAAATCTGCTGGTCATTCTGAATGATAATAAAATGTCGATCTGCCCGCGCGTCGGCGGCCTGGCCCGGTCCCTCGACCGCGCCCGCTTGACCAATTTCTACCAGGACTCCAAACGCCATCTCCATAATCTTTTGGCCAAGCTCCCTCTGGTTGGCGGTATGGCCAATCAGGCCATCGACCAGGTGCGCGACGGCCTCAAAGCGTTTCTCACGGGCGGCATGCTCTTCGAGGAGCTGGGATTCCGCTACATCGGGCCTGTGGACGGCCACGATTTACCCGGCTTGCGACGCTGGCTTCGCGATGTCAAGGACCAAAAAGGCCCCATCCTCCTCCACGTCCTCACCGAAAAAGGCCACGGCGTCCAGCAGGCCAGCGATGATCCCGTGACCTACCATACGCCCCCGGTGTTCGAGCAAGTCGGACCACAGCGGACCATTGTTTCTCTGAAACGCGGCGGTTCCAAGGCGTACACCGATACCGCCAGTGCCGCCATCTTCCAGGTCTTGCAAGAAAATCCCAGTTCGGTGGTAATCACGGCGGCAATGTGTCAGGGCAACAAACTGGAAAAAGCCCGCGATACCTTCCCGGCCCAGTTCTTTGATACCGGGATTTGCGAATCGCATGCCGTCGCCTTTGCGGCGGGATTGGCCAAGGCCGGCGCCCGCCCGATCGTTGCCATCTATTCCACATTCCTCCAGCGTGCCTATGACCAACTCTTCCAGGAAGTCGCCCTGCAAAACCTCCCCGTCGTCTTCTGCCTCGATCGCGCCGGCCTCACCGGCCCCGATGGACCGACGCACCACGGCGTATTCGACACGGTCTATCTGCGGGCGTTCCCCAATTTTGTGGTGATGGCGCCGGGAGATGAACTGGACGTCGCGCCGATGTTGCGCTTCGGCCTCAACCACGCCGGGCCGATTTCCCTTCGCTATCCCAAGGCCGCTCTCGAAAAAGTCGAGCGCGATTTGGCCCCCATCGAATTGGGCCAGTCCGAAATCTTCGAATGGGGACCCGATGGCGTGCTGATTGCCTATGGTTCCCTGTTCCCCAACTGTGTCAAGGCCGCCCAACGTCTCCGCCTCGAAGGGATCGAACTTGGCGTCATCAATGCCCGCTTCGCGAAACCGCTCGACCGCCAAACCTTGCTCCGCGCCGTCGATCAACTTCCCCTTGTGATCACCGTGGAGGAAGGGACCCTGGAAGGCGGCTTCGGCAGCGCCTTGCTCGAAGCTGCCAACAGCGCCGGCCTCGATTCCCGCAACATCCTCCGCCTCGGCATCCCCGATCAGTTCATCGAACATGCCGAGCGTAACGAATTGCTCGCCGACCTGGGCCTCGATGTCAACGGCATCTGCGCTGCCGTGCGCCGCGCCCGCGAAGGCGCGCTCCGCCCCGAACGCGCCTGGGCTTGACCTATGCCACGCAGCATCTTCGTACTGGGCAATGCCGACAAACCGGGGGTCCGGGAAGAAGCGGACCAGCTCGTTCCCTTTCTCAAAAGCCACTGCGCCATTGCCATTGTCGATCTCCTGCAAGAGCGCGACCTCAGCACCATGCCGGCAGATTTGGCCATTGTCCTGGGCGGCGACGGCGCCATTCTCCGCGCCGCCCGGCAAATGGGCTACCACCAGCGGCCGGTTCTCGGCGTCAACCTCGGCAAACTCGGCTTCCTCGCCGACCTCCGTCCCGACGAGCTCCGCGCCTGTTTCCCCCGCGTCGTCCACGGCGAATATCGCACCACCAGCCATTTGATGTTCGAGTGCACCGTAGGTCAGGCGTCTCGCCTGACGCCGCAAACTGGGTCACCCGTCCTCGCCAAGGATCAAACTCGCACATTCCTGGGATTGAATGAAGTCGCCATTCAGTCCGGCCCGCCCTATCACATGATCGATCTCGAACTCTCCGTCGATGGCGAGCCCGTTACCCGTTTCAGAGGCGATGGCTTGATCGTCAGCACCCCCATCGGCTCCACCGCCCACAACCTCTCCGCCGGCGGTCCGATTTTGTCTCAGGAGCTCGCCGCCTTCGTTATTACCCCGATTTGCCCCCATGCCCTGACCCATCGGCCCGTGGTCGACTCGGCCGACAAGGTTTACACCATCGATATTCGCCGCGCTGCCGCCGGCACCGCCGCGATTATCGATGGCCAGGAGATCCTGCCCCTGACGATCCATCATCAAATCACGATCCGCCGCGCTCCTGTGTCCTTCCAACTCATCAAGGTTCCCGGCCGAAGCTACTACCAAACCCTGCGCGACAAACTTCGCTGGGGCACCCAGCCCAACTACCGAATGACCAATGACAAATGACAAGCGAATTTTTTGTTGACAGCTCCGTGTCCTTCAGACAACACTAAAAACATCCAATCATCGCACCGACCAGCAGGCCATTCGTTTCCGTAAATTGCCCGGAAACGAATGTCACTATGTAACCTGCCAATTACCATTAGCTTGCGACAGTTCGTTTCTGAACCCCTCGGACACCCCCCTTTGCACGCGCTCTTGACCTGTGCCTCTAAACGACATTCTCCCGAAAAATGCTGTCATCTTCCGAGCAACTTTTTTTGAATTCAAGCTTGGCACGCACGCCCAACAGAAAGATTGTCGGGAAGTTTTTATGGACTGCAGTGCTTTAACACCGCTTTCGTTTTTTGTTTTTCTTGTTGTCTTTTTGGATTTCAACCAATTTCATCAAATTAGTGGCAACGATTTCGACTCCAGATCGGCAGCCGAAGAAAAAGGTTAAACTTTTCCTGTGAGAATTCCTGATAGCTTAGTCGGGGGCTTCCCGTTTTTTACAGAAGCGGGGGCCGGTGAGTTGTTCATGGGAATTTTTCTTGTTCCTTTCGTGTGTGGCTTTTTTTTCCTCGATGCGGAAGAGAGGATGGAAGGTTCGTTTCTTTATCAACCAGCTTATTGCCTGGACCGGGTCCTCCGTGAACCAGCGGAACAGTATGTGGGGGAGCCAGGCGACATCATGCTGTGTACGGACGACCTCTTATTCTGGAGGATCACCTTCACGCTGGCGTTGGCGGGGCATCCGCACCATTCCGGGATCGTATTCCGCCGTCCGGACGGCAGGCTGGCGGTCCTGGAGTCGGGGCCCCACGATGCCTTGGACGTGGAAACAAATGACCTGCTGCGTCACTTGCGCAGTTATGAAGAGGAGGGGCCGGTCTGGATCCGCCGCCGGCGAACTCCCTTGACCGAGGAGCAATCGGAAGTTCTCACCGCTTGGGCCATCGCCCAGGAGGGCAAGCGATTCGCCCTGGTGCGGCTAGGTGGGCAACTGACACCTTTTCGAAGCCGGGGACTACTCCGAACTTCCGCGATGGGTAAGCCGCACGGGGAGCGCCACAGTTATCTGTGCAGCGAACTATTGATGGAATCGCTGGTGGCGGCGGGGCTGGTGAATCCGGACACGACCCGGCCGGCCGCGACGTACCCGCGGGATGTGTTCTTTGATCGGTCGCGCAATCCATACATCAACCGGCATCTCAACCTGGCAGCAGATTGGTATCCGCCGGCGAGGTGGAGAAGTAGTCGTTAGTCATTAGTTACTGGGACTTTCGAAAGGCGCGGTTCGTGGTCACGGGGCAGTAAGTGAAAACTGCAAGGCAGTATCAAAAATGCAAAGTGAAAAATACAAAATACAGCCAACAAAAATAGGTTCATGGGGGTGGGAATACGTCGCAGCGGAGGGGTGGTTTTTGTGAAGTCATAAGTAGGGATCTGGTTGAGGTTTCGGGAATACGTCGCAAAGGAGGTCGATACGTCCAGGGTTTGCAAATACGTCCAAGGGGGCCGGGGGGGTGGTGGGCGCAACGTATTTTTTTTCAGAAGCGATTGTAACAGGTTGGCGTGCGTAATGGGAAGAGGGAGCATTCTTCAATCTTGCCCATTTTGAAAAGTGATGCTGAAGAGTTAGAACATATGACTAATGACTTCCTGGCATCTTTACTTCCCCCACCATTGGCTTGAACGTCAGCACAAGGCCCGCAATGAACAAGGCTGCTCCAATAACTGCAGGCGCGAGATGAACCGGGTCTGTATAGCCAACGAGGGGATGAACTCCGATGGCCGTCGCAAATGCCGCGAACCCGGCTATTGCGAGGGCCTGCCAAAGGCTGCGTGAGGGATTGCCGCACCACACACAGAAGAACATGACGGCTCCATAGGTACATACGCCACCGCCAAACCCGGCCCGGTCGTGTGCGATCAGGGGGACCAGGCGGGGGTTGATCGCGTGCAAGTCTTGGGCGTTCAGGCCCATGTAAGCCAAATCCTGGGGAACAAAAACGCACGTCATTCCCACGATCAGGATCGTGGCACCGCCGGCAATCAGCCCCACCGCGGTCGCGAGCAGACATGCACGGCCCAGCCCGAAGGAGGAGGCCCAGGACACTTTCATGGGTGAGCGTAGGAGGCAGGCAGCCGTAACCGGGGGTCGTAGGAGGAAAAACATTCGCACCAGACCAAGGACGAAGAACGGAAGAAGGCCCAGTGTAGCGATACCGTGCCAGGTGTCCAAATACCCGTAACCGAGGTATGCCAGAAAACTACCAAAACCCAGCACCCCGCTGGCCAGGAAGACCCACCAGGCCCAACCTTGGCGGTGGCGCAAGGGGAATTCGGCCAACCATAGGTACAGCGTCCCGACGGCGATGAGCACGCCGCCGAATGACACTCGATCGTGAAACATGAAATGGACAATGCGGCACTCATTGATGGCGCAAAGCTGTTCCGAGGTCATCCCCAGAAACTGGACATCGTGCGGCAGGAAATGGCCAGTGGCCGAAAGGAATAGGGCAAACCCACCCGAGAGAACCAGGCCAAGGGCCATGAATAGCAGCAAAGGGCGGCCATCGCCGATCAGTGCTCCGAGGAAACCACGATCATCGCGCATGGATTTTGATTCTTCCAAACTATCCTCCGCATGGCCATCGTTTTCACCCTCAATTAAAACCGGCAAACCATATCGGCGATAACCCAAAGGGTTGGATATTTTGGTGGAGTAGTCACTAGCGGAATGGCTAAAGACTAATCACCAATGTGCACCCTCGCCGCCAACACCGGTCCGACCAACGCATCGCCCAACGGCAGGCGCTCCTCCAAACGAATCACCTGCGGCCGATACACGAGTCTCTCAACAATTTTCTGCCGGCGCTCCATGAGGCGGGAAGCCATGACCGGATACCTGACAATCGGACCTTGATGGATCTGTAATCCGCCCCGATCATACCTCTCCCAAGCCGCATGTCAAGCAATTTCTCCTACCGATCCCGCAAGCTCAGCGGAAACAAGCGGTGGACGCCGCTTTGGACTGCGGTGCTCTAGCACCACCTTGGATCTTTGATTTTAGATAGAGCTACTTGTTTCAACGCTTGTACGATCAATTGTGCGGCGTCTTAAGCCCGAGCAAGAAGACGATCATACTCGGCGTGCGCGCCGATCCAGAACCAGATGAGGTCGGAGCCGCTTTGTACTGCGAGCGCGCGGTGATGCGGCCCCACACGCACAGACCAGAGCCGCCCTATCTTCTTGAAATGCAACGACGGGTGTTGTGGGCTCTGCCGCAGCAGCGCGTAGCAACGATCCGCGAGTTGCCGCACTTCCGCAGGCAGGCCATGGTAGCAAGCCCAGAAGCGACGTCCCATCGCGCCGGCGCATGACATCGGCGGTGTCGATCAGTGCCAGCCACCTGTCATGGCCTGGCTGAGCGGGGAAAGGCCGGCATAATAGCTGGACGTGGTCGCGGATGCCGAGGCGCAGGAAGCGGTCCCGCCAATCGGCTTCGCTCTCTTCGGAGATCACGAGCACCCTGGCAGGGGCAACGGACAAGCCGGCGAGCTGCCCGCCCAGTTGCAAGCGGGCCAAGAGGATTGACAGCAGCGTCGTTTTGCCGGATTTCCACTGGCTAGTCAGGAGGGTGACCTTGCCCGGGGCGAGGTAGCCGTGCCAGAGCCAGATCGGCGGGGTGAAGTCTTGTTTGTCCAGATCGCGAGCGGACACGACGCGTGTGAGAAGGTCCGCGGTCAACGGGGTGCGGTTTTGGGAAGTGGGCACGGGAGCGAGTGAAGCGGCAGTCATTGGAAGTCTCCTGGTCGTTGCAGTCGTTGCGGCCGTTGCACGCAATGCGTGCAATGCCCGCATTGCACACAATGCACGCAATGCGGCGGGGCTGGGATGCGTGCAACGACGCAATGACGTCAGCAGGTGGCATTGGTCATGGGGTCAAAAGTCATTGGTTATTGGTCCGAATTACGCATCAGTCATTGGTTCGTCGTTGCAGGCGGTGGTGCAACGACGGTGTGGGTTCTCAGGCGGCGCGGTCCTCTCGCGGAGCGAGAGGGCTACCGATTGTAAACGATGAGGGGAAGTGATTCAAAGTCGGTAGTAGGACGGCGGAGTGCAAGGAGATGACATGGGATGACAGGAGTCGGCAGCACCCGTGGCGAACACAATGCGCATGTACCACCAACGCCAAACGGTAATTACGGCGTCCAGCCCCGTTGACACGTAATCATAATGTCTGTCAGCGCCGTAGCCGACTGTGAAGTCAATTTCGCCAGGCTTTGCGCGAGCGGCACGAGCAGTATCTGTTGGCCGTGCCCTCGACTACCTTGATTCGCCATCTGAATGCTGCACCGACGCCGTATCGCGGTCGAGGGCCGAGGCCGCAGGTGCCATTTGGGCGGGTGGAGCACTGGTCGGCAGTTCTGTCGGAAGAAGCTTTGGCGACAATCGACGTGCGCGACGGGGAGAAAGGGCCGTTGGTAGTGCAAGCCGTGAAAGCGCGCGTGCAGGCCAAGATGGATCGACGCCGCATCGGTCCGGAGGAGACCTTGGTAGTAGTCCGGGAGCGGCAAGGAAATGGAAGTCGGAAGCACGATTACTACTTGTCCATCGCCTCGTGGCAGACGGCGTTGGCGGAGTTTGTCCGAGTGACCAAGGCCGAGCACCGCATTGAGGAATGCCTGAAGCGTGCCAAGCGAGAGGCAGGTTTGGCCCACTATGAGGTGCGAACCTGGGAAGGGTGACATCATCATCAAGCACTGGCTCTCATCGCCACCTGGTTTCTGGTTGAGGAAACCAGACGGGGGAAAAAAATGGACACCGGCGATCACGGTTCCACAGTTAGCAATCGTCATTGCCTGGCTGTTGCATAACAAACTCGGCGCGGACCAGCCGCGGCGCATTTACCGTACGGCGAGGCATCGGCTGCGGCGCAACGAGCAAGCAATGTTTTATCATTGGAAAACACGTAAACGCTTGGCCCCCATTAGGGTGAATCAACGCAAATAAGAAACAACGCCCGATACAGTACAACTATGACTCTTCCGAATTAAGAACTCTAATAACCGATAACTACTGCCGCCCTACGACCCGCCACCCAATTCTCCTCATACCCTTGACGGCCAGCCGAACCGGCCGTAGCAAATAATAAAAAAAGTCCAGGCGCGCCGGCAGCCGTAGCCATTCCCGATCGCTCGCCTTGGGCCTCACCAACTGGACCAGGTAGTACAAACACCGGGCCGGCCAGGGGAACACGTTGCTCCCTATCCCCTCCGGTATCCGTTCCAACCCCAAACAAACCCGAATGCGGTCGCTCAACCGCTCGCGCGCCTTCAGGTAGAACACCCAATTCTCATGCTGGCCTTTCTGCTTGTTCAGGCGCTCGGCGTGAGAACGCTGTTCTGAATTATGCTTATTCTCCTGAAATAACTGTTGTTTGACTTCCCGGACCAGCGCAGCGACCGCAGGATCCTTATGCAACCCGTTCGCCACGTTCTCCGGCAGAGGTGTGCAGAAGAGCTCACGCGCCAAATATAATCCGAAAGAAAACAACCGCACGCTCCTCAGTTTTTCAGCTTGCGCTGCGGTCCATTCCCAGTTCAGATTCGGATGCCGGCAAATGAGCCCGTCCAGATCACCGACCATTTGCAAGGCCGGCCAGCCATGTTTACTCCCGTGCACGCAAAGTAATAAGACCATATCTTCGATGCTGAGGGTTTGCAAAAGCCGATCGCCAATCGACACCGACATGAGCCGGTCTCATAACTCTTCCGAATCGATGGCAAAGCAAAAACATCGCTCAATGATGCGCCAGTGTCGCGGGGTGTGGAGCATAGACCGCCTCTCCCTGCCGCTAGGCCTCACTCCCCACGCCCGACGGCATCGTGCCCCGGTTGCTCGTCTCGCCACCACCCCCTAAAAAAACCTAGGTGCTCGCAACCAGACACTCAGACGACAGACCTCAGACTTCTGATCTCTGACTTCTGACCTCTAACTGACGAGGTAACCCCATGGACCAGTTAGACCGCGTAGCAGAAGGTTTCCAATCCGTCGCGGCGGACCCTGCTCTCAAGGATCAAGCCTTCCAATTTCTCCGCACATGGCTTACCCACGCCGATTTTGCTGCCTATCGACCACAACTGAATTGGCTCATCGAAACCGGCCAATGGCCGGGACTGATCGACCGCTTCTACCAGATCATGCCGTTCGGCACTGGCGGCCGCCGCGGTGCCGTCGGCATCGGTCCCAATCGTATGAATCCCTGGACCCTGGGCGCATCGGTCCAGGGCCACTGCGAATACCTCAAGGAACGCTTTCCCGGACGCAATGATCTTCACGTGGTCGTCGCTTATGATGTTCGCCAATTCGAAGACAAGCGCAAAAGCTACAATCCCAACCTGCCCAATCCCGTATTGCACCTTTCCTCCAGGGATTTCGCCCACCAGGCCGTGGCCATTTACACGGCCAATGGCATCCGCGCCGCCATACTCCCGCCGGAATGCGCGCGTTATCTCGCGACGCCGGAGCTATCTTTCACCATTCGCCATTTGCGTTCCCACGGGGGATTGAACATCTCCGCCTCGCACAATCCGCCCGATGACAACGGCGGCAAATTCTACGATGAACGCGGCGCACAGCCCGTTGCTCCCGATGATCAGATCATGGCTGACCTGGTCGATCAGGTCACGACTATCAAGACCTCTGGCTGGGCCGAAGCACTTCGGTGCGGACGGATCCGGTTCCTGGATGACGCCCCGCACCAGGCTTACATTGATCTGTGCCGCCGGCAGAGTCTGGTGTCAGCGCCCCGATTCGAGGAAATCCAGGTCGTGTTCACGCCGCTTCACGGCGTGGGCTTCATGTCCGCCTTGCCGGTGTTGCAAGGTCAGGGCTTCCGCGTTGTCCCGGTCGAAGAGCAGATGCAGCCCGACGGCCAGTTTCCCAACGTCACCCAATCGCCCAATCCGGAAGTCCCCGCTTCCTTTGACCGGGCTGTCGCCCTGACCCGGAGAATCGACGCCGACCTCATCCTCGCCACCGATCCCGACGCCGATCGCATCGGCGCCATGGCGCCCGACCCGGGCGCCAAAGATGGTTGGCGTTTCATCACGGGCAACGAGGTTGGCGCCCTGCTGACGCACTTCAAGCTGGCCAAGCTGGCCGAACGGGCCAGTTTGCCGCGTTCGCCCATCGTTTTGACCACCGAAGTAACCACTTCGCTGGTCACGCGCGTTGCCCGGCATTTCGGCGCCCAGGTGGTGAATAACCTCCTTGTCGGTTTCAAGTATATGGCCGATGTGCTCTGGCAACTCGAACAGCATGGGACTTACGAAGATATTCGCGGTACCCCCGAAGATTTTCTGATCGGCACCGAGGAAAGCCACGGCGTTATGCTCATGCCTCAACTCCGCGACAAGGACGCCGCCGCTGCCGCTCTACTGCTGGCCGAACTGGCGCTCGATCAAAAACGGCAGGGCCGGTCGCTGGTGGATTATCTGGAAAACCTGTTCCGGCAATTCGGTTACTTCCATAACACGATGGCGCCCATCGTTCTGACCGGGCTGGAAGGCAAGCAAACCATGGCCCGCATGCTGGACCGTTTGCGCGCGGCCCCCTTGAAAACGATCGGCGGCCTCGACGTCACCGAGTACGAAGACTTGAGCGATGAAAACGGCCGGATGGGACCTATCAAGGGCGCCTCGGATCGCGTCGCCCGCAACTTCATGGTCTTCCGCATGGGGGACTCCGCCAAAATCTCCCTGCGCCCCAGCGGAACCGAACCCAAAGCCAAGGCCTACATCGAGGCGTCATCTCCCCCCTGCCCCGCCAAAGCCTCGGCCGAGACCTGGCGGCAAATGCGCTCCGAAGTGGACAATCGGGCCAAACTCCTCGCTGACGATTTCTTGCAAAAAACTCTGAGGCTGGTCGGGCTGAAACCTCCAACAGTCTAGTACCGATCCGGGAAGCTGACTCGTTTAACCCGGAGCCAGCGGCGACGGCGAGCGCGGCATTGAGCCACCGTCGCCGCTGGCTCGGGGTTAAACGACCTATCATGACAGGCGTTCCCGGAAAACGGCCAGGGATGACCGATCTCGCGTCAGAATCATAAAATGCAAAATTCGTTTTGTTTCCCAATCCTTGCCGGGGGCACTTCCTTTCAGCTGCAAGGATGCCGGGAATTGTTTGTCGCCATGGAACGGTCTTATAGGAGATTCTGCATCGATGAGTATTTCTGTTTTGTCCACCGCCCTCGTCATTGGCATCGGTTCGCTGCCGATCTGTTTGCTCGATGGAGCAACTAAAGTGGCATCCGATGCTGAAAATAACACGAAGCCGGACAAGAAAAAAGACGAAGGATCTAAACTTTCAAAAATGGAACTGGCGATTCTCGATCTGACCAACAAGGAACGGGAAAACGCCGGACTGGCACCGATCAAAGCCGATGAAAAGCTGTTCAAGGTGGCCAGGGCCCATTCCGCCAACATGGCCCAAAAAGAACGTCTCGGCCACGTCCTGGACGGCAAGGACCTCGGCGGCCGGCTTCGCGATGTCGACTACAGCTCCTCGGGCTGGGGCGAAAACTGCGCGGCCGGCCAAACATCCGCCAAAGAAGTCGTCGCCACCTGGATGCGGTCCGCCGGCCACCGCGGCAATATCCTCAACTCCCGATATTCCGAAATCGGCATCGGCGAAACCGTCAACGGCACCCTCTACTATACGCAGGTCTTTGCCACGCCCCGCTAAATGACCATGCACGATTACCTTAGCCCGAAGTGCCAGCGAGGGCCCTCGCTGGCGCTTCGGGCTAAGGTACAGCCAATTCGCGCACGCTGATATAGACGGTGCCTTATTTTGCCGCGGCAGCAACTGCTGAAGCAATTTTTCCCTTGGTGCCCACGGCCGCTTTCTTCAGCAAGCGCTCCAGTTCCCGTTTGGAGCGCCGCAACCTTTTCTTGCGCCGCGTGCCGCTCCGATTATAGCCCATGGGATATTTCCTTTCGTTTTGCAATGCATCAACTCACGCCAGCCGCCATGGCGAGCGATATTCATAGGTCAAAAGGCGGTTGGCCTCCGCATCATTGGTGATGCGCTCGACCTTGCCGTCCCACTGCAAGTATCGGCCGGTTCGCAACGCGATCTTCGCCAACAAGGTGGCGGAAGTGGAGCGATGGCCGACAGCCACCGGGCAATTGGCCGGTTTTCGGCTTTTCACGCAATCCAGGAAATTCCGCGTGTGATCCGCCGTACTCGACTTTCCGTTCGTTTCATACGGCTGGCAACCCATCCGCATTGCCCTGGCCTGCTCGCTGTTTTCTTTGCGGTAAAGCGGGCTCAAGGCGGGCAGCTCCTTCGTGCGAACTTTTTCGGGAACAATTTGATATCCCTGATTTTCCTGAATCAGCAGCGTTCCTTCCGTGCCGCGAAATTCAATTTCCCACCGGCCCTGGTTGCCCGGCGAATTGTTGGCATTGTACTGCGAAAACGTCACCAGCGTCTTGCCGGGATACTCCCAGACCGCCTCCATGGTATCGGGAATTTCCCGGTTGTCCGCGATGGCGTATTTGCCACCCAGCGCGAACACGCTCGCGGGGAAATCCTGGCCCAGTGCCCATTGAATGACATCCAGGTAATGCGTGCCGAAGTTGGTAAGCTGGCCGCCGGAGTACTCCCAAAACCATCGGAATTTGTACAGGCAGCGATTGGGATTGTACGCCACCTTCGGCGCTGGTCCCAACCACATATCCCAATCCAGACCGGCCGGAGGATCGCAGTCCGGCGGATTGCCGATTCCCTGCGGTGCCTCGTTGCGCAGGTGGAAACACTTTGCCACACTTACTTTGCCGATGTCGCCGCCGCGAATCTTCTGGACCGCTTCCTGAATAAACGGCGTCGACCGGCGATGCAGCCCCACCTGCGTAATGCGCTTGCTTTCCTCCGCCACCGCAACCATTTTTTGGCCTTCGGCAATGGTCAGGCTGAGCGGCTTCTCCACGTAGACGTCCTTGGCCGCGCGACAAGCTGCAATGAATTGCAGCGCGTGCCAGTGATCCGGCGTCGCGATCACGATCGCATCGATGTCTTTTTGATCAATCAATTGTCGAAAATCGGCGTACAACCGGGCTTGACCGCCGACTTTCTTCTGCGCCGGCGCCAGATACGGTTCATAGACATCTGCCAGGCCCACGATCCGGCAATCGGGATGAACAATAAAGGCATCGATCAGTTGATCGCCGCGGTTGCCCACGCCGATTACGCCGAGATGGACGCGGTCGTTGCTCCCCAGGGCCGAGTATGCCGAAGCGGGCAGCGCCGCCAGGCCTGCCACGGTCGCCGCCTTCTTGGTAAAACACCGCCGATCGATTGCATGAGTCATGATGCATTTCCTCGAAAATTAGTTGTCAAGTTTGATCTTATCCAATTTTCTTTTGAAGGGAACGCGCAAATGTCGCGCTGATTTCTTTTTTGCAAATTCCTTTTCGCGACATATATTATCGGAGCCGGCCGCCCGGCGCGCCGGCGCAAGGTGAGGGGTTTTTCATGGGCTGGTTCGGATGGAGGTCTCGAAAAAGGTCGAGAACGGGTTCAGCTTGCCGATTTTTTTCGACAAACCGCGCGTCCCTGTCAATAGAAGTATTGGAAGATAGAACGCTACTTTCTACATTACTCTGGTCGAATCGCGGCAGCGCGCTCTCCGATACGGACGGTTTCAACGCGGTTTTCGGCGCGCGGGCCGCTACGGCGCGCGCCGTCGTCGATGCCGCCCTGCACGCCTGGCAAAACATCATTCTCAATTTCAACTATGCCGACGGCGGCAACACCTTTACCTTCACCATCTCTGCCGACCCGGCGCGCATCGGCAACGGGGCCGAAACCTGGTTCGGCCTACAACTCGATGCCATGGGCAGGCCCCGGGCTGCTCGCATTCAGATCGGCGCCGGGTCGGACGGCCACGGCGCCGGCTTTTTCCTGGATGCCGATCCCTACAACTCGCCGGCTTTCCGCGGCACGCTCCTCAACCCCTATGCGCGCGAGGCGACCGCCGGCAGCTCCGCTTCCGGGCTCGGCGATCTTTTCTCGGTCGTCTCCCATGAAATTACTCATGGCATCGGCATCAATACCGATCCCGGCGAAATGTTCCAGCGCAATCGCTTTGGCTACTTGCGCAACACCGCCATGGCCGACGGCGTGGACCGCCCGGGCACTTTGTTCACGTTCACAGGACCGAGCGTCACCGCACTTTTCACTAGCGACGACGGCGAAACCACCGATACCGGCCGGGCTTTGCACTCCGCACGGCTGGGAAACAGCTACACCGATTCCGCCACCGGCCGCCGCTATTCCGGAACCGCCGATCTGATGAACGCCACGTATCTGTACGGTCGGCGCATGCTCCCTTCCGAGATGATCGCTCTGGTCCTCAAGGATGTTTATGGTTACACGATTACTAATGCGCCGGGATTTGCAACGGGCAGCTCCACCAACCCGCCGGCAAGCATCCTGGCCACCGGGGCCGATAGCGGCGGACCTCCCGTGGTACAGGTATATGATGCGGCCACACGTGTTTTAGAGTTCCAGTTCTATGCCTACGATCCTGCCTTCCTCGGAGGCGTGAAAGTCGCCGTCAGCAACATTAACGGTACGCCGACCATCATAACCGCTCCAGGTCCCGGCATCCCCGGGGCCGTGCGCATTTTCGACGGCTCCAGCGGCGCCATGCTCCGCGAGTTCCTCGCTTACAATCCGCGCTACGCCGCCGGCGTCAACGTCGCCATCGGTGACGTCAACGGCGACGGCTTCCCGGACATCGTCACCGCGGCCGCAGCCGGCAATCCGCACGTCAAAGTCTACGACGGCAAAGCCATCGCCAACGGCTCGTTCGACAATCTCCATCCGGACAACTACCTGCTGGCCCAGTTCTTCGCGTACGGTCTGCAATTCAATATCGGCGCCAACGTGGCGGTCGGCGATGTGATTAACGACGGTTTTGCAGACATCGTCACCGGCGCGAGCGCCGGCAATCCTCACGTGAAAGTCTATAGCGGCCGAGCCATCGCCATGGGGTCCTTCAGCTCTAGCAATCCGGATGCCAGTCTGCTGACCCAGTTCTTCGCCTACGGATTACAATTCAATGTCGGCGTCAATGTGGCGGTCGGCGACATCGAGGGCAATGGGTATGCCGACATCGTGACCGCCGCGACCGTCGGGAATCCGCACGTGAAGGTTTATAGCGGCCGATCGATCGCCGCCTCCGTCAATCCTCCAAGTCCCGATGCCTTTCTCCTGGCCCAGTTTTTTGCCTACGGCCTGCAATACAACATCGGTGCCAACGTGGCTGTCGCGGACGTCAACGGCGACGGCTATGCCGATATCATCACGGGGGCTTGCCGGGGCAGTCCCCACGTCAAGATCTACAGCGGCCGGTCGATTGCCACGCACACTTTCAACAACGCCAACCCGGATGCCGCGCTACTGGCCCAATTTTTCTGCTGCGATCCCCTCAACGGCGCCGGCGTCAATGTCAGCGCCGCCCGTGTCCGCTAATAAATGCAGGTACACTGGGCATCCGCACGATCGATGAATGCCACAGATAACCAATTCCTTGGGCAAATCCCCTTCATATAGTTGGAAATAGCTAAGAGTTTTTCCTCCACCCTCTGAAGGCAGCGGGACATTCCAACCGATATCCCGATGGTTGGCTGCACCGGAAATCTTTTCGTGTCATTTGTTGCACAATCGATATGAGAATTTGAATATGTTCTGAGAATGAATCAGTGATGCCAATTGGTGCCCGATTTGCCGCCGTTCGGGTCCGGTGCCGTGTCTCACCGCTGCGTGAGATACGACCGTAGAACGGCGGTTAAGGTATTACGCGCGAATGGGTTGCGTCCAGAACCGTGGGCGTGTATTCGCATGAGATGCGGCGTTAGCAGTATGGAATTCACGAGTTGTCAGGCAAACATATGCGTCCCAAGATTTGTCAGCGGTGGATTTTCCCAGTTGTTGTTTATTTGGGAATCGCTTGGCTTTCGGCGCTGAACCTTGCGTCCCAGGCGCGCACTGAGGAAATGACGAGTCCGGCGAAACCGCAAGATGCCAGGGTCGACCTGTCCGGATATTGGTCGGGTCACTGGGAAAGTTGCACGACTGGCCACCAGGGTCCGTTACAAGCACGGTTTTGCAAGATTGATGACGATAGCTACTGCGTTCGATTTTCCGGCCGGTTTTTCCGAGTCATTCCTTTCCATTATTCGGTGACGCTTAATGTAACCGAACGTCAACCTGACAAGGTGATTCTGGAAGGCGATTCTCGGTTAGGCGCTCTCATGGGCACTTTCCATTACCGGGCGGAGGCCTCGGCCACGGCGTTCATCGCCGATTACCGCTCGCGCCGAGATAATGGCCGATTTGTTCTCAATCCATGCTGCCCTTAAGTAACCGCATGCGCAGAAACCAAGTACCGCATAAGTCAATTCCGAGGAAGCCACTTCGGGCCGCTGTCCTCTCCTCGCCCCCGCTGTTCATGTTATAATTGTCAGTGGGTAGTAATTGAAAGACTTGGGCCGTTGCTTCGCCGAAAACGCGGGTTGCTTTCCCAGGCCGTTTTCGCAACAATAGTCAGTCTGCTGGTTTGTCCTCGCTCAAAACACCTGCCAATGGGGGGATTCGATGACAGGTATTCTGATTCGCCGATCGGTACTTGGGACTTTGGCCGTTCTTGGATGCTTGGCGGGCAATGCCGTCGCCGCGGACCTGTATAAGAAGGACACAGTACCCGAAGAAGCGGTGGCGCTCCCCAAACTGGCGGATGTGCAGGATTTGGCCGTGTATCCCGAAAAAATCCAGCTCAAAGGCGGTGACGACGCCCAGCAGCTCATCGTCACCGCTACCCTTGCGGCCGGGCGATTCCAAGACCTTAGCGGCGACGTCAAATATGAAATTGGCGACGGCAAAATTGTCCGCGTTACTAGCGCCGGCCGGGTGTCTCCCCTGGCCAACGGCCAAACGCAGATCATTGCCTCCTACGGCGACAAGAAAGTCATAATTCCGGTGAACGTCGTTTCGATCGGCGTCAATCTGCCGATCAACTTCGGCAACCAGATTGTGCCCGTCTTTACCAAACTGGGTTGTAATAGCGGCGGTTGCCATGGCAAGGCCAGCGGCCAAAACGGCTTCAAGCTTTCGCTGCTGGGATTTGAACCGCCCGTCGATTACGATGCCCTCGTCAAAGAAGCGCGGGGCCGGCGGTTGCAACCCTCCGGTCCCGAACAGAGCCTGCTTCTCTTGAAGGCTTCGGGCACCGTGGCTCACGGCGGCGGCAAGCGTCTCGAAGTTGGGTCTGATGAATACAACCTGGTGCGGCGGTGGATCGCCGCCGGAACTCCGTTCGGCAAACCCGATGACCCGGTGGTCACCAGGATCACGGTCTACCCGGAACATCGCATCCTCAGCCGCCAGAACAAACAGCAATTTGCTGCTTACGCTCATTACAGCGACGGCACCATCGAAGATATCACTCGCCGCGCCCAGTACGAAAGCAACGACACGGAAATCGCCGTTGTCGATGCCACTGGGTTGGTGCGGACGCTGGCTATGAGCGGCGAGGCGGCCATCATGGCGCGGTACCAGGGCCAGGTGGCGGTCTTTCTGGCCACCGTGCCCCTCGGCGCCAAAATTCCGGAGTACTCATTTGCGCAGCAAACTCTGGTCGACAAGTACACCCACAAGAAATGGCAGGAACTGGGTCTGGTTCCTTCCGACATTTGCAGCGATGAGCAATTTATTCGCCGCGTATCCCTGGATATTGCCGGCACCTTGCCGACGCCAATTGAAGTGACTGCATTCGTCGCCGACAAAGACCCGACCAAGCGCGCCAAGCTCGTGGACAGTCTCCTGGAGAAGCCGGAATACAGTTATTATTTCGCCAATAAATGGGCGGACATCCTGCACGTTAAACGCAAACAACAGCCGAACTTGGCCCCGGGAACCTTTGCCTTCCACAACTGGATTCGCGAGTCGATTGCCAATGATAAACCCTACGATGAGTTTGCCCGGGATATTCTGACGGCCACGGGAGATGAGACCCGCCACCCGCCGACCGTTTGGTACAAGGAACTGAACAATCCCGACCAGTTCGTGGACGATACCGCCCAGGTCTTCCTGGGACAGCGTTTGGCGTGCGCCCAGTGCCATCATCATCCCTATGAGAAATGGAGTCAGGACGATTACTGGGGCCTGGCCGCATTTTTCGGCCGGATTGGCCGCAAAAATATTCCCGTGCCTGGCGGATTCCAGAATCAGCAAGCGATCATACTTGCGATTTACACGAAACCGACCGGCGGCGTCACGAACAAACGCACCAATCAACAGGCCGTTATGAAACCCCTCGACGGCAAGCCGGTTGAATTGGAAGCCGGCGACGATCCGCGTCAAAAACTGGTTGACTGGATGGTGCAGCCCAACAATCCGTTTTTTGCCAAGGCGGTGGTGAACCGCTATTGGGCGCATTTCTTCAGCCGCGGTCTCGTCGATCCGCTGGATGACATGCGAGTGACCAACCCGCCGTCGAATCCCGAGCTACTGGATGCGTTGGCCAGGGAGTTCGTCGACCATAAGCATAGTTTCAAGCACTTGATTCGCACAATCTGCGGCAGCCGCACTTACCAGCTCAGCGCGATTCCGAATGATTACAACAAGAATGATAAGCAGACTTACGCCCGCTATTATCCCAAGCGACTTGGCGCGGAGGTTCTATTCGACGCCGTCTGCCAGGTTACGGACAGCCCGGCCGGCTTTGGCGGCCTGCCGCAGGACAGGTATGCTCCACGCCGGGCAATCATGTTGCCGGATGAATCGTTCCAGTCGTACTTCCTGGACGTGTTCGGCCGGCCGCAGCGGATCAGCGCCTGCGAATGCGAACGGGTCAATGAAGCCAACCTGGCTCAGGCATTGCACCTGCTGAATTCCGATGAAATTCAAAACAAGCTGAGCCGCGCCGGCGGCCGCGCGGATGCGCTGGCAAAAGATCCGCGCCCGGATACCGAAAAGGTTACGGAATTATTCCTGTGGGCCTTCGCCCACAAGCCGAACGACGCCCAGCTCAACACGGCGCTCGGTCATATCAATCAACATGCCCAGAACAAAAAAATCGCTTTCGAAAATATTCTTTGGGCTTTGGTCAACACCAAAGAGTTCGTTTTCAATCAATAGAGCGATCTTACGCGGCCCGCCGAATCGGTGTTTGCGCCGGGCGCATAACCGTTTCCAGGTACGCGAACATTTCTTCCGCGAAGCGATGCGCATTGAATTGTAGGGCCTGCTTGCGCGCAATTGACGGATCCAAGAGGTCGGCGTGAACTTCGAACTGTTCCAGCGTGGCGCCGAGGCAATCCGGAGTTTGTTCCTCAAACCAGAAGCCGGTCGGTTCCGCGGTCTTGCCGAACGGCTGCACGGTTTCCGTCACGCCGCCGCGGCCGAACGCGATCACCGGCGTGCCGCAGGCTTGGGCTTCCACCGGCACTATTCCGAAATCTTCTTCCCCGGGAAAAATCAACGCCCGGCACCGGCGCAAGTGATCGCGGATCACGCTGTTCGGTTGCCAGCCCAGGAACGCCACGATGGGACCGGCCAATTCTTGCAGATGTTTTTCATTTTGCCCGGTGCCGATTACCACCAGACGCCGGTTCAATTGCTTACACGCTGCAATCGCCAAATCGAGCCGCTTGTACGGCGCGAAAGCCGACACGACCAAATAGTAGTTCTCCCTGGGCACGCAGGCCGGGCAGTAAAAATCCGTGTCGACTGGAGGATAGATGATGGTGCTGGCCCGGCCGTAACAATGGGCAATGCGGGTTTGCACAGTTTTACTTATGGCAACGAAGTGGGTCACCCGCCCTGCCGTTTGGCGGTCCCACGCGCGCAACCATTCCAGAATTTTTTCCCGGCCGCGCCCGACCCACGAACGGGGGCATTCCCGGAAGTAGGATTCGCGCATGTGCCAGGCGTAGCGCATGGGCGTGAAACAATAGCAGACGTGGGGCACTCCGGCAGGAGGCGCTGCCGCTTTTGCCACGCAATGGCTAAAGCTGACAACCAGCTCGCAAAACGGAATCCGCCAGCTTTTCGCCGCCAGGGGCATCAAGGGCAGAAAATACCGGTAATTCTTCTGAATGCCGGGAATGTGTTGCATCCAACTGGTCTGAATGAACCGATTTTCAATGGCGCGCGAGACCGCTCCCCGCCGGTGCAACAGGGTAAAGAGTGGCCCGTCCGGCCAGCGGTGGCACAACACTTCGAGGCATTTTTCTCCGCCCCGCATGCCGTTCAACCAGTCGTGGACCAACACTACCCGCGGTTCTCCGCCCGCACCCATGCGCATCCTCCGGCATCAAATTGTCCCTGAGTCTACCGAATCTCCGGCGGGAAGCAAAGATGAAACTGCTTGTTATGGTAGCACCGGTCATTTCCGTTATGATGACGGGAACATAAATCATTGCCCCCATTGCAAAAGGATACTGGATGCTCAATGACGAATGCCTTGAACGCATTCTTAACGGCATTCCCCGGCTGACTCTCGGCGTTATTGGGGACCTATTCCTGGATCGCTACCTGGACATCGATGCTTCCTTGACGGAACCGTCGCTTGAAACAGGGTTGGATGCGTACCAGGTGGTGCGGGTTCGATCCTATCCGGGAGCTGCCGGTACCGTCATAAACAATTTGGCCGCACTCGGAGTGTCCCGCATCCTTGCCATTTCTCTGATTGGCGACGACGGAGAGGGTTTCGAATTAAGAAGGGTCCTCGCCAACCTGACAGCGGTCGATGGCCGGCGGATTTTTGTCGACTCCGGCCGACGAACGCCGACGTATACCAAGCCGATGGTCCACCAAGTCGGCCTTCCCCCGCGGGAACTCAGCCGGCTCGACATCAAGAACCATTGTCCGATTTCTCCAGCCATGAAAGACCGGTTGTTAGGCGCCCTGGATGAGATTTGGCCCCAAATAGATGGCTTGCTCGTCCTGGACCAGATGGATCAACACACCGGCGGCGTCATCACGGAAAAAATTGCCACTCGGCTGGCGGAACTTGGACATTCCAACTCGCGGAAATTGATCCTCGTCGATAGCCGAGAACGCGTCGCCATGTTTCGATTCGTGAGCTTGAAGCCGAACCAAGCGGAATGCATGCAGGCCGTTCGCGGCCGTTTTGCCGGTTCCGAGTCGGTGGAAGAGTGCGTCCGGTCGCTGGCCCGAACCACATCACGACCTGTGTTTTGTACTTGTGGCGCCGAGGGAATTTTGCTGGCGGATCCAAACGAAAGCGAAAACGGCTTGACGTGGGTTCCCGCATACCCGGTGGCCGGGCCGATCGACATTGTCGGCGCTGGCGACAGCACCAGTGCGGGCATTGCTTGTGCCATTGCCGGCGGAGTCGGGCTGAAAGAGGCGGCAGCCTTCGGCAACCTGGTGGCTTCGATCACCATTCAACAACTCGGCAGCACGGGAACTGCTTCTCCCGAGCAAGTGTGGCGCCGCTGGCTCGAAGTGCGCTACTGATAATCGATGGGAGTTACTAGGCCCGATCCATTTTGTAGCTGGGATTGTCCTGCTGGGACCGGTATCTGGGTCACTTCCGGAAACACCTCTGTTCCCCATGCTTCAGGAAAAGGAGTTGTCCCCGGCCTATCAGTCACCATTGGCATTTGGCCATAAGGTTCTGATCGTCGAATTTGGAACAAGGCGCCAAGCAACGTCGGATCGATCGGCTTGGCCTGGTGAGGCACTACGAGTGCGGGGTCGTGCGCCGTACTCCCCGCTCCGTTGTCCAATTGCCTGACCGTAATGGAGTGATCCCCGCTCCCGCCATGAGGTGCGTCACCGCCGCCACAGTTCAGCAGGTGGACATCGATCCAGTTCACCACGGTGTCCAGAACCACCGTCCAGGCCGTGTCGGAGGGTCTAAAACGGCCGGATCCCGATGGATTTCGTTGACTGATTTCGCTGGATAAAAGCAGGCGTTCTTCCAGGGGCTCCAGGCGCAGCGGATTGCCGCCACGAAGCTGCTTTACGCAGTGCCCGGAGTTATTCTTCCGGGAAAGAATGGCGATGGATCTTGCGAATTCACGAAAGGATTTGAACCACATCGTCAGACATCTCTTTCAAAAAAAGTTAACGAAAACGAAATCCTTCCAAAACCCTTAACGCCGGGAGTTCACCATTTTCAACATGCTTTTCCACTCCTTGGACAAGGTCAGGGAATCGACTTGCGGAATCAAATTCGCGACCTCGTCATGAAACCGCTGCAATTCATCATCCAAAGCATTTTTCTTCATCCATTCCAGCCCCATGGCGTAATAAGAGCGGGCCTGGGCCCGGTCATGTAACTTCCAATTGGCCATCGCTAGAAAGAACCAGTCGCAAATATCGCCGCCGTCGCGAACGAGCGTGGATTCCTTCAGGACGTCGACGGCTTCCTTATATTGACCGTTTCGGTAAAGTGCTACACCCAACGTATTCTTATAGGCGCCGTTTCTTGGATTCTTATCGACCGCTATCATGGCCAGCTTTACGGCCCGGGGCGGATCGCGGAACCGAAGCGTCGGAGACGTGGCCAGGAACCAGGCCATTTCATTTTCCCAAGAATAAGGGCCTGGGCTTGATTGTTCCAACTTTTCGAGACAGAACTTCACATGTCCGGCGTAAATATGAGCCAACGGAGTGCGGAGAATCGGCCAAAGCGTGCAATCGCTTTCCGCTAGGTCGACTGAGCGGGATAAGAAAGTGGCAGCACGTTTTTGATCTTCAAAATTGTCCGAAATAATTCCGGCCAGGTTCCGGGCGGCCCAAGCAGCTTCCCAATGGTTTCGTTGGTGGATGGCCACTGTCGCCCGGTGGATCCACGAATCGCGCAGCGCTTTCTTGGCGGAAACCGAGAGTGGTTCCAATGCCACGGCTTTTTGCTGGCACTCAATGGCCTGGATCGCCAACCGGCGAGCTTTTGGATTATTCCCCACCTCATAAGCCAGGCTGCCAAGTTGGTGAATGGCCACACCCAAGTTCGTATGATATTTGCCTACACTAGGAAAATCGGCTACCAGGGCCTCCATGATTTTCCGCGCCTGGCCGTAACTTCCTTCCGCTTCGCGCATGTCCTTTTCGTGAACAAACTCATTGCCAAGCAGATTGAACTGAGTTGCTAGGTCATTGCGGTATTCCGAAATATTGGGGCAATCGCGCGGTAACTCTGCGAGAATTTCCAGCGCTTTTTCGTATTCGTGCCTGGCTTGCCTTAGTTGATTGGTCGCGACCAGCAGTTTGCCGCGGTTCTGATGATGATTTGCCAGCCAGCTTCGTTGCGGTGACTGGGGAGGAAGGTCCTTCACTACTTCTTCCAGGAATTCCGCGGCCTGGCGGTAAGACTTTTCGGCCTCATCCGGCCGGCGAGTGTCAATGAACAGCTCCCCAATGGCGTTATGCGCGGCCGCCAATCCCAGCTTATAAGTTGTATCATCCGGATATTTTCCCTGTAACTTGTGCCACTGCGTTAGCGCCTGCCCGAGGACTCGCTCCGCTTGAAGGTGGTCCGAAGGTTCCAATCGCGCCAAAATCACACCGTAATTCAGATAGCATTCGGCCAGGCTTCGCTGCAATTGCGGTATGCTCCGTTGTTCTGCGGCCAACTCCCGTAGCATTGCGATCGCCTGAGGGAAGCAAGCTTTCGCTTTTTCATATTCGGCCAAGTGCAAATAGATGTTCGCTGCCCAGTATTGAGTTTCCGCACGATCCTTCTTCAGGAATGGATCGTCGAAATTTTTGTTGATGAAATTAAGAAAGATGACCAGGGTATTCTGCAGCATCTCCTGCTGTTTCGCATTTACCCGTCTGGGCAACGGCAGTAACTGCGGGCCTTCGATCAGACACTGCGCCTTAACGATTTCTTCGGTGATCAATCGGCTTGCAGCGACCCGCTGCGCCTCCTTCTTGCCATGATTTGTCTGCGTTCGGAATGCCTGGCTCCAAACGACATTGGAAATAACCGCCATTCCCAAAATCAAGGACACAATTGCTTTATTTGGAACCCAACCTTTCTTGCGCGGTTTCGGATCGGGACGTCGTCGCTTGCAAGCCTCCGTTGAACGGGAGAAAGGAGACTTGTCGATCCCGGTTTCCGTCGGAACGACCGGCGGGCCGGAGGATAGCCGGGATTCCAGCCTCGAGGTGGCAATCGCATTCGAGCTCGCAGCGGCTCCTCGAAACCCCGCCGCAGGCATTGTATCACTCGCTGGCTCTTGTCCCGGAAGGCTTAGGAATTGCATCAAATCGATCATGGCTTGATCGCGAGCGCGCAACTTCTCCATCAGGATCCGGACCCGGATCTTTTGCATCATCTGGTGAACCTCTTCTTCCGTGAACGGTTCACACTCTAATGCGTTCAATTGCGCATCAATATCTTCTTCGGCCGGGTTCGGGGTATTCGTCCCATCCGGCGGAGGGGGCAAATCCTGGTTATTCGAGTTATCGTTTGTGTTCGCCATGACAGAGGGCCTTTCAAACGTGATCTATCGTTCCAGGGTCAGGCGCTGGGTCTTCCATGTGAAAACCGCGTCGTTCCATCTCCAGGCGAATGGTCTTGTAAATTCGATTGCGGAGCACGCGCAGGTTGCCGGCCGTATAGCTCTTGCCTGCGCTCTTGAATTCCCGTTCAAGATCCACGGCCCATTGGCCGGTTTTGCTTCCTTTCTGAATGTGTGCCAGCAAAATGCGGCGATGATCCTCGGGAAGTTGCGCAAAAATCTCCAGAAATGCGCCGAACTTCGGTGAAATAATCTTGGGACCGTCCTCAGCTCCGGCGGACGAGGAGCGGCTGGTTCTTTCGCTTTCTACCAGGTCGGAAGGGTCGCAAACCCGCAGGTGAAATTTCTTGCGCTTCCAGGAATCCTTCAGCTGGTTTTCCGCAATTTTATAAAACCATTTTTGCAAACTACCTTTTGCCGGATCGTACGTGGCGCGGGCCCGCCAGAGACGAAACAGGGCATCCTGCAGAATATCCTTGCAATCCTCGTGGCGAAGATAGGGAAAATGTTTTTTCAACAATCCTTCGACCCGAGGTCCCAGTATGGACAGAATCTCCTGATAAACGGTTTCATCGTCGGTCTTGAGCCGTTGGACCAGGACGCATTGATCATAATCCGTGATGGTTGACATCCGAATTGCTCCGCCGGATTGCGCACGCATTCAATCCATCCATGGACGGCCGCTTCCTTATCTTCTATGTCCCGGTCAGGTGCAAAGTGGGGGGCAAAGGCTCTTTCTTCGCAGCGAATCGAGTCCCGGGGTTCCAATCCGGGCCAGGCCACACTCCTCCCCAATCAAATACTCTCCGTCGTTACACGGTTTCTCATCTTTTTTCTTTTATTCCTCGTAATTCCAAATGGAGACACCGCTTACGACCTTCCGACCCACCGCGGGCATTGACTGCCTCTTCGGTACTGACAACGACACGTCCATTTCACGAAAACAAACCGAATAACATGCGAAGGCACAGGCGACCGGCCAATCTCCTTTGGCCATCTGTGCCTCACGACGACAATTTGTCGCGAAAAGGGGTCTGGCACGGTTTCAGCGTCAGTCTTTTTACGATTTAACGGAACCAGCACTCGCCGCTGAAAAACGTGCCTGACCCCTTTTCGCTCGCTATCGGTTTTCCATCTCTCGCTTATGCTGCTTCTTCAATTCTTCCGCATGGTCTTTGATCGCCTTCTGGGTATCGGAAGCTTGAGAATTTTTGCTGCTACAGCCTGACAAGGACAGGCAAACCAGCAAAACGGGGACTAAACTTTGAACCTGGAACTTTTTCATTTTCATTTATGGCAGGCTAATTGCCTCGCCTCCACTACGGGTGCCGGTCGCCAGCCAGGCGTCCGGATCGACACCGTCCGAAACAAAGCGGACGCTGCCGTCGCACAGAAGCACATTGACCCCCCCGGTATGGAAGCTGCTCGCAGGAGAGAGCAGTTGCCACCAGTCGTTGTTTGGGCGCCAGCAGGGACTATTGGGCGGCAGTAGGTGGTTATACCAGTTGCGCCAGATGTTCCCCTCGTTCCACGGGTAACCCCGGTAGCGCCACGGCGGGTCCCAGCCGCCGGCAATCGCTGCCGTTCTCCAGTCGCGGGCCTGGAGCGCGTTCCGGGCGGCGGCCAGAGTGGTCGGCGGCAGCGAGCCGAACTCAAAGCAGTCCGTCCGCTTGTCCGTGGGTGCGCTGGGCACTCCCGGACCATTGCAGACTTCGGCAAAGGCACTGGTGTTACTCGTCCCATCGGTGATATCGGCCACCTTCACCGGACCCAGCCGCGCGCGCCCTGCCGGCACACCAACGACGACATCGTCGGTCGTCCCGAACACCCCGTCCCAGCCCTGGATCCGGACCCACGTCCCGGCATTGCCGTGGTAGTTTGTCCAACCAAAGATGGTGCCGAGACCGGTCCGGATGCTCCCTTGCTGCAAATCGGCTGGGCAGAGAAAAAGCTTCGGTTGCTGCGCAATGGCCCGCTGGTTGTCTGGCGCCTGGGGATCATACGGACCCCGCGTCAAGTCCACGATCCGATACAGGTTATCCTGTTCAATGAACGGCAAGAGCTGGAAGTTCGGCGAATGGCCCCACTGGTTCCACGGCAAAGAACAACCGGCCGGATAACTTCCTTTCACATTTTCAAAGTGGTGGAAGGCCAAACCCAGTTGCTTGAGGTTGTTGGTGCAGGAAATGCGATTGGCAGCCTCGCGTACTTTTTGCACCGCCGGAAGCAGCAAGGCAATCAGGATCCCGATGATGGCAATAACCACCAACAGTTCGATGAGGGTAAACCCGGACCGTTTCATATTTCGTCTCGTTGGCTCAAAACGAGCGATTCGGCCATGGGAGCGTGGCTTTGGGTTTCCTGCATTGTAACCGAAAGGCCACGCGCCGTCATCAATTTTTCGCTTCCGTGCTCATTTTCTAATTGCATTTTCAGATTTGTTCGGGCAAACTACCAATTACATCGCCATTTCTTGATTTGTTGTTTTGCTTTTTCCCCAACGGAAGGAACCAATTATTCGATTTCCGCTCCTTATCGGAAAGATCGGCTGCATTGATTGATTTTGGTGGAGCAATGATATGCGCAAAGCGTTGCGATTCGTCCGCCCGCGTCTGGAACTGTTGGAGGCTCGGGAATTACTGAGCGGAACCGGCCTTTCGCCGGATTTCGCTAGTAACGGTTACGGCCAGATCCCCTTGAGCTTTGAGATGAACCAGGGCCAAACCGATCCCCGCGTCCGGTTTCTATCCCGCGGCGAGGGATATGAGTTCTTCTTGACGCCTCAGGAGGCGGTATTGAATTTGTCGCAACAGGGTGGAACGCCCGACAATTCCATTGCTCAGCCCGGTTCCTCCGGTGCGGTTCTGCGCATGAATCTCATCAATGCCAACCCGCATCCGCGGTTGACCGGGTTGGATCTCCTGTCCGGCACGAGCAGTTATTTTCTAGGGAACGACCCTGCACAATGGCCAGGCGCGATTCCCACCTATGCGAAAGTTTTGTCGCAAGCGGTTTATCCCGGAATCGACCTGGTCTATTACGGCAATCAGCAGCAACTAGAATACGACTTCGTCGTGCTTCCCGGAGCGGACCCCCATGCCATCCGCATGAATTTCACGGGTGCTGACGGCGCCGAAATAGATAGCCGGGGCGACCTGGTGCTTCATGTCGGCGCAATGAACATTCGGCAATATAAGCCGGTGGTGTATCAGGAAGTGGCCGGCGTCCGCCAAGAAATTCCCGGCGCTTTTATCCTCACGCCCGGCGACTCCAACACTCCCGCGGCCGGCTTGACCGGCCGGAGAGACAGTTTGAGCGGCTACCAAATCTCCTTCTCCCTGGGAGCCTACAACCACTCCTTGCCTTTGATTATTGACCCGGTCATTTTTTATTCCACGTATCTAAGCGGCGGCAGGGAAGACTACGGACTGGGCATCGCGCTCGATTCATCGGACAACGCGTATGTCACCGGCTATACCCTGTCAACCGATTTCCCGACTACCGCCGGCGCTTATCAAGAGTCGTCCGCCGGCTCGGATGATGTTTTCGTGACAAAAATCAATCCCGACGGCACCGATCTGATTTATTCCACTTATCTCGGCGGAAGTTCGGTCGATGTTGGCCGGGGCATCGTCGTCGATGCGAAGGGCAACGCCTACGTCACCGGCTCAACGACTTCCCGGGATTTTCCCACTACCAAGGGAGCCGTGCAGGAATCGTACAACGGTCAAACGGATGCGTTCGTGGCCGAAATCAGCTCCGATGGTTCCAAACTCGTTTATTCGACCTATTTGGGCGGCCGCGGCAACGATTTCGGCAATGCCATTGCCATTGACTCCGAAGGCAACGCGCTGGTCACCGGCAGCACGAGTTCCGACGATTTTCCAACCCGCAAGGGAGCATTCAGCGATACGTTGACCGGTGAGACCAACGCGTTCGTCGCGAAATTAAATAGCGACGGCACGGATTTGATTTTTTCCACTTACCTGGGCGGAGGCGGTGCGGATTTTGGCCGGGGCATTGCCGTGGATGATGCCAGTGACGCCTACGTTACCGGCAGCACGACATCCAATGATTTTCCGCTGACCGGTGATGCCTTGCAAAAAAATCTCCTGGGGTATACCAATGCCTTTGTTACGAAGTTGAACAGCGAGGGATCCGCGCTGGTCTACTCGACCTACCTTGGCGGGAAGGGAGACGACTTCGGCAATGGGCTCGCCCTGGATGCCAAGGGCGACGCGACCATTACCGGCTATACCGATTCCGATAATTTTCCAACTACGCCGGGCGCCTATCAAGAGAAATTGTACGGCAATATCAATGCATTCGTGACCCAGCTGGACGCAGACGGAACGGACCTGCTTTACTCCACCTTCCTCGGTGGCAGCAACCGCGATTATGCCAACGCCGTTGCCGTGGATTCCGCAGGCGCTGCGTATATCGTCGGCCAAACATACTCGGGCGATTTCCCGACAACGCCCGACGCTTTTCAATATGATTTGCACGGCACAGCCAATGCCTTTGTGGTGGAGCTGGCGTCCGACGGGTCCACGCTACTTTATTCGACTTACCTCGGAGGAAATTTCGCCGACGGCGGCACGGGCCTGACGCTCGATTCCGGCGGTAACGCCGTCGTCGTGGGGGATACCATCTCCAAGGACTTTCCCACCACTGACGGAGCGTTCCAGACAGAGCTGCTGGGAGATGCCGCGGTCTTTGTGTCCAAGGTGGAAATTCCCGGTTTCGGGCCTCGCACTTCCGCTAGCGCTCGCGCGCAACGGGATCGATCTCCAATCTCGGAGGAGATTTTACCAGGCATCCTTCCTTCCCGACCGTGGCCCGTTCCTTCCCCCTTCGATACAATTGCCGTCACTGTAACAGAGCCTGACCAACTAGAACGGTGGAACGCTGGGCTTGGGATTTTATTGGATTCGCCGGACACGCCACGCCCAAAACCCCACGCCTCATGCCCCACGCTCCAAGACGGGAGAAAGTTGCCATGGTCCGGAGACATTGCCTGTTGGTTGCTTTCGGCTTGCTTCTTGCCGGAGGATTGAGCTTTCCGGCGGCCTTTTCCGGCGCGGACACGCTTCCCGCACCGGCCGAGTTGCTGCGGCAGGCCATCACTGACTTGGTGAAGATGCAGGAAGAAGGGGGACAATGGCCCTATGAGGGCGTTTACCGGGTAAACCGGCAAATCCCGGTTGGATATCGCGTGGGCGGCACTGCGGTCGTCGCCGATACACTGCTGTACGCAGCGCCGGACAATCCGGACGCGAAGTCGGCCGTCGCCAGGGGCCTGGCCTTTATCCTCAAGGAACTCAATGATCCATTAATGACCCCCAGCACCAAGGATGGCTATGACGTTCGGGTTTGGGGTCATGCGTGCGCGCTCGAATTTCTATGCCACGTGCGGGCCGCCAAGATCGCCCCGGATCAGGCCAAGGAAGTGAATGCATGGATTGGCAAACTGGTCCAGACGCTGGTTACCGAGGAAATTCCCGGCGGCGGCTGGAACTACGCCTCGCGCCGGGCCCATGCTTCGTTTGTCACGGCGCCCGTGACCCAGGCCCTCTTATGGGCGCGCTCGCAAGGCGAAGCCGTGCCGGATGAGGTGTTGCAACGCGCTCGTACGGTCTTGGAGGCCAGCCGTTGTGCCGATGGGGCATTTATGTATAGCGGGGTCCTGCGCAATCGCAATGCGGATCAACTTCCGGGTTCCATCGCTCGATCCGCTATTTGCGAAACGACGCTAGTGTTACTCGGCAGCGGTTCCACCGAAGCGGTTCAGGCGTCCATCGATGCTTTCCACAAGCATTGGGATGAACTGGAGAAGCGCCGGCAAAAGACCGGCACACATGCAGGACCGTACAAGATCGCGCCCTATTACTTTTACTATGGGCACCGCTACGCCGCCCAGGCCATCGAGATGCTTCCCGAGAAAGAGCGTCCCAGGGAGCGGGAACGCCTTTTGAAAACCATCCTTAAAACCCGCGATCCCGACGGCACGTGGAACGACCGCGTCTTCCCGCGCTCGCGTAACTATGGTACGTCGATGGTGGCGCTTGCTTTGATGGGCAACAAAATTCCCATTCCGCCCCAATTTCCCAAAAAATAGGCTTATGAGAAAATTCACTTCAATTCTGAAATTTCACGATTTATTTCAAAAATTTTGGTTGACAATTTATTTCGGAATGCTCTAATACCACCTATTCAGTTCTATTAGTCGATGTGAAGTCATGGTTTTCGTTCCGGGATGGAATGGGAGTCGCACCATGCTTTTCTCGCTGATCGACGATTCAATTCGAGCTGCGCACTTCCGTAGGCGGCCGCGAAAACCATTTCGCTTTGATTTGCCACCTTGGGATACTGTTTCAGGAGGAATGCCAGCCTAAACGATGCTGCTGAGGTCACACACCGCCTAGGTTCACCCAGCCTGATGTCAATGGGGACTGAGCTGGTGGCCCAGTCCAGCCGTCCGGTTTCTCGTGGTAGATAGGTCGGGGGCTCCTGTCTTAATAATCGTCTAGTAATCCAAAGTGCCCGGCGGAGAGTCGCTGTCCTGTAGTCCAATCGGCAGAGAAGGCAAATAAATTCGGATTGAGAAAGGCAAACCGGGCGATCGTTTCTCCCGGTTCGTTCCAGCGTTCGCACGTTTCTTGAATTCGCATCGGATATTGTTCCCACTCATTTTTCAAGGAGCTTTGCAAAATGACTTTCACCAACCGAAAAACCAAGATCCTTCGACCAGCGAATCGGAAGCCTAAACCCCGTTCGTCGAAAACCCTTTTGGCTATGGAGAAGTTGGAAGATCGGTGCCTTTTATCGTGTGATCCGTTCGCCGTGTTCCGCAGAATCGACGGCGGTTGCGGCAACCCATTTAACGAGAATGCAGGAGAGGCCGGCACCCAATTGCTCCGGCAAATTCCGGCTCGGTACGCTGACGGCCTCAATGCTCCCTCGGGCGGCTCGCGGCGCAGCGGCCGCGACATCAGCAACATGGTGTCGAATCAGGCTGATCCACTGAATCCGGGCAGTGACCTGGACATCCGGGACAATCGGAGACTGACCGACTTCATTTACGTCTGGGGCCAGTTCCTCGATCACGATATGGACTTGACCCGCGATAATACGGGACAATGTTTCGATATTCAGGTCGCCGCGGCCGATCCCATCGGCATTGACGATTCGGCTAGTTGCCCTGGCAACACTCATGTTATTCCCTTCCGGCGCTCGGAATTCGATCCCACCACCGGCATCACAACCCCCCGGCAGCAACTCAACAGCGACACCGCGTTCATTGACGGCTCGATGATCTATGGGTCGGATGATACCAAGGCCAACATCCTACGCTCGCACGTAAACGGCAGGCTTCTTACCGATGCGACCGGCCGCTTCTTGCCTAAGGCGGGGGATTCCGCTGCCCTCGGTTCCGTCGACATGGCCAACGACGCTCATGTCCTCCCCAATTCGTCGATGTTCGTGGTCGGAGATCGGCGGGGCAATGAGACCGTCAGCCTGTCCACAATGCACACCCTGTTCCTCCGGGAGCACAATCGCATTGCCGACGCCATCCACGCAGCACACCCCGACTATTCCGACGAGCTCATTTACCAGCTTGCCCGCCGGCGCGTCGGGGCTGAAATTGAAGTGATTGTATATAACGAATATCTTCCTGCCTTGCTCGGCCCCAATGCCCTCCCGGCCTACAACGGTTTCAATCCCTCCGTAAATGCCAGCATCAAAACCGAGTTTTCCACCGTCTTCTTTCGGTTCGGACACAGCCAGCTGGATAACGATGTTGAGCGGACTGCCAACAACGGCACGATCATCCCGGACGGGAAGCTTGACCTCGGATTGACCTTCTTTGATGCGCCCAGCGTGATTGGCCCGAACACGACCTTCGATCCCATTAGCGGCAAACACATGACGGACATCGATCCGCTCCTCAAGGGACCCGCGTCCGCGATTTCTCAGGCGGTTGATCGATTCGCGGTTACGGATATCCGCAATTTGCTCTTCGGTCCGGTGGGAGCCGGCGGTGAAGACCTGATCGCGCGCGATATCCAGCGCGCTCGCGATCACGCGATTCCCAATTTTAATGCGGTGCGCCAGGCTTACGGCTTGCCTGCTCTGAACAGTTTCTTTAACGATCCAGCTCATGGGCTAATCGGAATCAGCAGCGATCGAGCTACGGCAGATGCGCTTTCCGCGGCATACAACGGCAATATCCACAACGTCGATGCTTTCATGGGAGCAATTTGCGAAGATCACGTGCCGGGGGCCAGCGTCGGACCGGTGACCAAGGCCTCGCTCGTCGATCAATTCACCCGTTTGCGCGACGGCGACAAGTTCTTCTACTTGAACAGCTTCAGTGGCGATGAATTGACCGACTTGCTCGCCACAACCTCCCTGGCCAAGATCATCGAGCGCAACACCGGCGTTACCAATCTTCAGAGCAATGTCTTCGTCTTAAGCGACTCGATCGCCGGAACCGCCTTCGATGGGACGGGCGGCGGCTCGGTTCCCTTGGCGGGTGTCACCATGCAACTCAAGGATGACACCGGCACGGTGATTGCCACAGCGACTACCAACTCCAACGGGGCCTATAGCTTCGACACGCCGGATGATTTCGCCGCTACGGGAAATTACACCATTTTGGCTACGAAGACCGGCTTCACCGCCGTGACCAGTGACCCCCTGGCTGTTAGTATCACGCGGGGCGGTATCCAGATCACCAATGCCGACTTCACATTTGTCCGCGGGGCAGGCCCCTCCGGCTCCGGAGGCGGTCTACGCTCATTGGTTGCTTCCATGCAAATCGTGCAGTCTCCAATGGGCATTGATCAGGTACCTCCCACACAATCGGGAACCTTTAATGTTGCCCCCGTTCCGACCGACAACAGCCAGGCCGCATTGACCGTCGACCAGGTACAAACCCCCGATCAGGGGACGCCCATCCACTCGGTGGCTACGCTCCAATCCCCACAGACCACCGCTCTGGATGATGTCTTCGCCCAGATGTAACGGCACAATCCCCTGCGGAAGTTAGCGATTTCCGCTGAGGAGAAAAACTTGAGGCCATCCGACCGGCAAATGGTTGGATGGCCTTTTTTTAGGTAAAATATTGAACGGAAAAAGTTTCTAATGACCAATGACGAATGAACAAGGACCAATTAATACAGCGCTCAAAAATCGGTGGAATGGCAAAATGACTCGGCATAGGATGCCATCATGAGCAATTTACCACCGATCAAGGAAATGGAGCGAGCCGTCGCCCGGAGTGATGCGAGTTACAATGGCATTTTCTTTGTGGGCGTGCGGACGACCGGAGTCTTTTGCCGGCCGCCCTGCCCCGCCCGCAAGCCATTGCCCAAAAATCGCGAGTATTTCGCCACGGCCCGCGATGCCTTGTTTGCCGGGTACCGGCCTTGCAAACGCTGCCGGCCCATGCAGACCGACGGCCGGCCGCCGGCCTGGGTGGATAAGCTCTTGGCTCAAGTGGACCGGGCGCCGCAGGGGCGCATCCGCGATGCCGATTTGCGCGCCCGGCGCATCGATCCCGCCCGGGCACGCCGCTATTTTCTCAAACATTATGGCATCACTTTTCACGCTTATTGCAGGGGGCGACGCATGGGACAAGCACTCCAACAAATTCGCCATGGCGCGGACCTGGACGATGTGGCCCTGGGCAACGGATACGAATCGCACAGCGGTTTTCGCGATGCCTTTGCCAAAACCTTCGGCAAGCCGCCCGGCCGCAGCCGGGATGCCGAATGCATCCTGACCTCATATGTGGAAAGCCCGCTCGGGCCGCTGCTCGTCGGCGCCGTCACGGACGGGATCTGCCTCTTGGAATTCACCGATCGCCGCATGCTCGAAACCCAGTTTGCGACGCTGCGCAAGCGCTTCCAGTGCGCGATCGTGCCCGGAACGAACCGGCACATCGATAAACTGAAAAAGGAATTGGCTCAATATTTTGCCGGGAAGTTAAGCAAATTTACCGTACCCCTGATCTACCCCGGTAGTCCCTTCCAGCGGAAAGTATGGCAGGGACTTCTCAAGATCCCCTTTGGCGAGACGCGCTCGTACGAAGCGCTCGCCAAAGCAATCGGTGTGCCGGCCGCCCAACGCGCCGTGGGCCACGCCAACGGTCAAAATCGGATCGCCATCTTGATTCCCTGCCACCGCGTCGTGAACAAGGGCGGCAAACTCGGCGGCTACGGCGGCGGCCTCTGGCGCAAGCAATTTCTCCTGGACTTGGAACGCAAAAATCTTTATAAATAGTCCGACCCCTGAGATATGCTCATTCTTTTCATTGCGCCTCGGTGCGCGACTACTTCATTTTTCTCTACGGAGGTGTCGCGATTATGGATCTGCCAAAATTCAGTGACATCCGAAAAGCGCTGACGCGGCGAAACTTTCTTCGAGCGACCGCGGCCGCCAGCCTGGCTGCTTCGAACCTTTGGCTGCCGCCTGCCGCTCGAGCCGGCGCCCACGACGACGAAGACTTTCCCGGCATGGGCGAACCCGGTGCCGGCCTGACCTTCGACGATGGACCTTCGCCCAAAATCCATCGTCCCAACGAGCCGAACCGCTTCCAGCGCGGTGCGTTCGCCGAGTTCCAACAACGGCGCGTGTTGCAGGGCGCCGGCGAAGCCCGCAAGGACAATAACGCCGGCATCCAGGACCTCGGCACCATTGACAACGTGCTGTGGGGCACCGGCCTGTATGTCGGCAACGAATGGTTGAACTGGAGCGAGCAGACCCGCTTCAATGTCATTGCCCAGGTAGCAAACTGGGGTTTCTATTTCATTACCCCCAAAGTCGGCGGTTACGGCTATACCTGGTATGGCAGCGATGACCAATTGCGTAGTTGGCGCGATGCTGCCTGGAGCTACGGCATCGGTTTCGCCCCGTTCATCTATTCCGTCCCCAACTCCCGCGTGCGCGATGCCCAGATTTGTTCCGAGATTGCCAACGCTGTCGGCGTGGCCATCGTCGATATGGAAGATGAATGGGCCAATGCTTACAGCGCCATGACGGAATTCGGCAATGTCTTCCGTTCCTATAATCCTTATGATGCCATCTGTGTCACCGGCTACGGCGATCCGATCACCCGCTTCGGCCGGGGCAACTTCCCTTCCCAAGAGTTGGCCGCCTGGGCCGATGGCTACATGCCGCAGTGGTACTACGGCGTGTGGAGCGTGTACAACCAGAGCGGCGTGCGAGCTGCCATCAACTGGGCCGATAACGAATGCGGCATCGAATTCGGCTGGTCGTTCCCGATGTGCCCGAATTTTTCCATCTACACGATCTACCACGGCCGCCGAATTCTTTCCGCCACCGACATCTCCAGCGGCGAAGAATACGGCTGGAACTGGAATGCCCCCATCATCTGGTGGGAATACAGCGATATGAACGCCGACCTGGCCTGGACATGTTTGAATTAACTTCACATGCTCGACCTACCGCCGCTCATTGCGGAGCTGGAAAAGTTCGTGCCACCTCTGATTGCCGGACTTAGCTGCCGGGCAACCCTCTTGAGAAGCCAGCCGAACATTGGAACGCTGACGCGCCCGCCGTCCGTAGTAGGTTCGTGTCTTCCGGCACGGAACCACGCCCTCAGTTGCTTCTTAATTTGTGAAAGACGTTCTTATATATTTCGCGCATTTTTTCATATTCATTTGTTGACTTTTCAAATTTCTTTGTTCCAATATGGTTCATCGGAAAGGAAGCAGACTCGACGATGAGTCCATCCGTTTCATGAGACGAACATGAAATCCCCACAAAGTCTTTGTCCCGGGACGAGTCTCAGTCCAAAATTGCAGCGCGCCTTGCAGCTGCTTTATGAAGGATATTACTATGCCGACGAGTTCGGCCGCGACCTCTGGGACTTCGCGGTTAACCTGCGATCCCTTTGGGCGGTCGGCGTTACCGATAATGATCTGCGCTGGCTGCTATTGTGCGGCCATATTGACCACCGCATCGAGCACATATGGCCGGAAGGTTCGCGGCGCGTATTCCATCGCGTCCGAAACCTGGGCTTTCATCAACTCAGTTGCTTCGTTTTGACGAAACACGGCATCGACTTGGCCCGGGAAATCCTCGAAGAGAATAAATCGACCAAATTGTCGAACGGACAATTGATAGCTCATAGCAGCGTGGAAAAACGCGGCAGAACGAATCGTCCATACTGGGACAATGCATGCCACACGCTGTTTGTCCGGGGAAAAGCGTTAAAGCATTTCAAATTCGAGGCCCCTAATCAAGAGGCCGTGCTGCGTGCTTTCCAACAACATCACTGGCAGCGCTGTGTTGCGGTCACCCTTCCCCAAGACCCTGGAGTCAGCCTCAAGGCGCGGCTGCACGATACGATCAAGAACCTGAACCGCGAACTGCGTCCGCATTTACGTTTCCGTCAAGAGGGGAGCGGCAGTCGCGTGTCATGGGAGTCGAACGGAGCTTAACCCCAATGGTACCCCAATGCAACCCTTGAAAGCAAAAAAAATTTGGTCATTCTAGAACCACTGTGGGTCGATACGCACATGGCTCCAACTGGCCCCGTACATGTTCAAAAATGTTGGCGCTTGTGGATGACTCGGCATTACCGTTTTTTCACCAAACAGGAGGGAGACATGATGAATTCGACCGTGAAAATGCTGCGCTATCTCCTACCCATAGCGCTCCTGGCTCTGGCGGCCTTACCGGCCTCGGCGGGACTTTCGGACTTTTTCCAGCTGATTGATCCGCAGGGCAATGTAATCGAATTCGACCTGACAAAGGATCTCGAATCCGGGCAGATCATCTTTTACATCCCGGACCCGACGTTGGCGGATCCCATGCAATATGGGAACGCCACCACCTTGTACCAACCCGGCTTCGATCCGCAGGACCCCAACGGCTGGAGCGACATATTCGGAGTCATACTCCTTGACGACGGCAATTACTATCTCGCCTTCTCTTCGGATCCCAATGACGAGACGCCGGACATTTACGGAGGCCAGGGGGCGATCTTTATCGTGGAGGACCATGATATGAGTAATCCCTATGATGCGACGATGTACCTCAATCCAGCTCTGCAGGCGCAGGGATTTAGGGCAACTTTTTGGTCCGATCCGGACAACTAAGGTGGCTGCTAACGCCTGGCCGGTACCCGACAACTTTGCTGGACATTGATAATTATTTCCCCGGGTTGTCAGCGCGAAGCCCGGGAGTCTACATCGGAATTCTCAAAACTTGGAGGAGATGAATATGCGAAAGCTATCGTTCAAACCCGAACTCATGCAGTTGGAAAACCGTGTCCAGCCAGGCTCCATGCTCGTCAGCAATGTCGATCTGTCGCTCCTGGCCGGCGGCATCGCGCCACTGGATTTTCAAGACCAGGCTCAAGACCAGCGGCTGCCGGCCGTGTCTCCCGCCCAGCCGGGAGTGAATCCGGCCGAGACCGTGGCGCCGGTATCGCCGGGGCAGCAGGCGGCCGCATCACCGGCAACCTTCGCCTCGCAGCCGGTATCGATCAACAACACTCCGGTCGACCCGGTGTTGGCTGCCGGGCTGCATATCTTCAATCGGCTGCCGGCGCAGGAGGGCAAGCTGGCGCCGCAAACCCCGGCGCCCCAGGCCCCGGACACTCCCAACCTGTGCGGCGGCGGCCTGGTTGTGAACCCCGGCTTCGAGACCAACTCCTTCGCCGGCTGGACCACAAACATCGTTTCGTCCACTTTTGTCGGCAGCGCCCCTAATCCGCCGCACACCGGAGCGGTCGCCGCCCAGCTCGGAGCGGTCGGTGGAGACGACACGTTCTGGCAGGACCTGCCCACGAGCGTTGGTACTTACTACCTGGTGTCGTTTTGGTATTACAGTGACGGCGGCACGCCTTCCGACATCAATGTCAGTTGGGGTGGCGCGAACATCTATACCGAGGTGAATGCTGCCGCTCACCCGTACCAGTATCACGCATTCTTTTTGCAGGCAACAGCACCGTCTACCCGCCTGCTGATCGGGGCCCGAAACGTCCCGAGCTGGGATGCGGTTGACGACGTCTGCGCGGGTGGGATCTGGAGGCCATAAGGCAGGGAAGTGCATCGCGAAGCGAAGCAAGAGCCCTGGCTGCTTGGGAGCGGCGAGGGCTTTTTTTTGATATCCTGTAAAATAGCTCCCATGCAAGTAGCCGCCGCCATCGCCAAGATCCTCCAGGCCGAGGGCACCGAATACCTCTTTTGTTTTCCCGTCAATCCGCTGATCGATGAATGCGCGAAACTGGACATCCGGCCAATTGTGGCGCGCACCGAGCGGACGCTGGTCAACATGGCGGATGGCTATTCCCGCGCCTCGAACGGGAGGAAGCTCGGGATAGCGGCGGTGCAGCATGGACCCGGCGCGGAGAATGCGTTTGCCGGCGTCGCCCAGGCTTTCGCTGATGGTTCTCCCCTGCTCTTTCTCCCCGGAGGCTACGCGCGCGGCAGGAGCGCGATCGTTCCGAATTTCGACGCCGCCCGCAATTATCGCGGCATCGTCCAGTGGTCCGCCGCCCTGGCAGCCCGTCAACATGTGCCCTCTCTCTTTCGCCGCGCGTTCTCGTTGCTGCGTAGCGGACGCCGGGCGCCGGTCGCTCTGGAAATCCCGGTCGATGTGGCTGCGGAAGAAATCGACACGTTTGACTACAATCCGACTCATCCGGTACGTTCCGCAGGCGATCCGGCGGCCGTCCGCGAGGTGGTCCGGATTCTGTTGCAGGCGAGGTCTCCCCTCTTGCATGTCGGCCAGGGCGTGTTGTGGGCCGAAGCCTGGGATGAATTGCGGGCCCTCGCCGAATTCCTGCAAATCCCCGTGATGACCACGCTGCCCGGCAAGAGTGCCTTCCCGGAGAACCACCCTCTTTCTCTGGGTACCGGCGGCTATTCCGGCACGATGATGGTCAACCATTTTCTGAACAAGGCCGACGTGATCATGGGGATCGGCTGTAGCTTTACGACGACGGTTTTCGCCGCCCCCATTCCCCGGGGAAAAATCATCATACACATCACCAACCACGAAGCCGACCTCAACAAGGACATCGCAGCGGATCACGCGGTTCTCGGCGATGCCAAGCTGGTGTTGCAACAGTTGCTGGAAGAAGCGAGACGGCAAGGTAGACCGGGCAACGACGCCGTCGCGGGCGAAATTGCCTCCGTGAAAAAAGGCTGGCGGGCGGAATGGCTGCCCAGGCTTACGTCGGAGGAAACTCCCATCAATCCTTATCGGGTGATTCATGAGTTGATGCAATTAGCAGATCGCCGGCGGACCATCATCACCCATGATTCCGGGACGCCCCGCGACCAGCTCGCACCGTTCTGGGAAACTCTCCAGCCCCGTGGCTACCTCGGCTGGGGCAAGTCCACCCAGTTGGGAAGTTCTCTGGGTTTCGCGCTGGGGGCCAAGCTCGCCGCTCCCGACAACCTTGTGATCCACTTCCTGGGCGACACTGCTTTCGGCATGTGCGGCATGGACCTGGAGACTGCCGTCCGCGAGCACATTCCCATACTAACCGTGCTGGTCAACAACGGCCTGATGGGCGGCTATGAGAAGTGGATTCCCATCGCCAGCCAAAAGTATCGCAGCCGGTACTTGACCGGCAATTATACCCGCGTCGCCGAAGGCCTGGGAGTCGCCGCGGAACGAGTGTCCTTGCCGGGGGAGATTGCGCCGGCGCTGCGCCGGGCACTCGCCATCATCGAAACGGAAAGACGACCGGCACTTGTCGAATTTCTAACCCGCGAAGAAACCAGCTTATCCAAACCGTGGTGAACCAACAGCACAGGTACAATGCCCGGCAACTGCTGCTGCATCTGCATCCCAGCGACCGCATCGTGGTTGTCCTTCTGTTTCTGGCGGTTCTGTTGGCGGCCGTGCGGCTTCCGGTGGTGGGAGAATCTTTGCTTTCTCATTTACAGTTGCATGCCGCGCTGCTGGCGGGCTTCGTTGGCCTCGTTGCCGGCTGGACGCGCTGGGAACGAGGGCGCTGGGTCCCGATCCTCCGGCCGGCAGTTACCGTAGCCGTTATTTTTATTTGTTACACCAGTCTGGGAAAGCTCGGCGTTGCAGCCTGGCCGGGCGGAGCCGAGCCTCCCTATCGGGCGGATGCGATCCTCTCCCGGTGGGACAGCCGGTTGTTCGGTTGCGATCCGACCTTGTGGATCCAACAATTCCAGACACCCGGTTGGGTCGAGTTTTTCAGCTTCATCTATGCCGCCTTCATTCCCTACATCTATATTTCGATGATCCTCGGCTGCCTCGGGAGGCCGCCTTTGGAGCGCGACCAGTTTTTGACCGGCTGGGTGTTGACGTACGCTCTGAGTTACTTGGGGTACATGCTGGTCCCCGCGCATGGACCCATTATCGGCCGGGCCGCTGACTATACGGTCACTTTGCAAGGCGGGTTTTTCTACGAGATCGTTCAGCGCGGCATTCAAGCCATCGGCGGCCTGCAAGGGGTTTTTCCCAGTCTGCACGCGGGCGGCTCGGTTTATCTGTGCCTGTTCGACCTTCAAACCAATCGTCTCCGCGGCTTGACCTATTTGCCCATGGTCCTACTCATCTATGCCTCTACCTTGATGCTCCGGTACCATTACGTGGTGGACCTGATTGCCGGCACCATGATCGCCGCGGGTTGCATTCCCCTGGGTCGATGGGTATTTTTACGCTGGGTGCGGCAGCGCGAAGCCGGGGGCTTGCCGGCTCTACCCGGAGGGGAGAGCGATGTTGTACCGGATCTTTCGAGCGATGGCCCGGCTGGCGCTGCACCTCTTCTTTCGGCAGATTGAAGTCGAAGGGCGGGAAAATGTCCCCGACCAGGGCCCGTTGCTGTTGGTTTCCAATCACACCAACGCCCTGGTGGATCCGCTCGTGTTGGTTATCACCGTCTCCCGCCGGCTTACGGTAACGGCAAAAAATGTGCTGGCCAAAAACCCGCTGTTGGGCTTGCTCATGTCCTGCCTGGGCGTGGTTACGTTTCATCGCCGGGAAGATGCGGGCAAGGGTGCGGATCCCCGGCAAAATATTCAGAGTCTTCAGCAGTGCCGGCAGATTCTGGCTAGCGGCGGGGCGCTGTGCATCTTTCCGGAAGGCGTGAGCCATTCCGATCTCAAGCTGCGGCCGTTCCACCTCGGGCCGGCGCGCATCGCCCTGGATTTCGCGCGGGAAGAGGGCGACCCCGGTGGACTTCGCATTGTACCGATCGGCCTGCTTTATTCGCAAAAAGACCGGTTCCGCTCCGCGGTCTGGTTGCGCTATGGAACTCCCATGGATGTCGGCCAGTGGCTGGCGGAGCACCCCGGCGCCACGGCCGCTGATTTCACTAAAGAAATAACCGGCCGAGTTCAGGCCTTGATTCTGCACTACGAGAATCGCCGCGAATCGTTAATCCTATCATGTGCCGCGGAGATTGTCGCCACGCGCGGCCGGATGCCGCCTCCGTTGGGCCGTGACGAGCGGTCCGTGGCTGAATGGTTCCAGTTGCTCTCCGGTTTACAAAGCGGCTATCGGACTCTACTGGCAAACTTTCCGGATGATGTGAACGCACTTTCTACCCGAATGCGCCAATATCGCGCGGAACTGAAAAAGCGCGGGCTGACGGCTGCGGAGATTTTCCTGCCGGTACATCCGGGCCGGGCTTTATTGTTTCTGATCCGGGAATTGGAGCTGCTCCTGGTTGGAGCCCCGGTTGCGCTCTTCGGCGCCGTCAACCATTTTTTGCCGTACCAAATCGTCAAATGGATCGCCCGCGCGCTATCCACCGACAAGGACCACTGGGCGTCCAATATCGTCTATCCAAGTTTCCTGGTGTTTCCGATCTTCTACCTGCTGCAACTCGGGGCGGCATGGTTTTTTTTGCCGTCGTTCTGGGCATTTCTGTATACCGTGGCACTGCCGTACACCGGCTACTACGCCCTGATATACGGCGAACGCGCCGGGCGAGCCTTCCGGCGGACACGCACATTCCTGTACCTTCTTCGGGATCGGGAAGGCCAGACAAGACTTGCCGCAGAGGGCCGGGCCATACTCGAACAAATCCAGGCTCTGGGAAGCAGACTCCCGGTGGTTGCTTCGCCGGACGAGCTGGATCAATCCTCCGGTGCCCCGCCGAACTTTGTGGAGAACCCTGCATCATGAACGCAATCGTCTTCTTCGATCAAGTAGAAGCCGGCCTCGTTTCTATCGTTGGCGGTAAGGGAAGCAATCTCATCACCCTCACCGTTGCGGGCTTCCCCGTACCCGCTGGTTTCATCGTCACCGCCGAGTCCTACCGGCAATTCATCGAAGGCATCGACTGGCTCGAGCAGGAATTGACGACATTCGACTACGCCCATCCCGATCATCTCCGGGAACAATGTGCCAATTTGCGGCACCGGCTGGCTGAAATCGAGCTGCCCGAACCCGTGCGCTTGGCCGTCAGCGACGCCTTGGCCCGGACGGGCTCGGCAAAGGGCAATGAGGCCTTTGCCGTGCGCTCTTCCTCAACCTTCGAGGACCTGGCCCAGGCCGCCTTCGCCGGCCAGCACGACACGTTCTTGAATGTTCGAGGCGCCGCTGCTCTCAGCCGACGCATTCGCGATTGCTTCGTTTCTTTGTGGGGCGACCGCGCAGTTCTTTACCGGCACCACCAGGGATTTTCGCAACGCGAGGCCCGGATGGCGGTTGTCGTCCAGCGCCAGATCGAATGTGCCGTTGCCGGCGTCGGTTTCTCAATTCACCCGGTTTCCGGCCGGATGGATTGTCTGGTCATCGATGCCAACTACGGTCTGGGTGAGTCCGTTGTTGCAGGTGAATGCGAGGTGGATCACTTTGAGTTGAACAAACAAACGCTGCAAGTCGTCCAGCGATCGATCGGTCACAAGGAGCGAATGGTGGCCGCGGTATCGGCAGGGGTCGAGGAACGGCCGGTTCCGCTGGATCTCGCCGACCGGCCTTGCCTGGACGATAACCAGCTTCAGGCCGTGGGAGAATTGGTAAAGCGGGTGGAGGCGCATTATGGTTGGCCCCAGGACATCGAATGGGGATATGCCGGCGGCAGCCTTTACCTGTTCCAATCCCGGCCGGTAACCACCATCCCGCCCCGCTGGACGCGCGACGAATCCGCCGAGCGCTTTCCCAATCCGATGACGCCCTTGACATGGGACTTCATTCGTGTGGCCTTCAAAGGTTCAGTGGCGCATTCCTTCAACCTGATGGGATTGCCTCCTTTCCAGGGAGCTTGGTTCGAACTTTTTAACAACTACATTTACGGTAACCAGAGCGCTGTCGAGCTGGTTGCCGCCTTTCGTCCCTTGCGGGCGCGTACCCCCCAGGAGTTGGTCGCCGAGATCCCTGCTTTGCGGCGCCGCTTCGCCTGGGTGCTCGATTTGCCGGTGAACTGGGCCCGCGATCTCGACCGCTACTTGATCGGCCTCGGACGGCTCTCGGCCGTCTCTTTGGAGGAGGCCGGTATCCATGAAATCTGGCGCCATATCGGCGAGGCGCTGCAGGTGGCGACGGACTACTTCCGCCCGAATATTGCCATCTCAATGACTCAGGCTTTCCTGCACCGCCTGCTGCATGGTTTTGTGGCAATGGTGACCGGGCCCGAACGAGCTTTGCAAGTCGTCGATGGATTGCTGGCCGGCTGTGAAACCAAGACTGCGGTTGTGAACCGGGAGCTTCACGAATTGGCGAGCCACGCGCGGACCGTCCCTGCCTTGTGCCGGGAATTGTTGGACCGCGACGGCGCGGACTTTTGGCTACAAAAGAGGCTCGATGCGTTCCCTGAGTTCGCTGTCCGCTTTCGGCGCTTTCTGGAGGATCACGGCCATCGCGAAATGGACATGGATTACTTTCACCCCGCCTGGGCCGATCAACCAGGAATAGTGCTGGACGCCATCGGCCTTATTATCCGGGGCGAGCCGGGGGAAGATCCAGCGGAGACCGCCCGGCGGCATCGCCGCCATTATTTCACTACCGAACATCAGTTTCTGGCAACGGTTCCGGAAGACTTGCGTTTCTTCTTGCGCGAAATGATTCGCCTCGCGCGGATTTACACGGCGCTGGACGACCTGGAACACTACCAGACGACCCGGATCAATCCGATTGCCCGGCGCGCGGCCCTGGCACTGGGCCGCCGACTCATGGACCGGGGCATCCTCGACCGGCCGGAAGATGTCTTTTTCTTTCGGAAAGCGGATCTGGAAAACCTGGTATCGGCCATTCCCCGGGAACAAAAGGAGTTTTACCGGAAAATCCTGGCGGAGGCCCGGAAGTCCTACGAAGAGAGCGCGCAACAAACCCCGCCGTGGTCCCTGGCCGATACACCCGATGAGCAAGCGTTGCCGGGCGCCGACACGGTGCTCCGCGGCTTGCCGGGCAGCCCCGGCAAAATCACGGGACAGTGCTTTCTCGTCTTGGCGCCGGAAGATTTCTCTCATTTTCCAAAGGGCGCGATTCTGGTGGCCCGGACCACGAACCCGGCCTGGACGCCGCTGTTTTATAACGCTGCCGGCCTGATCACCGAAAGTGGCGGACCTTTGTCGCACGGCGCCGTCACGGCGCGGGAAATGCGCCTCCCCGCGGTCATGTCCATCCGCGGAGCCATGAAACTTTTTCACAATGGCCAGCTCGTGACCGTTGATGGCAACCGGGGATTAGTGACTGTCAATCCTTCGTAACGACAGAATTAGGTGTTTCGTGGTGTTTCTCAATTTGTTGTTCCGAGACTCGTTTCGAGACCAACCGGGGCATTTAGGGCGCATTTAGGTCAGCCATTGTCGCTTGTAATGTAGTTCGTTTCTGAGATAAATCGAGACGATAGCAGAATCCAGGAAAAAGAGGCTTTTGAGGCTTTGTGATGACATATTGTGCGCGTGAGGCAAGCAGTGACGCTGTCGATTGGGGGCTGGCGGTGGCAAAAAAGAGGGGGGTGTCAAAGCGGTTGAGAAACGAACTGGCGCAAGCGCGGAATTTGTAATGGTTTGTGGAGTGACATTCGTTTCCGTCCGATGAAGAGCGATGACCGAATACACCAAAAGCCTCCGAAGTCCCTGAAGACTTCGAAAGCTTTTGGAGGTGTTTGGGCGACTACTACAGCGGGACGACCGGGTCTTCGGTTAATTCCACCGGATCGCCGAAGAGCTTGATTAAGTGAGACATGCTAGGCTGGACAGTGACCAATTCCAGGGAAACGGCAAGGGGCGTCGCGGAATGCACAAGGCCGCGATGCGCGACGGGCTTGACAAGCGACGCGCCGGTAATCGGCACCGGCCCAAGGGGGTAGGCGATATGCGGCGGGTTCGCCAGTAACTCAAGATCGCCCGTGTCGATGGGTTGCACCTGGCCGAATGAGGAATATTCTACGTGGATCGCATGGACCGCAACCGATTCGGCGAGCGGCGTTGCGACGCTGGATAGCGCAGGCTCCACGTTCAAAGTCCACTGGCCGATCTGATTGGCTGTTGTCTCCGTGAACCAGATGTTGTCATCGGGACCGACCGTGATGCCGCCGATGCCGGGGTAGCCGTTGGGCAGATCGACAATCACATCCGATTCCACACCAACGGCGGTGATGTGGCGAACCAGGGGGGCGCTCACCGTGATATTCACGACATACCAGATCCCGCCATCGCGGCCCGGGGTGATATCGCCAAAGGCCTCGTTCAAGGCGGGTTCGCCGAAGAGTTTGACCTCGCCGGCCGGGGTCATCCGGCCGACACGGTTGCGGAATTGCTCGGTAAACCACAAATTGCCGTCCGCGCCGGCGACAATGGCATACGGATCGCCGGGCTCCGGCAGCGCATATTCAGTGAAAAAGCCGTGGCTGGTAACGCGGCCGAGGCGACCCAGAGCCTGCTCCGTAAACCAAATAGCGCCGTCCAGGCCGAGAGTGATGCCTTGCAGGCCCCGGGCACGGGGTGATGCCGTGGGCATTTCGAATTCGGTCACCTTGCCGTCCATGGTGATCTTGCCGATCTTGTCGGCATTGCGTTCGGTAAACCACATGGCGTTGTCCGGGCCGCTGACAATGCTTTGCGGATTGCTGCCGACCGTGGGGATTTCGAATTCGGAGAATTGGAAGTCGGTGGTGAGCCGGCCGATCTTGTTGCTGCCGCGTTCGGTAAACCATAGGGCGCCGTCCGGGCCGGCGGCGATATGTTCGGGCCGGGTGGACGGGCTGGCGCTGGACCACTCGGTAATCTTGCCGGCGAGGGAAATCCGGCCGATCTGGCCGGCCCCGCTTTCCGCAAACCAGAGAGCGCCGTCGGCCCCGGCCGTGATCCCCAGCGGCATGGCATCCTGGGTGGGAAGCGCGAACTGGTTCAAGGATAACAGAGTACGATCTTCTAGTGATTCCAAATGAGGCCGGACCGAGGTTGCCCGGCGCCGCCTGGACCGGGAACCCCGCCATGAAAAACCATAACTGCGGAACCATTGAGAGAGTGCCATCGAACACCTCCTTAGAAATGGAGAACCGAAGCAACGCAAAATCGCACCCAGAGGCGCCCCTGCCCGATGGGCGATTCGGGCAGGGGAGCACATCCCGTGGTTGCGGGACCAAATCAAACCACCTATTATCTAATGCATCGAGAAGGCGATTTCGTAACACGAAAAATAAGAATTTTTCAAAATTTTTTGCAGTTTGGAGTCGATCGCCGCTTTCGCTGCTTGCAGCGTGTACAATAATCGGCACGAACTGGATCGAAAACTCAGCCTTCGCGTATCCCGGAGGAAAAGGGCATGGCCGTTGACGAGGCAAAACTGAACGCTTTTCTGGGAAAAATGATCGGAGACATGGGCGCGGCCGCCAGCGGCGCCTTGGTTCTGATCGGCGACCGGCTGGGACTCTATCAAGCGATTCGCGACGCCGGTTCTGTGACTTCCGGGCAGCTCGCCGAGCGAACCGGAACCAGTGAACGTTACGTTCGGGAATGGCTCGCGGCCCAGGCCGCCTCCGGCTATGTCGAATACGACTCCGCTACCGCCACTTTTTCGCTGTCGCCGGAACAGGCAGCTGTCTTTGCCGATCTCGAAGGCCCCCATTTCCTGGCGGGAGGGTATTATGCCGTGGCATCGCTCTACAAGGATGAACCGACCGTCTCGGCCGCGTTCCGATCCGGCGAGGGAGTCGGCTGGCATGAACACAGCGAGTGTTTGTTTCGCGGCACCGAACGGATGTTCGGCAGCGTATACCGGGCGTTTCTGATTGATGTGTGGATCCCCGCCCTGGCCGGTCTGAAGGAAAAGCTTGAGCGCGGGATAAAAGTGGCCGACGTCGGTTGCGGCCACGGCATTTCCACCCTGCTCATGGCCCGGGCGTTTCCGCACTCGACCTTTTTCGGTTTTGATTACCACGAAGGCTCGATTGCCCGCGCGGAAAAACTGGCCGCGGCAAGCGGGCTTCGCAACCTCGAGTACCGGGTTGTCAAGGCGAAGGAATTCCCGGGCGAAGGCTATGGCCTGGTGGCCTACTTTGATTGCCTCCACGACATGGGCGACCCGGCGGGCGCTGCCCGCCACGTCCGAAAGACCCTGCTTCCCGACGGCGCCTGGATGATTGTGGAACCGCTGGCCGGCGACCGCCTGGACGACAACCTGCACCCCGTCGGCCGATTGTTTTACAGTTTCTCGACCATGGTCTGCACGCCGGCATCCTTGAGCCAGGAGGTCGGGCTTGGCCTCGGCGCGCAGGCCGGCGAAGCCCGATTGCGCGAGGTGGTCACCTCCGCCGGTTTCACCCGTTTCCGCCGGGCGACCCAAACCCCGACGAACATGGTCTTCGAAGCCCGGCCTTAAATCGCTAATTCTCGCGTCCAGGAGATAACCATGACTCTTTCCCGGCGGCAATTCTTGCGAAAATCGGTGTCCGGCCTCGGGGGCGCGGCGTGCGCGGCCATAATGCAAGAAAATCAATCCGCCATGGCATTGCCAACTGCTTCCGCCAAGACCATCGACGGCGAGTCGCTTCAGGGAAAAGTTCTCTGCGGCTACCAGGGCTGGTTCCGCTGCCCCGGCGACGGCACGGGACTGGGCTGGCGGCACTGGAGCCGAAGCTCTTCCCAGATCACGCCGGATACTCTCACCGTCGACATGTGGCCCGACCTGAGCGAGTTCGATGACAAGGAGAAATATCCGGCACCGGGATTCACCTATCCCGACGGCTCGCAGGCTCATCTGTTCAGTTCGGCCAATTCTCTCACGGTCGACCGGCATTTCGACTGGATGCGCAACTACGGCATCGACGGCGTGTGGCTGCAACGCTTTGTCGTCGGGCTGGGGAATCCACCAAATCCTTCGCCCGTCCTTGATAACGTCCAGAGCGCCGCCAACAGAACCGGACGAGTGTTCGCGCTTGAGTATGACATGAGCGGCACGCCAACCTCGCAAGTTCTGGACCGCATGATGAACGACTGGCGCTGGCTGGTCGACAAGGTCGGGATCACCAACGACCCGAGTTATCTGTATCAGGATGGCAAGCCGGTGCTGGCGATCTGGGGATTTTTCAGCAGCCGGTTTGATGCCGCGCTGGCGCACCAGATCATCGATTTTTTCACTTTAGACAAGACCTATGGAGTTTTCCTGGTCGGCGGCTGCCAGTGGTGGTGGCGAACTGAAAGTAATACGGAATGGGCCCGCGCCTTTCGACGGTTTAACGCGATCAGTCCCTGGAACGTCGGCAACGTCACGGTTCGCAAGGGGACGCGGTACGCATCCACGGGGAGTTGGCCGGGAGATCTGAACGAGGCCAAACGGGTGGGGATGCTTTTCCTGCCGGTTATTTATCCCGGTTTTAGCTGGGACAACTTGCAGCGACGGCCGCCGGGCACATCCAACATCCCCCGATTGGGAGGGGAGTTTCTCTGGGATCAATTTGAAACCGTGGCCGGCCTGGGCCATGACATGGCCAAAGTCGCGATGTTTGATGAAGTGGATGAAGGCACCGCCATCTTCAAGGTAACCAATACACCTCCCCAGGAAGCATATTTCGTTGACTATGAAGGCCTGCCGACCGACACGTACTTGCTTCTGACGGGAGAAGGCACCGACCTGATTCGCGGGTAGCAAGAAATCGACCATCTCAAAAAGGGGTCGGACACCGTGATTTTAGGGGGTCTAACCCCTTTTGAAATAGAGTCTAAATGATCTCCTTGATCGGCTCGGCCCCTTCGACACCGACTAGCTTTTGATTCAGGCCGCCGTAGAAATAGGTGAGCTTTTCCGGGTCGAGCCCCATCTGGTGAAGCACGGTGGCGTGCAGGTTTTTGACATGAAGCCGTTGTGAAATGGCGGCGGAGCCAAGTTCATCAGTTTCGCCGACGCTGATGCCGCCCTTAATGCCGCCGCCAGCCAACCACATGGTGAAGCCGTAGGCGTTGTGGTCTCGGCCGGTGCCCTCGGCATATTCGGCCGTCGGCTGCCGGCCGAATTCGCCTCCCCAGATCACCAGCGTTGATTCGAGCAGGCCGCGCCGCTTGAGATCCTTTAATAGAGCGGCGATCGGCTTGTCGGTACGGCCGGCGTGAAACGTGTGATTCTTGACCAGGTCGCCATGAGCGTCCCAATTGTCGTCGTTGTGGGCGCCGCCCGCATAAAGTTGCACGAAACGCACGCCGCGCTCCACTAGCCGCCGGGCCAATAGACAGCGCTTGCCGAAATCACGGGTCTGCTGGTCGTTCAAGCCGTACATTTCCCTGGTGCCGTCGGTCTCCTGGCTAAGGTCGACGGCTTCCGGGGCGTGCCGCTGCATGGAAAATGCCAGTTCGTAACTGGCAATGCGCGCGGCCAAATTGCTGTTGTCGCTGCGGACAGCCCGATGCTCATTGTTGTGCTCATGTAGCGCATCCAGGAGCCGGCGTTGCATGGCCTCGGTCATCCCCTCGGGCCGCTCCAGGTCCAGGATCGGATTGCCCGCCGAGCGCATGATGGTGGCCTGGTACGTGGCGGGCATGTAGCCGCTCGACCAGTTCTTGGCTCCGCTGATCGGGCCTCCCATTGGATCGAGCATGACAACGAAACCCGGGAGGTTCTGGTTGAAGCTGCCCAAGCCGTAATTAACCCACGATCCCATGCAGGGACTGCCCGACAGAATTTTGCCCGTGTTCATCTGCAGCATCGCCGAGCCGTGGATGGGTGAATCGGCGGTCATCGAATGCAAAAAAGCCAGGTCATCAATACAGGTCGCCAGGTGCGGAAACAGATCGCTGACCCATTTACCGCACTGGCCGTATTGCTTGAATTTCCATTTCGGTCCGACAACGCGGCCTTCGTTCTTCTTGCCGCTGCGGCCAAACGTCTTGACGGGAACCGTCTTGCCGTCCAGTTCATACAGCTTGGGCTTGTACTCAAACGTATCGACCTGGCTCGGGCCGCCGTACATGAACAGAAAGATGACGCTCCTGGCTTTTGGCGCGAAGTGCGGATTTTTCGGTGCCAGCGGATTGACCGGCTTGGGGTTCCCATCTCCGGCAGTGGCTTGGTTAAAGTAGCCGTCCAAAGTCAGCAGGCCCGTCATGGCCAGACCGGTAAAGCCGGCACCGGCTTCCCAGAGGAATTCCCGCCGCGTGCGACGGCAAAACGTTCCGGAAGAATTCGAGTTTGGCATTTTTTTAATCCAGGTAAACAAACTCGTTCAGGTTGAGCATCATCAAACAATAATAGCGTAGCGCTATCTCAGCCGCAGCGCCGTCTTGGGTTTTTAGAGTTTCGATCAGTTTCATCCCTCGTTGAATTTCTGCATTTCTTGGTCGTCGTCCCGTGGCCAGGGTCAGGGCAAGTTGAACTTGTTTGCCGGTATCATCGCCGGCTTCTTGACGAAGACGCTCAGCGAATAGCGCCGCTTGCTTGTTCAAGAAGTCGCTATTAAGCATCCCCAGGGCCTGCGTCGGCTGCGTCGTGGCGAAACGCACGGGGCTTGACCGGTCCGTCTCGGCCACGTCGAAGCTTTCCAGAATCGGCGTGAGCAGGGATCTTTTCACGTGGATGTAGATACTGCGGCGGGCCTGTTCCTCCGGTGGCGATTTGCCCCAGCCATAACCCGGCCTGGACTGGCCGGCGAGGACTTCCCCGGGGATGTCGACATAGACGCCGGGCCCGTACATCTTTAAATTCAAGTTGCCGGACACCGCGAGAATCGAGTCGCGAATTTCCTCGGCGCTGAGCCGGCGCATGTCAAAGCGCGCGAACCAATCGTTGGCTGGATCCGCGGTCAGGGCATTGGTATCGCCCCGCGCAGTCCGGCGGTAAGTGTTGGACATCACGATCAGCCGGCGCAAGGACTTCATTCGCCAACCACCGGCAATGAACTCCGCCGCCAACCAGTCGAGCAACTCGGGATGTGTCGGCTTCTCGCCCTGCAAGCCATAATTACTTGCCGATCGAACGATTCCCCGTCCGAAATGATATTGCCAGATACGGTTGGCCATGACGCGCGCTGTCAGCGGATTCTGCGGCGATGCGATCCAGTTCGCCAGCACCAGGCGCCGGCCGGTGGTTTTGGCTCCAGAAGGCCGCGGCGGAATGACCGATTTTTCTCCGCCGAGAATAGCCGGAAATTCCGGCTCGACCTTGTCCCCCTTCACATGAGGATTGCCCCGCAAGAGCACGAACGTGTCCGGGGCGAGGCTGCCGCTTTCGGTAACGCACAGGGCCCGGTCCGGCGATGCCATTTTCATTTTCCTCGTCTCGTTTACCTCCTGGGGATCGGCGGTAAGAGGAACGTAATGTTGCCGACCATCGCCATCGGTGATTAGCTTGACTTCATCCGAAGAGCCACCGTTGCGATAGTGTTTGATGTTGTGGAAAAACGAGAGCAAGCGGTAGTAGTCCTTTTGCGCAATCGGATCGATTTTGTGGTCATGGCACCGGGCACAATCGAACGTGAGGCCCAGGAACACCTGGCCGGTTGTGGCCACGATGTCGTCGAGCCCATCGTAGCGGGCCTGTTCCTTGTCAGTCGGCTCATCGTCCCAAATTCCCAGGCGATAGTAGCCGGTCGCAATGATTGCATCCGCCGGTGCGGCGGGGGTGTTTGCCTCGGCAGGGATCAATTCATCGCCCGCCAATTGCTCGCGCACGAACTGATCGTAAGGTTTGTCCTCGTTGAAGGAGCGGATGACGTAGTCGCGGTAGCGCCAGGCGTTCGGCTTGGGATTGTCCCGCTCGTAACTATTGGTCTCGGCGAAACGAACCAGGTCCAGCCAGTGCCGGCCCCATTTCTCGCCGTACTGCGGCGAATTCAATAATCGTTCGACCAGCAACTCATACGCCTTGGGAGATGGATCCTCCGCAAAGGCCTCTACCTCTTGCGGAGTGGGCGGCAAGCCGGTCAAATCATAGGTAACCCGGCGTATCAACGCGACCTTTTCTGCCGGCGGGCCCGGTTCCAATCCCTTCGCCTCGAGTTTGGCCAGAATGAAGGCGTCGATGGGATTCGCCATCCCCTGGGCATCCTTTACAGCCGGCACCGCCGGTCGCTTGATCGGTTGAAAAGCCCAGTGTGCCTTGTCGTTTTCAGTGATCTGAAACTCCCCGCGGCGGGTGGGGGAAGGCGCATTCTGATCGCCGCCCGGCCATGGAGCTCCCATTTTCACCCATTGTGTAACGTCGGCAATTTGTTGAGCCGGCAGTTTCTTCGAAGGCGGCATTTTCAAATCGTCGTTGTACCCGATTGCCTTGACCAGCAAGCTCTTTTCCGGTTGCCCCGGAAAAAGCACGGGTCCCTGGTCGCCTCCTGCGAGCATTCCCGCGCGCGAATCGAGGCGGAGGCCGTTCTTTTGCTTCGCAGGACCGTGGCATTTGAAACAGTTTTCCGCGAGAACCGGCCGAACTTTGTTTTCGAAAAACTGAATCTCCTGCGCAGAAGCCGGTTTCTCAGCTCCTTGAGCCTGCATTCCAAGGTTGAGTGCAACCGCTGAAAACAAAATCAACAATCGTCGCCGCATTTCGGCACCCATCTGGGCATTATTTTGGGCGGCAAATTGCTCCCGTCTTTGGTTTAATATAAAATAAAAAGCTAAAACTGCCTTCCTTCTCGCCCCGGAATTTATACTCACCTTTAAGATCTACCCGATAAAGGCTTTTGCCATGATATCCGATTCTATGAAATTGCTATTGGCGATTCTGTTTCTAGTTATGCCCAGCGCTGCGGACGAGAAGAAAGGTGCGCCGGTTCAGTCTCAGAAGCCAGTGGCAGCGGGCAAAAGCGACTCCGGCAAAGATAAACCCAAGAAAATAAAGGAACCGCCGGCAACTCCGGCGGAGCAAATTAAAGTGCTCAAGGACTTCAAGGTCGAACTGTTATATTCCGTGCCCAAGGATACGGAAGGTTCCTGGGTCAACATGTGTGTTGATCCCCGCGGCCGGTTAATCGTCTCGGATCAATATGGCCCGTTGTATCGCATAACGCCGCCGCCCCTGGGAGGCAAAGCAGACGAAACCAAGGTGGAGAGGATCGACCTCCCCATTGGTGAAGCCCAGGGCCTGCTCTGGGCCTTTGACAGCCTGTACGTGGTCGTCAACAAGGGAAAGAACTATCAAAGCGGCCTTTATCGGATCAAAGCCGCGGCAGATCCTGACCAACTGGGGGATGTCCAATTGCTGCGAAGAATCAACGGCGAGGGCGAGCACGGGCCGCACGCCGTGGTGCCGGCGCCCGATGGCAAATCGTTGTATGTAATTTGCGGCAACGGCACCCGAATGCTCGAACTTGCCCGATCGCGCGTGCCGCGAGTGTGGGGTGAGGATCACTTGCTCCCGCGCATGCCGGACGGCCAGGGTTTCATGCGCGGCGTGCTCGGGCCGGGAGGCTGTATTTACAAGATCGATCCCGAAGGCAAAAACTGGGAATTGATTTGTACCGGATTTCGCAATCCCTTCGATATGGCATTCAATCGGCACGGAGACTTATTCACGTACGATGCCGACATGGAATGGGACTTCAACACGCCCTGGTATCGGCCGACACGTGTATGCTTGGCGGCGAGCGGCGCCGACTTCGGCTGGCGGAACGGCGCCGGCAAATGGCCTCCCTACTATCCGGACAGCCTGCCGGCAATCCTCGACATTGGTCCCGGCTCACCGACCGGAATGACGTTCGGTTATGGCGCGCATTTCCCGGCGAAATACCAGGAAGCCCTGTTCATGTGCGACTGGAGCTACGGCAAGGTCTACGCTGTCCATCTGAGCACGGAGGGCAGCGCCTACAAGGGCAACGCCGAGGAGTTTCTCAATGGCTCCCCGTTGCCGTTGACGGATATCGTAGTCAATCCCAAAGACGGCGCGATGTATTTCACCATCGGGGGGCGGAAAACGAAATCAGGGTTGTACCGGGTAAGTTATATCGGCAAAGAAGCAACCACTCCGGGCCCGCTGGATAACCGCGGCGAAGAGGCCCGCGCCCTCCGCCGGATGCTGGAAGCCTTCCATGGCCGCAAAGACCCCACAGCCGTGGCCACGGCCTGGCCTTATCTCAATCACGCGGATCGTTACATCCGATCCGCCGCCCGTGTGGCGCTGGAACACCAGGACACCGAGGCGTGGAAGGAGCGAGCTCTTACGGAAAAGGATCCGCAAAAGGCCATCCAGGCCCTCCTCGCCCTGGTCCGGGTCAGCAGCACCGATCCGTTTCATCGCAAGCCGAACAGTCCCCCTGTCGATGAGACCCTGAAATCCCAACTGCTCCAGGCACTCGCAAAAATCAATTGGCAGCAGCTCACGGACGATCAACGCCTTGACCTGTTGCGCGTATACGCCATTCTTTTCGTCCGCATGGGACCGGACGAGGCAGCGCGCCGGCAAATCATCGCGCTCTTCGATCCACATTATCCGTCCCAGAACCGGCTTCTGAATGCTGAATTATGCCAGATGCTGGTTTTTCTGGAAGCCCCGGGAGTGGCGGGCAAAACACTCGCCCTGTTGGCCGAGGCCCCCACGCAGGAAGAACAAATGGAATACGCCAAGTCGTTGCGCATGTTAAAAACGGGATGGACCATGGAGGAGCGGAAGGCGTACTTCTCCTGGTTCCTGAAAGCTGCGAGCTTCAAGGGGGGCGCTAGCTTCGCCAACTTTATGAAGAACATCAAAAGCGATGCCGTGGCGACCCTTACCGAAACGGAAAAAATCGCCTTGAAGCCGATTCTGGAAGCCAGGGCGGACACCGCCTCGGCTTTTATTCCCAGCAAACCCCGACCCTTTGTAAAGAAATGGAAAGTTGACGACTTGGTTCCTGTCGTAGAGAAAGGTCTGACGAAACGGAATTTCGACCGCGGCCGTTCACTCTTCGGCGCGGCAAACTGTTTTGCCTGCCACCGTTTTGCCAACGAAGGCGGCGCCAGCGGGCCGGATCTGACAGCCGTCTCCGGCCGTTTTAGTGTCCGCGACCTCCTCGAATCGATCATTGAACCGAGCAAGGAGATCAGTGATCAATACGCTGCGGTGATCATTACCACCGACGACGGCCGTGTCATCACCGGGCGGATCGTAAACCTCCACGGGGATTCGCTCCACGTAATGACCAACATGCTGGAGCCGAACAACCTCACTTCCGTCGACCAAAAAAAGGTGGAAAGCACGGTAATATCCAAGGTATCGATGATGCCCGAAGGCTTGCTCGACACATTCCGGGAAGATGAAATCCTCGACCTGATGGCCTACTTGCTTAGCCGCGGCGACCGGAACCACAAGATGTTTAAGTGATGCATGGCAAACGACATGTCAGGATATTCGATTCGGTGGGTTGCATTTTTGACATTCGCAGCGATGGTGTTGCGCGGCCCAGTTCTGGCTGCGGACAAGGTCGATTTCGCCCACGATATTGCTCCCCTGATCAAAGCCCGCTGCGGCGAGTGCCATACGAACGGCAAATATAAGGGATCGTTCTCCCTCGATACCCGTGAAGCAATCCTCAAGGCGAAAGTTGTCATTCCCGGCAAGAGCGGCCAGAGTGAACTCATGGAACGGATCACCAGCGCCGATCCGGAATTCCGCATGCCGTCCAAGAAGGATCCCCTCACGGCGAAGGAAATCGCCTTGATCCGAACCTGGATCGACCAGGGATTGCCCTGGCAAGAAGGCTTTACGTTCAAGACCGGCATCTACGTCGCCCCGCTCAAGCTGCGCCGGCCAACACTTCCCCCGGCGCGCGAAGGGTGCAACCACCCCATCGATCGCATTCTCGATAACTACTACCTCCAGCACAAGGTTTCCGTGCCCCCAGCTCTGGACGACGGTGCCTTTATCCGGAGACTGTACCTCGACGTGATCGGCTTGCTTCCCTCCCCCGAAGAACTGACTAATTTTTTTTGGGACTTTGAGACCGACAAGCGTAGCCGGTTAATCCGCCGGCTTCTGGCCGATAACCGGGCCTACGCCGACCACTGGCTAACGTTCTGGAACGATTTGCTGCGCAACGATTACCAGGGCACCGGCTACATTGACGGCGGCCGCAAGCAGATTACTTCCTGGCTCTATCAATCGTTGCTGGACAACAAACCCTACGACAAATTTGTGCGCGAATTGATTAACCCGTCCGTCGAATCGGAAGGCTTCATCAACGGCATCAAGTGGCGCGGGCGGGTGAATGCCAGCCAGGTGCGCGAGATTCAGTTTTCGCAAAATATCTCCCAGGTCTTATTCGGCGTCAACATGAAGTGCGCTTCGTGTCACGACAGCTTCATCGATTCATGGAAACTGGAGGATGCCTATGGTTTGGCCGCCATCGTCGCGGACAAGCCGCTGGAGATCCACCGCTGCGACAAGGCCACCGGCAAGACTGCCACGGCCCGGTTTCTCTGGCCTGACTTGGGTCAAATCGATGGGCAACTTCCCAGAGCGAAGCGCCTTGAACAATTGGCAAACCTCGTGACGCATCCCGACAACGGGCGTTTCTCCCGGACCATCGTCAATCGCCTGTGGCAGCGGCTATTCGGCCGCGGCATCGTGCATCCGGTGGATGTCATGGCGAACAGGCCCTGGAGCGAAGATTTGCTCGATTACCTGGCGTCCTACCTCATCGATCACGGCTACGATCTCAAGCAATTGATCGAACACATCATCAGTTCCCGCGCCTACCAATCGCACCATGTGATCCTGAAGGAAGACACACCGGCCGAGGATTACGTTTTTCACGGGCCTGAAGTCAAGCGGATGACGGCCGAGCAGTTCCTGGATGCCGTGTGGATGATCACCAAGGCCGGCCCGGCCAAGGCCGCCGCGCCGCTGAAGGTTCCTCCGGAGATAGCTGTGGGACCGGATCAGCGAGCATTCGTGCGCGCATCCGTGGTGAATGCCGATGTCTTGATGCGCTCCCTGGGCAGGCCCAACCGCGAGCAGGTTGTAACGACCCGCGGCGACCAGTTGACCACGCTGCAAGCGCTCGACCTGTCCAATGGGCAGATTCTTTTTGATACTCTCACGCGCGGCGGCGCGAACCTATTGAAATCGCATCCCAAGGTTACAAACGATCAATTAGTGGAACTGATTTATACAAGCAGCCTGTGCCGCCAGCCTTCCGCGGACGAAAAAAAGACGGCGAGCGAGTTGCTCGGCTCACCGCCAACATCGGAGTCCCTGGCGGACCTGTTGTGGGCCGTATTTATGCTTCCGGAGTTTCAATTGATCCGGTAAAGTGGAGGAAGAACCCACGTTCTACTGTGGTAAACAAAGGAGGTCCGAGACCGTGAGCAATTGTTTGTCGACTGGCGAGAATTGCGACCGTCGCGACTTTCTGCGCGCGATGAGCGCCGCGGCATTGGCAACCCTCGGTACGGGTGTGCCCCGCTCGGCGCAAGCTGCCGAACCGGTAAGGCATCCCACTCCGACCGCCGATACCTGCATCCTGCTGTGGATGGCAGGGGGCATGGCAGCTCCGGAGACCTTTGATCCCAAGCGATACACGCCGTTCAAGGTGGGCGAACCGTCCGAAAAAATCTTGTGCACTTTTCCGGCCATTGATACGGTCGTCGATAATATCAAGATTTCACAAGGTCTGGAAAACATTGCCAAGATCATGGATCGGGCCACGCTGATCCGCTCGCACGTTGTGGCTGACCTTGGTCATATTCTCCACTCCCGGCATCAGTATCACTGGCACACCGGCTATGTGCCGCCGCAAACGGTTGCGGCGCCCCACATCGGCTCCTGGATCGCCAAGGTCCGCGGGCCGAATAATCCCGCCATACCGGCTTTCATCAACATCGGCCAGCGACTAGAAGGTATCGGCGAATCGGAAGAATTGAAGGCTTTTACCACAGCCGGCTTCTTCGGCAGCGAGTTCGGCCCTTTCAATTTGCCCTACCCCATGGACGCAGTCGCCGCCGTCCGACCTCCCAAGGGAATGACGCGTGACCGGTTCGAAAACCGCCAGAAACATTACCGGGAACTGATCAAGCGCAGCTCCCTCGGTGAGTTAGCAAGTGACTACCACCAAGAATCGATGCTCCGCGCCATGGACAACGCGCATCGCTTGCTCAGTTCGAAGGACCGCGAGGCATTTGATCTCACCAGGGAGCCGAAGGAAAGCTTCCCCAAATACAACACCGGCCGCTTCGGGCTGGGCTGCCTCCTCGCCCGCCGCTTGACCGAGGCCGGCGCCCGCTACATCGAAGTAACCACCGAGTATGTACCGTTTTTGAGCTGGGACACGCACGAAAACGGCCATACGACCGCCCGGGAAATGAAGAAGGTCATCGATCAGCCGATTGCCCAATTGATCCTCGATCTCGAACAGCGGGGTCTGCTCAAGCGGACGCTGGTAATCCTTGCCAGCGAGTTCAGCCGGGACATGATGATCGAAGGCATTCCCGGCAGCACGGCCCAGGATCAATCCCGGGCCAAAACCGACGTGATGAAAGAAATGATCCACTACGGCCTGCACCGGCACTTCACCGGCTCCGGGTCCGTGCTATTGTTCGGCGGCGGCATGAAACGCGCTTTGCTCTACGGCGATACCGCTCCCGAACGCCCCCTGCTCGTCACCAAAAACCCGATCACCATTCGGGATCTGCATGCCACGATCTATACTGCGCTCGGTATTTCTCCCCGCACTGCTTTTGATGTGGAAAAGCGCCCCTTCTTCGCCACCGAGGACGGCAAGGGCAATCCGGTGATGGACCTCTTCGGCTGATTCAGTTATTTTTTCTCCACGACCCAGATGTTGCGGTATTGAACCTGGCCGCCGTGGCCTTGCAGGAATACCGGTCCGGGTTGGTCGGTTTCCGGTTCGCCGCCCCCGGTCGGCCCTTTCAGGGCAACCTTGTCATGAATCAGTACGCCGTTATGCCGGATGGTAACCACGGCATGCGCCGTCTTCATGCCGCCGGCGCCGATCTTCGCTGCCATGAAATCGATGTCGTATGTCTGCCACTGTAACGGCGGATAGCACATGTTGACCAGCGGGGCCGTTTGGCCGTATATTCCCCCACATTCGTTGTTCGCACCCTTCAGGCCGAAACTATCCAAAACCTGAATTTCGTAACGATGTTGCGCGTACACGCCGCTGTTGCTGCGCGCCTGGCCGGTTGCGAAAGGCATGTAACTCAGCCGAAACTCGACATGGAGCTTGTGGTCCTTGAACTTTTGTTTGCTGGCGATGTCGCTCCCCAGTAAGTTGCCGTCGACGATTTGGCCCTTGGGCCATTCATTTGCATTGCCGCCGTCAAAAAGGACGATCGCGCCCGAAGGGGGTTTTTCGCCGAGCGTTTTGCTCTTGCGCACGACCCGTTCCAGGGTGAACGGGCGGCCGTCGGCGGTTTTGCCGGTCATCTTGCCGGACTCGATCGCGGCGGTCCACTTGCCGTCCTTGCTCGTGATGGTGACTTTGCCCTCCGCGGTCTTCGCCGCCGCCTCGGCCCGCTTGGCGTAGTCGCCGCCTTCGCCGCGCAATCCCCCCGGCAGGAGATTGACCACGAAATTGCCGTTGCCGCGGGCGATGACCTCGGCCCCCAGCTTGGCTTTTTCGGAAGTTTCACCAAGGTATTCGCCTTGCACGGCAAAATCCGGCCCGGCCTTCGCCGTATCCGTCGCTACTTTGACCGGATCCGCAGCCCGTAAGAAAGTCGAGGCAAACAAAATGAGCATCATCGACATCGTGAGAAATCTTGGCACGGCGTTTCTCCTTAATTGAGGTAAGAACTGGATGCTAGCCACAACCGGCGGGGGGCGTTGGATAGAATAGGAGGAATTCATTATTCCTTCCAGATGTATCAGTCCTTCACGAAATTCGCCGTGAAGAACCACCACCCGCCCTGGATCGACTGGGGATGGAAGCCCGCCTCCTCCGCCAGCCGTTTCACCGTGGATCGGGATTGATAATGCGGATCGCCGAACTGTTCCGTGATCGAGAGCATTCCCCCGGCCTTGAGCGCCCGATAACACTGCCTTAGCGCGGCATCACGGTCCGGGATCTCACCCAGGACCGTACACAGGAACACCACGTCGAAGCTCGCCTCCGGCACAAGAGGTTGCGTGGCATCGCCGCGGATTGCCGACAAGTTGGTGATGCCGGACTGCTTCGCCCGCACCTGGAGCCGCTCGATCATCCCCGGCTGAATGTCGATCCCGACCGCCTCGCCGCCGGGCAAGATCCGCAGTGCGGCGGGCAGGAGCAACCGGCCCGGTCCCGGGCCGATTTCCAGGATCCTTTGTCCGGGACGGAATCCGATGCGCTGGAGTATGGTTTCGGCTCCGCTCAAGCGCTGCAAGAGCGGGCTTTCCAAACTCCAGGCCAAAATCGTAGGACACGGCAACGACCATTTCCGGCTCGCGAGCCGCCAGATAAGGAAGATCGCCACCACCACTGCGGCCGCAGTCACTACGATCCAAACGATGAGCATCTTGGCTCCAATTTCGCCCACTGCCGCCCTTAACCAGGCGGGTGAATCAGTTTGAGAGGCTAAAGGTCGCTACCGGTCGAAGGAAAGAGACCTCCGCCTGCTTGCCAGGCGGGTGAACCAGTTTGCGAGGCTAGGACAAACCGTTCCCCAAATTCTAAGAACCGCGCCCAAACTGGTTCACTCACCTGGAACAAGTCACCAATGACCACATCGTCATTGCATCCTCCCCTGCAACGACGAGTCAATGACTAACGAGCACTCCGGATCAATAACCGATGACTTTTGGACACCGGACCGCTGACTGCCGTCGACGTCGTTGCGTCGTTGCACGCAACCCGACCCCTCTGCATTGCGTGCATTGTACGCAATGCACGCAATGCACGCATTGCATGCAACGACCGCAACGACTGCAACGACGACGAGACTTCCAATGACCCCCAACGACACTCCGTCATCCGGCCCCATAGCCGCTTCCCCATCCTGCACGCCGTTGACAGCGGACATTTTCGCCCGTATGGTCTCCGCCCCAACCTGGACAAACAAGATTTCACCACCCGACCTGGCTCTCGCGCGGCTATCTCGGCTCGCGCAACATCACCCTCCTCATCGGCCAACGGCAGTCCGGCAAAACGACCCGGATGTACCTCCAATTGGATTTTTCAATCCACACCCGTGTGACAGGCAAACTTCATCTCCGACAACCAAAGGCACAGACGGCCGGCCAATCTCCTTTGGCCGCCTTTGCACCCCGCGGACATTTTCCTCAAGTATTCTGTCATCTTCACAACAAAAATTCTTTCTCATTTTTTGCGCCTCCGCGCCAAACACCGTCGCCCCTCGGCAGCATCTCGTAACTCACGACTCCGCCGCCTTTCTCGCTGTGGCGTGATCTCCAACCAAGGCATCCTCGGTCTTGCTACCTTGACCGTCAACATCCTGACGCTCAGGCCCGCCGCTATCGACATTTTGCTTGCGGCGGCGCACTTCTGTGTTAGAATGGCCCGTGCCGCCTCGGGCTGTGCTTGCCGGAGATCAGAAGGCCTGGTCGGCACGCAGCCCGGCGGCGACCATCGGTGGTACCTCGGCGTAATTGACAGCCACCTGCTTCGGCTGCCAAAGCCCGTTTTACAATGCTGGCTCGCGACTCCTTTGTGCCCCCTCGGTGTAGCCCATGAGCAACGTCACGCGCATCCTGAATGCAATTGAGCAAGGCGACACGCATGCCGCGGAGCAACTCTTGCCACTGGTGTACGACGAGCTGCGTAAACTTGCAGTCCAAAAGCTGTCGAAGGAGAAGCCCGGGCAGACCCTCCAGGCGACGGCCCTGGTCCACGAGGCATATCTTCGGCTTGTCGGTGCCCAGAAAGCGCAGAGCTGGGACAGCCGAGGACACTTTTTCGCGGCGGCGGCCGAAGCAATGCGGCGGATTCTCATCAATCGCGCGCGCGACAAAAAGCGCGTTAAGCGAGGCGGTGAGCGCCGCCGTGTCGATCTCGACCGGATCGAAATCGCCCTGGACACCAGTGACGAACAGTTGATCGCCCTGGATGAAGCGCTCACCCAACTTGCCGTGGAGGACCCGGACGCCGCCCGGCTGGTGAATCTGCGTTTTTTCGCAGGGCTCACGCAAAAGGATGCCGCGGCCGCGCTTGGGCTTGCCCCGCGGACTGCCGAGCGCCAATGGGCCTATGCCCGCGCCTGGCTTTATGCTCATCTGCGTCGGGACGACGGTCCCAATGCTGATTGATTTTTCCCACATTCCTTGGCGGGTTTCGCCAAAAACGGGGCATTGAGTAGAGGACGATGATTGGGGACAAACTATGAATGACGTTAAGCCCGAGGCCAAGGCGATCTTTCTCGAAGCCCTGGACTGCAAGGGGACCGACGAGTTGATGCGCTTTCTCGAAAAAGCGTGCGGGTCCGACGCTGCCTTGCGCACGCGCGTCGAGGAGCTACTGCGGGCTCATCAGGATGCAGGCGCCTTCCTGGGCGGGGGCGAGAAGCAAGATGCCAGGTGCGATGAGCCCATTGCCGAACGTCCGGGCACGGTCCTCGGCCCATACAAGCTGCTGGAGCAGATCGGCGAAGGCGGCTTCGGCGTCGTCTTCATGGCCGAGCAGACCCGGCCGGTGCGCCGCAAGGTCGCCCTCAAAGTTCTCAAGCCGGGCATGGATACGCGCCAGGTCGTGGCCCGCTTCGAGGCCGAGCGGCAGGCCCTGGCGCTGATGGATCACCCGAACATCGCCCACGTGTTTGATGGGGGTGAAACCGCCGGCGGCCGGCCCTACTTCGTTATGGAGTTGGTCCGCGGCCTCCCCATCACCGAGTTCTGCGACGACAACCAGCTGCCCGTCCGGCAGCGGCTGGAGCTGTTCGTCCGCGTCTGCCAGGCGGTGCAGCACGCGCACCAGAAGGGGATCATCCACCGCGACCTCAAGCCGTCCAATATCATGGTCACCCTGCACGACGGCACGCCGGTGGTCAAGGTCATCGATTTCGGGATCGCCAAGGCGCTGGGCCAGCAGCTCACGGACAAGACGCTGTTCACGAACTTCGCGCAGCTGATGGGCTCGCCGATGTACATGAGCCCCGAGCAGACCCAGCTGAGCGGGCTGGACATGGACACGCGGACGGACATCTACTCACTGGGCGTGCTCCTCTACGAGCTCTTGACCGGCACGACGCCCTGCGACAAGGAGCAGCTGCGCACAGCCGCTTATGACGAGATCCGGCGGATCATCCGCGAGGAGGAACCGGCCAGGCCCAGCCTGCGGGTCAACACGCTGGGGCCAGCCTCCACGCCCATGTCCGCCAATCGCAAGAGCGACCCGGCGCGGCTGAGCCAGCTTTTCCGCGGCGAGCTGGACTGGATCGTCATGAAAGCGCTGGAAAAGGACCGCAACCGCCGCTATGAGACGGCGAGTGCCTTCGCGGCGGATGTGCAGCGCTACCTGCACGACGAGCCGGTGCTGGCATGTCCGCCGTCGTTCTGGTATCGGTTCCGCAAGCTGGCCCGGCGGAACAAGCCGGCCTTCGTCACCGCGGCGGCGGTCGCGCTGGCCGTGGTCCTGGCGCTGGTCGGCTTGGCGGTCAGCAATGTTCGGATTCGACAAGAGCAGGCGCGAACCAAGGACGAGAAGGAACGAACCGAAGCGGCCCAGAAACTCGCCCAGGACCGCGCCCAGGAAATCCAGCAGGGGCTGAAAGGGTTGAAGGCCGCCAATGCCTTGCTGGACCGCGGCCGGTGGTATGCGAATGCGCGCGAGTGGGACGACGCCCACGCCGCCTTCACGAAGGCCGTCCAGTTGCGTCCCGATCATGTCTCCGTCTGGATGGAGCGTGGCAACCTGCACGCCCACCTGGGTCTTTGGGACCTCGCCGCGGCCGACTACGCTCGGGAGATGGAGTTGCGGGAACCAGACACGACGTTGCGCTGTTATCAGCACGCGCTGTTGCGCTGCTACGTCGGCGATACGGACGGCTACCGCCAGGCCTGTCGGCGGATGCGCGAGCGCTTTCGCGGAACAACGAAAGTCGCTTTCCTCGAAGAGGTGCTTCGGAGCTGTGTCCTGGCCCCCGGCCCCGATGCCGATCTGCCCCGGCTGGTGGAACTGTCCCACGAGGTTGTTGTCCACCAGCCTTGGTCCTCTATTTCACTCTACATCCTGGGCACTGCTCAGTACCGCGCCGGGCAGGATGACCCGGCGATCCAGCGGTTGGGGGAGGCGCTAGCGGCAAGCGATTTGCGTACCCGCCTCCTCAGCTATCCCGTCCTGGCCATGGCCCACCACCGCCAGGGTCGGCCCGCCGAGGCCCGCGAGGCACTGGACAAAGCGGCCAGGATCCTCGACCAGTGGACACGAGAGCGGTACCAGAGCCAGGGGGAAGACTGGGTGATCCATCTGGGCGCGGAGGTCGTCTGGCCGGTCTCGTGGTGGGACTGGATGGAGTGCCAGATCTACTACCGCGAGGCGAAGGTGCTGATCGACGGCTCCCCGCCGCCGGACGACCCGCGGCTGCACGTGCTCCGCGCCCGTGCCTTTGCGGGCCTGGGCTGGCCGGAAAAAGCGGTTCCCGAGTATGACGCCGCCTTGAAGCTGAGCCCGCAGGATCCGCAAATTCGCCTGGAAGCGCACCGCAACCGCGGCTACGGCTGCGTGCACCGCGGCCAATGGGGCGAGTCAGCCGCCGAGTTCGCCAAGGCCTGCGGACTGCGGGCCGATGATTCGTATCTCTGGCGCTTCCGGGCCGTGGCCTGCCTCGCGGCGGAGGACGTGGACGCCTACCGGCAGGCCTGCACGGCCATGCTGGAGCGCTTCGAGAAGACCGAAGATCTGGTGAGGGCCGGCAACGTGCTTCTGGTCTGTGTGCTGAGGGGCGACACACTCCCCGACATGGCCCGGCTGCTCCCGTTGACCCGCGTCAGCGACCGCATCTGGCACTGGGGCACCTGGGTGCGCGGGGCGGCGCTCTACCGCGCCGGCAGATACGAGGAGTCCGTGCGGTGCTTCCAGACGGCGGCGAAGACGTATCGCCCCCGGGCCTGGGACTGGTGTTTCCTGGCCATGGCCCACTCTCGCCTGGGGCACGCCGAGGAGGCACGCCGCTCTCTGGTCGAGGCCGCCCGCTGGATCGACGAGGCCAACCGGGAAGAGCTCGATGACCCGACCTGCACCGGGCCGAGCTGGGGCACCTGGCACGAGCGGGTCGTGTACCCGCTGCTGCTCCGCGAAGCGGAGGCGTTATTGGGCGCGAAGGAAAAAAAAGACTAACCACAGAGACACAGAGGAAAAACATCGGGAATTGGTTGCTGCACTTGGCTTTATGCCCGTCTGCGTCGGGACGACGGTCCGAACGCCGATTGATTTTTCCTACATTTTTTTGGCGGGTTTCGCCACAAACGGGGCATTGACTAGAGGACGATGAGAAAAAATCCGTTTTTTGGGGGGGAAAAAAAGAATCCCGTTTTTCTGATAAGTTACTTTGATATTTTGCTTGACAATCAGCGATGAATATATGAGAATGCCGCGATGCAAGGCTGCCGGTTGCTCCTACCAAAACGCCTGCCGGGTTGACGCGTTAAATTTGTAAACCTGTAAACCTCGGTTGACATTTGCAGGGCGGGTGGCGCTTCGCCAGGACGTTCGAGACGCCAGCGATCATACTGGTCGTTTGGTGCTCCGGCTTCGGAGTAGAGGTCTGCCCGGCGTACGGCAGGTCGTTCCTCCGTCTAATGCAAGGACTGCATTCATGAAACGACTTTTTTGCGCCTTCGCGGCTTGGGTCTTGCTCGTGGGCCTGACAGGCCTGGCGAAGGCCCAGTACACCTTTACCACGATCGACGCGCCGGGGGGGACCGGCGGAACCAATGCCCGTGGGATCAACGACCGCGGCCAGATCGTCGGAGATTACCGGGATGCCGGCCACATATCACACGGCTTCCTGCTGGACGTGGATGGCAGCTACACCACGCTCGACGTGCCCGGCGCCTTCTTCGGGACATATGCCTATGGGATCAACGCCTCTGGCCAGATTGTGGGATCGTACGGTGCCCTGGGCGGCACAACGCACGGCTTCCTGCTGGACGTGGATGGCAGCTACGCCGCGCTCGACGTGCCCGGCGCCGTCGAGACCGATGCATCTGGGATCAACGCCTCCGGCCAGATCGTGGGATTGTACGTTGCCATGGACGACACACTGCACGGCTTCCTGCTGGACGTGGATGGCAGCTACACCACGCTCGACGTGCCCGGCGCGACCGATACCTTTGCCTCTGGGATCAACGTCTCCGGCCAGATCGTGGGAGTGTACTTTGACATGGACGCCATGGACCACGGCTTCCTGCTGGACGTGGATGGCAGCTACACCACGCTCGACGTGCCCGGCGCGATCGAGACCGACGCCTGTGGGATTAACGACGCCGGCCGGATCGTGGGACCGTACTTTGTCGCCGGTGGGGCCTACGCCTACCTGCTGGACGTGGATGGCAGCTACACCACGCTCGACGTACCCGGCGCCCTCCAGACCTGGGCGAGTGGGATCAACGCGAGCGGCCAAATCGTGGGATTCTATTTGGTTGGCGGCGTTAGCCATGGTTTCCTCGCCACTCCTGGGGGCTAAGGCCTAGTTTGGTACGGTTTCGAGCAGCGCCCGGATAGCCTCGGGAATCTTTTCCACCGAGCCAGCGCTATAGTAATCGAAACAGCACAAATATCCCGGATCGCCTGAATGCTTGCCCAATGTGCTGAGGAAAGCGACGAGATATTGATTCTCCCGAAATTTTTTGGCGGGTTTCGCCACAAACGGGGCATTGAGTAGAGGACGATGATCGGGGACGAGCCATGAATGACGTTGAGGCCGATGCCAAGGCGATCTTTTTCGAAGCTCCGGACTTCAAGCGGACCGACGAGTTGGTGCACTTTCTCCCTGCACGACGGAGCAAGAACTCGTTTGCCTCGTCAACGGGGAAGTAGCGGTCCAAAGAAAATCTGTGCAGCCGTGTGCGATCCGGGCACGGACGGCGAGGTAGCTAGAGAGGTCGAGGAATCAGCCACGCAAGCGTGGCCCGCACTGCGGAGTGGGAGCGCGGCCCGTCTCCACAGCAACGAACGAGTTAAGTCGCTACAAACGTTGAAAAAAGCGTGGCCGGTGAGTCCCAACCGCGAAGAAGGACACTCACCGGCCCGGTATCTCCCCGGCGCTTGGTTTGCGCGCCGGAGTCGGTATCGTTTCCATTGTATCGCAGACCCCCGCTGAAGGGTATTCAGTCCATGAAGGAGGATGGTCCATGCTATTCTTGAACTCGCTCCGCCGGATGGTCCGGCGGGCTGCCGCAGACTGCCCGCGATTGCCGGGCCTGTCCCAACAACCCAGGAGACTCAAGGTCAAACCACGCCTCATCCTGGGTTCGCTATTTATCTGCGTGGGCGTATTGGCCAGTATTTTCATCGGGCTGGTGGAATTCACCAGCGCCGGCGATGAGGGCGGTAGGAGGCACCAAACGTTTACCGTGCTCGTCGGCGCGGAAGACACCGACGTGGGCGCTACGGTAACCGGATTCTTCCCCGATACTTTGCGCATCCACGTCGGCGATACCGTGCATTGGCAACGCAATGCCAATGAAATCCACTCCGTCACCTTCCTGGCGGGCACGCCGCTACCCGATTTCATCGTACCGGCCCCTCCGGGTCTGCCGTCGCCGCTCATGCGCAACCCACTGACCGCTTTCCCCGTGGCCCCCGAAGACGGGCGCTACGACGGCACCACCTTTGCCAACTCCGGCATCTTCGGGCCCGACCCGGAGCTATACCAGGGGGTCGAGTCGTTCGACCTGACCTTTACGAGGCGGGGCACCTATAACTACGTCTGCGCCGTCCACGGGGCCGCCATGTCGGGCCAGATCATCGTCGTCGATGACGACCAGCACGTCCCTTCGCCACGGGAGGTCGATGCGGAAGCGCGGCGCTCAATCGGCGCGGCGCTGGCGGATGCCCCCGCGGCCATCGCAGCCGCTGAGGCGGAGGTGCCTCCTCCGACCCAGAACGAAGATGGTACCACCACTTACTACGTGCTGCTCGGCTACTCCGTGGGACAGTTACATCTGGTGCGCTTCTTCCCCGAAGAGCTGACCGTCAACCCCGGCGATACCGTAGAGTGGATGTTCAGCATGGAGAATATGGCCCCGCACACCATCACCTTCCTCAACGGCGAGGAATCTCCGGACGACCTCATCGTTTTGCCCCAGCAGGGAGGGCCGCCGCTGCTTCTGGTCAACCCCGAGGTGCTCTTCCCGCAGAATGCGGATCAGCCTCTCACCAACCAGGGCGTCTATAGCTCGGGTGTACTGCTGCCGGCAGACCCCCCTCCGACCTTCACGCTCACGATCGGAGACATCAGCGGGGAAGAGATCTATCAGTGCTTGTTGCACGACTCGAGCGGCATGCTGGCCACGCTGAATGTGGTACCGAGATGATCCCAAATACTCCTCCGCGTTCCTCTGCGTTCTCTGCGGTAAGTTCTCTAACCGCGGAGGGCGCGGAGAAACGCAGAGGTTGACAGGAGAACATAACCATGTGGTGGATTGTGGCCAGCATATTGGCGGTAGGCGATCCGAATGTCCCCGAGCTGGCGCCGCCCGTCCAGGTCCAGGCGGGAGGTCAGCCCATTAATGTGGACATGGGGCACGCAGCGCCGTTTGTCGCCGACTTGAAGGGCGACGGCAACATGACCCTGCTCGTCGGACAATTCGGCGAAGGCAAGCTCCGGCTTTATTCCAACGTCGGCACGCGGAAGGAGCCCAAGTTCGACAAGTTCGAATGGTTCCAGGCGGGCGGCAAGGTTGTCACCTTGCCCGCCGGCTGATGCGTCGGCTTCACGCCACAGTTTGTGGATCTGGACGGCGACGGCATCGGCGACATCCTCTCGGGCTGCTATGAAGGCGACCTGTATTTTTTCAAGGGCAAAGGCAAGGGAGAGTTCGCCGCCCCCGTGAAACTGCAGCGCGACGGCAAAAACATCAACCTCGGCGCCTCTTCGACTGTCTTCGCCGCCGACTGGCGCGGCACGGGACGGCTCGACCTCCTGGTCGGCAACATGCAGGGCGATCTCTACTTGATTCCCAACAATGGCACCAACGCCGAGCCGGCGTACGGCGCACCGCGGAAGTTCGAAGCCGGTGGCCAACCGATCAAAGCCCCGCATCACGGCGATTCGCAGCCAGTCGCCGCCGACTGGGACGGCGACGGCCTGCTCGACTTGATCGTCGGCTGGGGCGATGGCAGCGTGGTCTGGTATCGCAACACCGGCAGTCGCACGGAGCCGAAGCTCGCCAAAGGCGTCACCCTCATCCCGCGTGCGCCCTGGCCGAGTTACGACGACAATGCCCCGCCGAGCCGGGATGCCAAACCCGGCGTGCGCGCGAAAGTCTGTGTCGTCGACTGGAACGGCGACGGCCTGCTTGATCTTCTCGTCGGCGACTTCGGCGGCATCTACGGGGAAAAGGCCCAACTGTCCGAAAAGGATAAAAAACTCGAGCAGGAGGCCAGCCGCAAGATGCAAGATCTGCAGAAGAAGATGGAGCCGTTTTACGACGAGTACGCCAAGAAGCTCAAGGCGGCCAAGGGGGAAAATTCCGCCGCCGACAAGCGCGCACGAAAGAAGAAAGCGCTGGAAGTTTTGAACCAGAAGGAGTTTCAGGAGTTACAGAAGGAGATGGAAAAGGTCACCGAGACCGCGCGCAAGTTCCGGCGCCCTCCGATCCATCAGGGGCACGTTTGGCTCTACCTGCG
>Ga0306920_100000112_pt1 | contig 96880 bp, 73 predicted proteins | sample flu12Cox44000170_FD_204666 | JGI IMG/M metagenome (GOLD analysis project Ga0306920, IMG submission 204666) | Lab enrichment of tropical soil microbial communities from Luquillo Experimental Forest, Puerto Rico - flux4day.12C.oxic.44.000.170 (v2)... | ecosystem: Environmental > Terrestrial >...
GCCAGCCGTTGACCCTGGCCGCCGGCATCACCGTCACCACCACCAGCGGCGGCGGCACGGTCGGTGATCCGGGCCAGCCCTTAACCATCCAGGGCACCGTCACGGCGACCAGCAGCGGCCAGGGCATTAGCGTCACCGGCACTTCCATCAATAACATGGGGTCCTTGCAAGCCATGGGTGGCTCCCTGGACGTCAACAACCTGCAGAGCAACAGCGGCGGCATTACCGCGAGTGCCGGCAGCACGCTGACCTTGCACGGCACCTGGCAGAACACCGGCACCATCAGCGCTACCAATGCCACGGTCAATCTGGACTCGACCTTCACGCTGGCGCAGTTGGGGACGTTCAACCGCAGCGGCGGCACGGTCAACCTGAGAGGCACGCTGAATAACACCGGCACCACCCTGGCCTTGACCGATACGACCGGCTCATGGAATTTGGCCGGGGGCACAATCCGCAACGGCACCGTGACGACCGCCGGGCAGGCCCAGCTGATCGCCACGGCTAGTTCGACGTTGGACGGGGTGACACTGGGCGGGGACCTGGAGGTGAACTCCTTGCAGACGGTCACGGCGGTCAACGGCCTGACATTCAGCAACGGCCGGGTGGGGCTGCAAAGCACCTTCAGCAATGTCACCGCGCTGCGGCTCTCCGGGGCCGGCCCGCAGACCCTGGCCGGCACCGGCCAGGTGGTCTTCGCGGGCGGCTCGTTCGGCAGCAACAATCAAGTCTCCGCCCCCGGCCAGCCGTTGACCCTGGCCGCCGGCATCACCGTCACCACCACCAGCGGCGGCGGCACGGTCGGTGATCCGGGCCAGCCCTTAACCATCCAGGGCACCGTCACGGCGACCAGCAGCGGCCAGGGCATCGCCGTCACCGGGTCTCTGGTCATCGACCAGGGCACGTTTTCCGCGACTGCGGGAACTCTTTCGCTTGCTGCCGATAACACCCGCATCGACGGCTCAGGGATCCTCGCCGGCCAGGCGCCGGGGACGATCGCTATCGCCGGCAATCTCCTGGGGACTACCAGCAATGCCGACCGGTTTGCCCCGCTCGGCACGGTGCTGTTCAACGGCCGCGGCACGGCGGCCGCGCCGCAGCTGCTGGAAGTCCGCAGCACCGATCTGGGCAACGTCTCCCAGGGGTTTATTCGCAACTTCAACTACGGCACCCTATCCCTTTCAAACAACACCTACGTGAAACTGACCGACAGCTCCATGAGCAGCCGCGCCCTCTACGTCAATACATTGATCGTTCCGGCCGGGTGCACCCTGGATCTCAACGGGCTTCATGTTTACGCCCGGGCCGTCCAGGCCGATGGTCAAATCCTGGGCGGCTCGATTAATGAAGTTTCGCCGGGGCCACTATCTCTGGGTACCCCCGTTCCCGGTTTTGTCACCACCAATTCCCAGGTCGATGACTGGACCTTCTTTGGCCGGGCCGGTCAATCGGTGACGGTCATTGTGCATACCGGCAGCCTGGGCAACCCGCCGCCGCTACCGCCGTTCCTGAACTTCGCGCAGGTGCAGCTCCGCGACGGGCAGGGCAGTATTGTGGCCCAAGCCACTAACACGCAGAGCGGCGCTGACGTGAGCCTCCTCGCCATTCCTCTCGCCGCGGATGGGACCTATCACATCCAGGTCAGCCCGGGCCAAACCGGCAGCCGCGGCCACTATGTCCTGACCGCATGGAACGCCACCATCACCACCGCCGCGCTCGCCGTCAACCAGGTCATTTCCGGCCAGATCGACACCCCGTTCCGGGTGGACCGCTGGACATTCACCGCGGCCACCGGTGCCCAGGTCCGCTTTGACTTGCTCAACGCCTCCAGCCCTTCCTTGTGCTTCGACCTGACGGGACCGAACGGCTACATCGGCTTCCAGGGCCAGATGGGCAATTCGGACCTGCTAACGCTGCCGAGTGCTGGGACCTATGTGCTCCGCGCCTACGTCAACGGTGACCAGACCGGCTCGTATTCCGCCCGCATCCGGCAGACGAGCGTGACCACCCTGCAGCTGGGAACCACCTTCAACGGCCGGCTGGACGGCAGCGGGCAAGCCTTGCTTTTCCAGGTCAACGTCCCGGTCTCGAAACAGCTAAAGGTAGACCTCCAGGACAGCACGGCCGCCGACCGCAACGAGATGTATGCGAAGCTCGGCTCCCCGCCGACCCGGGCGGTTTACCAGTTCCGCTCCAGCAACGTCGCTGCCGCTAACCAGCAAGTCCTGGTGCCCAGCGCGGCCCCGGGCACCTGGTACATCCTGGTGTATGGCGTTGCAGTGCCGCAGCCGAGCAACTTCACCCTGCTGGCCGCTACGGCGGGAGTGATCTTGAGCGGCGTCACCCCAGACCACGCCGGCAACAGCGCCGACGCCACCCTCACCCTGACCGGCGCCGGCTTCGACCGGGCCACGACGGTCGCCTTGGTGGCCGCCGATGGAACGACTTTCAACACTGCGACGGTAAGCGTCGATTTGCCGACCCAGCTCACGGCGACCTTCCGGGCGGGGACCGTCCCGGCCGGGGCGTATACCGTCCGGGTGGCTCAGCCGGGCGGCGATATGGCGGAGCTGCACGACGCTTTTCGTATGGCCGCCGGCGGACAGCCCAAGTTGAATACGAGCCTCATTCTGCCCAGTGTCCTGGGCTACCACGGCACTGCCACAATATACGTCGATTACAGCAATTCCGGTGACGTCGCCATGCCGGCCCCGCTGCTGGTGCTGGACGCGGCCCAGGACACGCTCCCACCCCATATCGCGCACGGAGCCTTCTTTACGCTGGACCAGTCGCGCGTCGTCCAGGGCTTTTGGACCTCGGCGGTGCCCGACGGCTTTAGCCATACGATCCAGATCCTGGCCAACGGGGCTACGCCGGGGGTCCTCCAGCCGGGCGAGTCGGTTCGGGTGCCGGTGTACTGGGCGGGCTGGCAGATGCCGTGGGACTTCAACTACCCGCGCTTCAATTTCCAGCTCTCCGTATTAAAGCCCGATGACCCTCGGCCCATTGATTGGGCTCCCCTCCGGGACAGCCTCCGGCCGCCCGGCATCAGCGCGGAAGCCTGGGCCGCCATCTACTCCAACCTGGTGGCGCAGGCGGGCAACACCTGGGGCGCCTATGTGGCCATGTTGGACGCCAACGCCGCGTACCTTGGCCGTCTGGGGGAAAAAGGAACCGACGTGAGCCGGTTGTGGAGCTTCCAGATTCGCCAGGCCATCGGCTTCAACGTGATTACCCATCTCGGCGATAGCGTCGATGCCCAGGTGGAAGCCCCTGGCCTGCCCCTGACTTTTAGCCGGTCTTTTGACCCGTCCCTGGTCGGGCGCTATAAACTCGGCCCGCTGGGCCGGGGTTGGACCTGGTCCGAAGGTTGGGACCAGACACTGGGCGTCGAGGCGGACGGCACGGTTGCCGTCCAGGTGAGTGCCGGTTCCCAGCGCCGCTTCCAACCCGACATGCGGGTCCGGGGCGGCTATTTCGCGCAGGCCGGCGACCATGCCACGCTCACCGATCTCGGCGGCGGACGCTTTGCCTTGCGCGAGCTGGACGGAATCGTGACCCGCTTCCGGGCCGACGGCCGGGTCGATAGCCAGGAGGATGCCAACGGCAACCGCATCACCGCTACCTACACGGGCAACCAGCTCACTCGCTTGACCCACTCCTCCGGGCAGTTTCTCCAGATCGACTATAACCCGGCCGGCCGCGTCCAGTTCGTGACCGACCCCGCCGGGCGGCGCACGACCTTCACCTACGACACGGCGAATGAACACCTGATGTCAGTCCAGGCCGCCGACGGCCTGGTCACCCGGTATGCCTACGATGGCGGCGTCGATCCATTGAAAACGCACGCCTTGCTGTCGATCGAGCGCCCCGGCAACACCCACGAGTTCTTCGGCTACGACGCCCGCGGCCGGCTGAATGACTTTCACCGCGACGGCAACGCGGCACACCTGGCCTTCAATTACTTTCTCGGCATGGTCGCCGTCACCGACGCCGTCAACCAGACCACGCAGGATTCCTTTAACGACCGGGGGCTGCTCGTCAAGGTGGAAGACGCGCTCGCGAATGTCACGCATTTTACGTTCGATAACGCCTTCAATCTCACGGAAGTGACGGACGCCACGGGCCAGCTGTCCCGCTACCAGTACGATGCCAACGGCAACCTGACACGCTCCACCGATCCGCTGGGAGGTGTGACCAGTTATGTCTACTCCGGTCCGTTTAACCGACTTAGCTCGTTCACGGACCCGCTGGGTTACCAGACCCGGTACTTCTACGACGCGGCCGGCAACCTGGTGACGATCAGTTATGCCGACGGCTCGATCGAGCAATACCGGAACGATCCCTTCGGCGATCCAACGCAGTGGACCAACCGCCGCGAGCACCCGATCCAGTATCAGCGCGACGCGACCGGTCGGCTGCGTAACGAGACATTCGCGGACGGTACCCATGTGGACTATGACTATGACGAGGCCCGTGGAATTCTCCGGTCGGCTACGGACTCGTCCGGAACGACCAGCTTCCGCTATGATGACCCGCAGCACCCCGATCAGGTGACCCGCATGGTCTACCCTAACGGCCGGTTTCTGGCCTTCCAGTATGATGATGCTGGCCGCCGCCAGCAAATGGTGGATCAGGACGGTTTTACCACCAAGTACCGGTACGACGCGGCCGGCAGGCTGGAAACGTTGCTGGATGCCAGTGACAACGTCATTGTCCGCTATGCCTACGACCCCGCCGGGCGGCTTCAGCGCAAGGACCTGGGCAACGGCACCTTCACTACCTACACGTACACCGCCACGGGGCAAATCGAGCACCTGGTCAATTTCGCCCCGGGCGGCGCGATCAACTCCCGGTTCGACTACACCTACGATGCGCTCGGCCGCACCAGCACCATGGCCACACTGGATGGTCTTACGGTCTACGGCTACGATGCTGACGGCCAGCTCACTTTGGTTCAACTGCCCGGGGGCCGGACGATCCAGTATCACTACGATGCCAACGGCAACCGCACCTCCGTCACCGACAACGGGGTGACCACGTTGTATGTCAGTAATAACCTGAACCAGTATACCTCGGTGGGAACGATCACCTATGGCTATGACCGCGATGGCAACCTGATCTCCCAGCACGACGGGACTATCCTTTCCACCTATAGCTTTAACGATCAGAATCATCTGATCGGCGTGGTGACACCGGCGGGAACGTGGGCGTACCAGTACGATCCCTTCGGCGACCGGAGTGCCGTCACCCAGAACGGGCAGCGGACGGACTACCTGGTCGACCCATTTGGACTGGGGAATGTGGTGGGCCAATATAACGGCAGCACCTTGGTGGCTCACTACACCTATGGCTTGGGGCTGACCAGCCGGGTCGATTCGGCCGGACAATCCTCTTACTTCGATTCCGACGCCCTGGGATCGACAGTCGGCTTGTCCGGCTCGGCCGGGACCTACCAGAACCTGTATCGTTACTTACCATTTGGCGAACACCTGACGGTCACCGGCACGACCCCCAATCCCTTCACCTTCGTCGGTCAATCGGGAGTCATGGACGACGGCTCGGGATTCTACTTGATGCGGTCTCGCGCTTACGCGCCGACTCAGGGGCGTTTCACCCAGCCCGATCCAATTGGGCTAACGGGCGGTGACAGCAATCTCTACCGATACGCAGGCAATGACTCACCAAATTACATCGACCCTCTCGGGCTGTGGCGGTATCCGCCACTTCTCGTAAGCGGGAGGGGCACGGGAAGTGGGAAGGGGAGCACGGGAGGCGGGAAGGGAAGCTCTGGAGGCAACGGTGGTGGCGGCAACGGGGGCGGCGGGGCCGGCGGAGGTAGCGGTGGTGGCTGTAGCAACGGTACTTCCGACTTTGGGTGCTACCTGATCCACAACTGTAGAGACGGTGGCAGCTGTGCCATCGGCAAGAACTATGACGACGACATAATCAACAGCGATGATGACGCGCCGTGGATCGGCTGGCCCAGCAACCCTGATCCTAAGCCTAAACCTGACCCTGGCTGTGTCGGCGGTGGATGCGGCGGTGGAGGCGGTGGTGGGGGCGGCGGTGACGGCGGCGGCGGGGGTGGCGGTGGTGGCGGCGGCTTGCCCCCCTCGCCGCCCCCGTCTCCGCCACCTTGCGATGCGAGCGATAGTTCTTGTAGCGGAGGCGGAGGCGGCTCGGGGGGCGCAGGCTCCATGGACCCCAACAACAAAATCGGCCCGTCCGGCTTCGGCCCGGCGAACTTCCTGGCCCTGGACCGCGCCTTCCCGTACCGCATCGACTTCGAGAACGATGTCCGCGCCACCGCCCCCGCTCAGCGCGTCGACATCACCGATCGGCTCGACCCATCCCTCGATTGGGATACCTTCCAGTTGATGGAAATCGGCTTCGGCGACACGATGCTCCAGGTTCCAGCCGGCATCCAGCACTTCCAGACGACCGTGTCGATGACTTATCGCGGACAAACCTTCAACGTCGAAATCGAAGTGGGCATCCGCCTGGACTCTGGCCAAGTCTTTGCAACTTTCCTGTCAATCGACCCTCGGACGAGCCTTCCGCCCGACGTTCTGACCGGCTTCCTGCCGCCCGAGGACGGCACCGGCCGCGGCATGGGACATGTCTCCTACACGGTCCGGCCTAAAAACAATCTGACCACCGGCACGCAGATCCGCAACATTGCGCTCGTCACCTTCGATCTGGGAGAAACCATCGCCACCAACCAGATCGATCCCCACGATCCAAGCCGCGGCACCGATCCCAATAAAGAAGCGTCGGTCACCATCGATGCCGTACCGCCCACCAGCACCGTTGCTTCATTGCCGTCCGAGTCGGCGCCGGCCTTCCTGGTGACATGGTCCGGCGCGGATGATCCGGGCGGCTCCGGCGTCGCTTTCTTCGACATCTTCGTCTCGGATAACGGTGGACTGTTCGTGCCCTGGCTGACCGGCACCCAGCGGACCCAGGGGGCCTTCCACGGCGTATTCGGCCACACCTACGCCTTTTACAGCGTAGCCACCGACCACGCCGGCAATCGCGAAGCCACTCCCGACCAGGCGCAGACAACCACCGTGGCGGACCTGCCGGCCACTGCCACGCATTTCCAGGTCGTCCCGTCGGCCAACCCGGTCGTCGCCGGCATGCCGTTTACCATCACCGTCACCGCCCTCGACAACGCGAACAACGTCGTCCCCGGCTACACCGGCACCGTGCACTTCAGCAGCTCCGATGGACAGGCCATGCTGCCCGACGATTACCCCTTTACCATCGACGACCAGGGCATCCACACCTTCACCCTGACGCTGAACATGCCCGGCGCCCAGACCGTAACGGTCGCGGACAAGGCCGTTCCTGCCCTCGCCGGCAACGCCGGGACGGTGACCGAATTCCCGCTTCCCACGACAGGCAGCAGGCCTTTCGCGATCACGCTGGGGCCCGACGGCAAGCTTTGGTTCACGGAGTTCGCCGCCAACCTGATCGGTCAGATCGCCCCGGACGGCACAATCAACGAATTTCCGCTCCCGACGGCGAACAGCGGGCCGGAAGGGATTACGCTGGGCCCGGACGGCAACTTGTGGTTCGCAGAGTTCAATGCGAACAAGATCGGCAGGATCACTCCCGGCGGTACCATCACCGAATTCGCCATCCCGACGCCCAACAGCGGGCCTTTGGGGATCGCGGTCGGTCCGGATGGCAACATGTGGTTCACGGAGTTCAATGCCAATCGGATCGGCATGATCACGCCCGACGGCAGTACGATCAACGAGTTCTCGATCCCCACGGCCGACAGCGGACCGTACGGCATCACCGCAGGCGCGGATGGCAATTTATGGTTCACGGAGTTCAATGCTGGCCGGATCGGCCGGATCACGCCGGATGGCAGCGCGATCAATGAGTTCTCGCTCCCGGCGGCGAACAGCGGGCCGCAAGGCATCACACTGGGCCCGGACGGCAACTTGTGGTTTGCGGAGTTCAATGTCAACCAGATCGGCCTGATCAGCCCCGACGGCAGTACTCTCACCGAGTTCCCGATCGCCACGCTCGACAGTGGACCGGCAGCGATTATCGTCGGTCAGGACGGCAACCTCTGGTTCACCGAAAGTAACGCCAACCAGATCGGACTGCTCACGCCGGACGGCGGCACACTCGTCGAATTCCCGGTCCCCACGCCCGGCAGCGGGCCTTCCGGCATCGCCGTCGGTCCGGACGGCAACTTGTGGTTCACGGAGAACCAGGCGGGTGGGATTGGTCAATTGCAACCGGCCCTCGCGGTCGCGCCCGGGGGAAGCCCGCATCGTGGCCGAGGTGCCGGGGCCCGAAATGCGGTGACCCTGCCGGATTCGGACGTCCGCGGCCTCTCGAACCGTGGCATGGCGGAGGCTCTGCTTGCCGCCAGCCGGCCGGCACTGGCCGCGCCGGCTCAGCCCTCGGCTTCGGTTCCGACGGGCTCCAGGGACTTCAACAGGCAGTTGCCTCAGAACGCCGCGCAATTGGATCGGGCCTTTGTCGCGGGCGTTGGCGGACAGCAGCCCCCGGCCTGGTTGCGGCCGAAGCCAAACGGGCCCCGGGCAGTGGCCGCCCTGCGGGCCAAGGCCATCGACTCGCTCTTCGGCGAGGTTAGCGGCAACCTACTGTAGTGGAGGGGATCAGACCTGGCTTCCTGTCCTCATCGACTCGGCCAGGCGCTCGATTTGTCGGCGCATCTCGGCGGCGGGCAAATACACCCGCTGGCCGTGCCCGGGCAGTACCCAATCGAAACGGTACGCCGCCAACTGGGCCATCGACTCGGCCTGCTCGGGCCACGAATACCAGCAGTAGTCCTCGGAGGCCGAAAGCTGCTTCATGTCTCGGTCCCAGTCCAGGTGGTCGCCCGTGAAGAGGAAGCGCTCCTGGTAGAGCAGCACACAGTGACCTTTGGTGTGGCCCGGCGTGGAGATGGCGAGGAAGTCCGGAGCCAACGGCCACGGCCCCTCCCCGTCGAGAACGACTTCGGCACCGGGCTGGGACGATAATTCACCCCGATGGATGATGCGACAGCTGCCAAAATGCCTGGCGTAGCGCTCGGCATCGGCCACATCGTCCCGGTGCGACAGGAAAATGTGAGCGATGCCACCCAGCGCCTCCAGTTGCTGCACCAGCCGGGTCACGAACTTCGGCGAATCGATCAGCCAGTTGCCTGCCGGATGCCGGATGAAGTAGCTATTGCCGCCATACGACTTCGGGGAATTGTAGCCGCAGTAATAGACCGGCTCCTCGATGACCAGCGGGAAATCCTTCATCACCGCCTTCACGTCATCGTCACCAAGGCAGCCGATCGAGCCGGTGGGACAGGCCAGCAGTGCCTGCAACGCTCGCCGCCTGTCGGCGCTCGACACCGGCTGGGCCCTGACAAAGGATGTTGCAGCGGCTTCCCCGAAGACCGAAGGGGCAATCTGCCGGCAGGCATCGCAGTCGATGCAGGTCGAGTCCACGAAGAAATCGCCCGGCACGTTTTCCGGCACTCGCTTCCTGGGGTTCGCCATTACCGGCCCTCTCTTCTCTTCATTCTATCCGCCGGCGTCTTGGCAGGGTTCGGGTACTTGCGGCAAAGAGGACTGCCGTAGCGTTTGGCGTTCACGGCAGTTTTCAAGACACGGCGGGACACATCACGAGCCTCGTCGAAAGGGTTCACTCCGCCAAAAATACGTCACACGAAAACTGACATTTCGCGCAACACTTAAGTGCCTGCCCGCCAGGGGGTTCGGGATATGTCGCAAGGGAGGTCGATACGTCCAGGGTTTGCCATTACGTCCACGGGGGCCGGGGGGGTGGTGGACGAAACGTATTTTTAATTAGTTCATTGGTCCATTGTCATCGGTCATTGGTGACCAATGACGAATGACGATTAACCAATGACCTTTGCCTTTCCAACAATACCGCTGTAACGTACCGGAAATCGCACTTCTCAAGGATGCGCCAATCGCCCGGCGCCAGGTCCCATACCTTTTTCAACCGACTTTCCGGCGACTCCGTCAGCGACACCACCACCCACAATCGATCTAGCGGTTCTCCAAACGATTCGTCGGGAGTTCGAAACTTCGAACCCAGGTCCCGAAAGTAGTAGCGATGCGTCCAGTCGTTGCCCAAAACCGCATCGGCCGAACGCCGGTGGGCATGGACGAAAGATGACGCGCTGGCGTTATCGGCCACCGGCCACGGAGCAATCACGGTCCGCAACGAATAGCCGACGGGAATAGTGATCAAGCCCAAAAGCAATGCCGCGCCAATGAGGCTCCGCGATCGCAGCCACCCCAATGTCGGGGAAATCCCCGCGCTGATGAGCAGCACCAGTGCCGGCGTCATGTACACCATGAACCGGACCCCGCCATAGGGATAGCGGTACATGCAGGCTGCCAAGAATCCCAATGCCAGCGGCACCGCCAAGACCAGCACCAGAGCACGCTGATTTCGCCGCCATAATTCGATGCCGCCAATCACCGCCAATGCCGCTAGGGGTTGGCCAATCGGCTTGCAACAGTAACGAAACACTTCCAGGGTCGAAAGCGCGATCCAGCCGGGGACCGTCCACGGTTTCTCCCAACAGGGGAAACAACACATCCAGTAATGCATCAACGCTTCATTGCGCTGGCTGCGCACCGGTCGCAAAACCAAAACCGCGAAAGTACCGAATACCACAGCACCGAGGATTCCATAAGCGAGCATCGTTCGAAACTGTTTGTCGCGCCAGACTGCCGGCAACAAGGCTACCAGCAAGCCGCCATAGACGAAACACGCCGGATACGAAAGGAAGATCAACACCGGCGCGAGCATTGCGTGCAGACTGATTTGCCTCGACAGCGACCAGTGCCTGGTCGCGCAAAACGCCGCCAAAAGGATCGTGACAGCAAGAACGTCGGTTGCGTACGGTTTGACCTCGCAGGCATGCCACAATAGTTGGTGGCAGCAAGCGAACAGGAGCAAAGCCAACGGAACACATCGTGCAGGAAGCGTGCGTAGGGCGATCGGAACCATCAACAATAGGGAAATGCAACTCGCCAGGTAAGGAACCAGGCGCAAGGCATACGACCCATCCCCCAGTACCAAACTGACGGCTCGTGCAATCCAAAGAAAAAGCGGCGGCGCTGCCTGGTTGAAGTCCAGAGGTCCAAAAAGTTCCCCAAAACTCTTGGACATGATGTTCACCATCAGCATGGCTTCGTCATGCCATACCGAAGGATCCCGCAGATAGTGAAACGACCTCAACCCCAGACCGATCGTCACAAGAACGGCGGTTCCAATCGACAATTTTCTGGGCCAGTTTGCTTCCGCCATGCGCTCTTCCGTCTTGCTGTCCGGGTCTTGGGCAATTCGGATGAATTGGATAATCCTTGAAAGAGTATCGGAACTTTGGGGAAGGATTCTAGAGATTTTTGCTCGGCGCTGAAAGGTCGAAATTCACTTGGAATCTCTTTTTACTTCGAGCTTTTCCTTTACGACTTCGGCCAATTGCCGGGAGTTCCAGCGGGGCAGGTTCGCTTGCAACAATTCGGCCATTCTTTTGGCTGGCCCCTCGGAGCGCATGATCGTGAAATGGGTGGCGTCCAGAAAAACGGCCGGGATTCCTTGCGCGCGCAAGTCCGCCGGCCATTGCGAATCCATGGGGACCACGCCGTCGCTTCCCTCTCCTCCTTTGCCGACAATGCAGACAAACTCCACCGACTCCGGAATTCTTTTTTCCGCTCGGGCTTGCAGGGCTTTGCTGCGGGCTTCCTTCGTCAAGGATTGCATGAACTCCCTTTGCCGATTGCTTCCTCCGCGGTCCCATTGCGCGTAATCCGTACCCTCATTGGGCGCGCAGACTTGAATGACCTTCGTTATCCCGCTATCGGGTTGATCCTCAATGAATTGACGGGCAATCAGCCCTCCGGCACTATGGCCGATCACCGCGATTTGTCCGTACCCCAATTTTTTCATTGTGTGGATATTCTCCGCCATACTGCGCAGCGCGGCAATCTCCTCCACGGCGACATTTTGGCTGTAGGCAAACGCATACACGTCGCCATGGCCGGCCAGCACTTCCACCAATTTACTACCGGGTTTTTGCCAACTGTGAAAGAATATCTTGTTCGCAGATTCCTTGCTTATGGCAGCTAAATTGAACCCATGAATTAGTACGATTGCCCGGTCTTGCCCCGGGGAACGAGCAAAGGCAGTTCCTCCGCCGGCGCGAGGAAAGACCTGCACGAACTCGGCCTCGACCAGATCAAGCCGATTGAGCGTACCGGTTCCGCGCCTGGCATCTGCCAAGGGCGCATCGGCGCTAACGGAAGTTGAAATACCGAGCAACAAAGCCCACAGTAAAATCCAGGTCCTTCTCTTACTCATGCTCTTGCTCTTAATCCGCTTCCCAATCTTACTTTTCAACCTACTGCTTCTCTCTTTGGTACTTCCCTGCAGCTGCCGCCAATGTTTCATTTTCTGAACCATGACCAATGACTGTTCCCGTCCTAATGCGGCGATGTGCTCAGAAATTCCAGCGTCGCCTCCGCGGCGGGTCGCGGACACGACCACACCAGGAAGAACAAGGCTTGCCGCGCCCAGCGCTGGGCGGGATGGTTCGTGAGAAATCCCATCCCCTTGCCGGCGGTGAGTGCGGCTTGCGTTGAGCCCAATATGAGGGCATTCGCCCGGGAACGCAGGCTCATGGCCTCCTCGGGCGTCGATTTTTCTTGAACCAGCCGATGCATTTCCTGCCGCAGGGCCTGCCGCGTTTTGTCCAGGTTTTCGGCCACGCTCCGCAATTCCGACCGGCTCTCGCCTTCATGGAACAAATACGCTAACGCCGCTCCGGCCAATCCCAGGGCCAGGCACGATGTTTCCAATCCCCCCGTTCCGCCGCGACCGGCGCCCATCACCTTCACCGCAGGACCTGCCAGTAGCCGGCTACGCTTCACCATGACCTCTTGACATTGCACTTCCGCAGTGAGCGAGCCGGACAATGCCATGAGCGGCAAGGGCGGGCCAATGGATACACCGTCCAGATTGCGCGGCAGCACCAACATGATTTGCCGGCCATCTTCCAGGACTGCCCCGGTGATGAAAAAATCGGCGCGCTCGGCCCCGGTTACCCAGGGCATGGTTCCGTTTAACACGAAACCATCTTTGCTTTCGCGGGCCCGAAGCGCCGGTTCCAGATGCTGGCGTGAAGTAGTCAAATGTGACAGGCCGACCGTGGCAAAGGATTTTCCCGAAGCCAGCGCCGACAATAACTTTTGGCGTAAAGCCGGGCTGCCGTGGTCGCGAAGCCTACGGCAAGCCGCGTCGCGCTGGCTGAGTATGAAGCAGGTGGTCAGGCAGGCGCCGGCCACCTTTTCATAGCCCTTTAAGAGATCAATACCGGTCCGTTCTTGGCCGCCGTATTGAACCGGAATGCACCATTCCAGTACCCCCGCCGTGCGGAGGAGATCCCACGATTCGGCCGGCCATTGTGTCTGCAGGTCCGCCGCGTTCGCCCGGTCTTGCAGTTCGACCAGCCATTGCTCGGACGGCGTTGTTGGGGATGCGATCATAAGAATCCAAATTCTAGAAAAAATTGCACGGTCGCCTGCAACCCATGATTATGTTAACATAACGGAGTTCATGGCGGAGCCAAACTATGGAAGGATTTCTCGAGTTACTTTTAACGCTCAAGCGAAAAAATCATGCCAAAGGCAGTTTCTTGGGGCTGCTCCATGTGCTGATCGGCGGGCGCATTGCGACCTCTTCCGGTACGGAGATCTGCACCGGGCTTTCCTGGCGCGTGCTGGCCCAGGCCCTCAAAAAAGTCCGCTGGGACAAGAACGCGGTGCGGGAATTGGGACTGAATCCAAAGGAGTTGCCGCCTAGAGATCGGGAGCGGTTTTGGTATGCGGCCATCGCCCAGGCGCAGGTGGGATCGGCCAAGGCAGTCCAGGCGGGTGAACGGTTCGCGGAAACTCTACGCAGCCTTGGCTATAGCGTAGGTTCCGCTTGTAAACAAACCGAGAACCGGTCAAAATAGTCCGCAACCGGCGGTCCAGACTCGCGCTCCGCCGACGCGCCTCAATGAGTCCTTTGCGACATATGTCCATTCAAGCCGAATGCCCTGCCTGTGGGAATCGAGGCCCGGTGCCGGAGTCTTATCAAGGCCGCCTTGTCCGGTGTCCGCGCTGCAAGGGAGCATTTCAAATTGCGGCGGCGGCCACGAATCCGGCGGCCGCGCCTTCGTCATCGGCGAAACCACCTGCTTTGCCTCCTGCCGGCGGAGTGCCGCCGGTTCGCCGAGCGGCGCCAACTCCGCCGCGACCGGCAGCGAATAAAGAGGAAATTATCGAGGCGGAGATTCTGGCAGAGGAAGAAGAAGAACACGGTGGCGCCTACGCCATTAGCGATTCAGCTGACACCAAGCCAAAGAAAGAAACGCGCGAGAATTCGGGAATTATGCGCGAACCCCCGCTGAGACGCCGGCGCCCCGAAGATGATCAAGAGGATCGGGAAGAGGACGACGAACACCCGGCAAAAGGCCCGGACGCCAGGCGGACTATGGAAGAAGAATATGGCGACACGGACGACGATGACGATGATCGTTACTCATCCCGCCGTTTGCGTCAAAAAAGAAGAAAGGGCGAGTATTCCGCATCACGATGGGACAAAGTCCATCTGGGCTTGTTGTTGCTTTTTATCGGCTGGTGTGTCTTTGCGGGAGGATTCGCGTTACAGACCTTGGCCCTGATCATCACGATTATCAAGCTCGCCAGCGGAAGCTTGACTAATGGCAACGTTGTTGAATTCTTTTTGAAAGCAGGCCAGATTCTGTTGTTGGGGGGTGGGATTTGTTCGCTGGTCGGCTATGGCTTCTGCCTGGCCATCCCCACCAACAAGAGAGGTTGTTTGGGTCTGGCAATTGCAGGAACTGTCCTGGCAAGTCTCAATGTAATTTTTGGATTCATTTACGGTTTGTTACCTCAATTCGAAACCGCGGCAGTGGGAAGAAGTAAAATTGGTTCGGTATTCGTAGTCGGATTCCCGTTCGTTATTATTTTCCTGGGGGCCTTCAAGGACCTCGATTTCATTCCAATTCTTTTGGGTCTTCTGTTCCAGGCTGAAGTAATCGTCGTTGCCATTTTTCTTTGGGCCGTGGCGCATTTCTGGAAATCCCTTAGCGTAGCCGGGAGCTCGATGAGGTTGGTCATCTTGGCGGGAATCAACGCCGGAGTGGATTTGTTTATTGTTTTTCTTCCGAAGATGGCTCCATCGGGCGGATCGGACTCTTTCAAATGGATCGTGTGGATTGTTCTTATTCTCCGTAATCTCAGCGTTCTTGCGCAACTGATTTGGTTCAATTTAAACATCAAAGGCGCCCGAGATTCAATTGACTGAGCCTTTCCCAATTGACACATCTTCCCCACTGACTAAAATCGAATATTCAACTGGGACCCACCTTTCGTTTGGTTTTCTCCAACAGGAAATACGACCGTGTCAGAACCACCCGATGTTTTCGAAGAAAGCCGAAGTGATAAGCTGGGCAGGATCGAGGAACTGGGCATCGATCCGTGGGGCGCGCGGTTTGACGGCCATCAGTCCATTCGCGAAATCCGCAGCATGCCCCATGAAACCGCCTTTCTGGATTATGACCGGGCGGGCGGCGTCTATACCATCGGCTGGATTTTGGGCGTACCCCCCGCACCGCCTCCGCGCGTCCGGGCCGCCGGGCGTATCGTCCAGCGCCGTGGCATGGGCAAGGCCTATTTCGTCGATATCTGGGACTGGACCGGCCGTATTCAGGTCATGATCGGCCAAAAACAGGTTGGCGAAGCCGGCTGGACCCTGAGTCGTAATCTGGATCTCGGGGATTTGATCGGCGTCGACGGCAACCTCGGCCAGACGCGCACCGGCGAATTGACCATCTTCGCCGATGCCGTTCACTTCTTGGGCAAATCGTTGCTGCCGCACCCCGACAAATGGTCCGGCATGCAGGACATCGAGTTCCGCTTGCGCCATCGGTACCTCGATTTGATCTACAACCCGGAAGTCCTCGACCGCACGTTGAAACGCATCAAGATCATTCGGCGCATTCGCAGTTATCTCGATCTCCTGGGTTTCTGCGAAGTGGAAGGTCCCACGTTGCACGCCATCGCCGGCGGCGCTGCGGCCCGCCCATTTATCACTCATCACAATGCTCTGGACATTGATCTGTATTTGCGCATCGCTCTGGAACTCCATTTGAAACGCCTGTTGGTCGGTGGGATCGAAAGAGTTTACGAGATCGGCCGGGTTTTCCGTAATGAGGGGATCGATCAAAAGCACAATCCCGAATTCACCATGCTGGAGTTGTACCAGGCCTACGGCGACTACCGCAGTATGATGGACGTGACCGAGGGCCTGATCGTGGCCTGTGTCGATTATCTCGGAGGCGGCCTCAAGCTGCCTTATGGTGAAAGAACCATCGATTTCACCCCGCCCTGGGGCCGGTCCGCCTATGCAGAACTATTCCAGGAACATGTCGGCGTGCCCATCACCGATTCGGCCGCGGTACGGAAAGTTGCGGAGAAGAGCCATATTCCCACGGCCGGCGCGCACCCCGATGTCATCGTGCACCATTTGTTTGAGGAAAAGGTCGAAGAACATTTGCATGGACCGGTGTTCGTTTACGACTATCCCGCATCCTTGTGCCCCTTGACCAAGCGCAAAAAGGGCAATCCGGCGATCGCCGAACGCTTTGAGCTGTACATCCAGAACATGGAAGTGGCCAACGCTTATACGGAATTGAATGATCCCGAAACTCAGGAAGCCACTTTCCGGCAACAACTGGCCGGCCTGGCGGAAGAAGAGTCGATGGCCAAGATGGATGAGGATTTCGTCCGGGCACTTCGGCACGGCATGCCGCCCGCCGGCGGCCTGGGCATCGGCATCGATCGCCTGGTCATGCTGCTGACCAACACGCAATCGATCCGCGATGTAATCTTGTTCCCCCTGCTGCGCCCGGAGCCGAAGTGACCCGACAAACGTCATGAGTCATTGCTCTGCCAATGACGAATGACCCCTGATTAAGGAGCCCTCCTTGTACAAACTGTTACTCTGTTGGCGCTATCTCTTGACCCGCTACCTGGCCCTGGCGTGCATTATCAGCGTCATGCTGGGTGTGGCCACGTTGATCGTCGTTAACAGCGTCATGAGCGGGTTCAGCACCAAGCTGAAAGACCGGCTGCACGGGTTACTCTCGGATGTGATCATCGAGGCTTTCTCCTTCGAAGGATTTGCCGATTCCGAGGTCATGATGAATTACATCCGCTGGCATCCGGTTCTTAAGGAAAAGATCGCGGCCATGACCTCCACCATGGAAATATTTGCCATGCTGCAATTTACGCACAATGGCGAAACCATCACGCGCCCGGTCCGGCTGATCGGCATCGACCCGGAAGGGCGGGCCTCCGTTGGCGGATTCAAACAGTATCTCGTCGACCAGAAAAACCGTGACCGGCCGAGTTTCGCGCTGACGCAGAAGGCACGGCAACGGTTTAACGAATTGAATCCGCCGCTCGACCTGACTGAAATCATGAAAACGCCGCTCGCGCCCGGCGCGCCGCCGGCGCCGGATCCCCCGCCCAGTACGCTCAAAGAACCGGAAGGAATCATTGTCGGCCATGCGATCGCAACATTCCGGCTGAAAGAGCCTGATGGCAGCATTCACGAAGAAAAAATTCTGCAACCCGGTGATACCGTTTGGATCACGACGGTCGGCGGCGGGGGCGGCCAACAAATCAAGGGAGTCCAGGACTGTTTTGTGGTCTGCGACTACTTCAAGTCGGAAATGAGCGAGTACGATGCCAACTTTGTCTTCGTGCCGCTGCAGCATTTGCAGCATTTGCGGACCATGGAAGATCGGGTTACCAGCATCCAGATCCGGTTAAAAAACTACGGCGATGCCCGCGAAGTGGTCGAGCTTCTCAAAACCATGTTCCCGGCGAGGTTGTATCACGTGGTCACCTGGGAAGAAAAACAGGGCGCTTTGCTGGCCGCGATATCCGTCGAACGCGGCCTGTTGAATGTGCTCCTCTTTCTCATCATCGGCGTGGCCGGCTTCGGTATCTTGGCCATCTTTACCATGATTGTTGCCGAGAAGACGCGGGACATCGGCATCCTCAAGGCCCTCGGCGCCTCCAGCGCCGGCGTAATGAAAATCTTCTTGGGCTATGGGTTGCTTCTCGGCGTCGTCGGCGCCCTCCTCGGAACCTGCCTGGGTTTAGTTTTTACGTATAACATCAACGAAATTGAACAGTTCCTGACGAAAATGACCGGCCAGGAGTTGTTTCCGCGCGACGTCTATTACTTCGACAAGATTCCAACGTTCATTCACCCGCTCAGCGTCGTCCTGGTCAATGCCGGGGCGCTGGTCATCGCCATCGTTTCCAGTATTCTTCCCGCATTGCGCGCGGCGACTTTGCACCCCGTTCAGGCATTGCGCTATGAATAATCTTTTGGAGAAGTTTTCCATGCCGTCGGACACTCCCCTATTGGCTGCCGTGAATCTGCACAAGACTTATCACAAGAATGCGATCAAGGTGCGGGTTTTGCGCGGCGTGAACCTGGAAGTCCGCGCCGGCGAGTACGTCAGTGTCGTGGGAGCATCCGGCTCGGGTAAGAGCACGATGCTGCATTTATTGGGAATCCTCGATAAACCGGATTCCGGTTCGGTGGCGCTGGAAGGCCGGCGGATTGATAATTTGCCTGCCGCCCGGCGCGATGTTTTGCGGAACCAAACCTTTGGGTTTATTTTCCAATTCTATCATCTCCTGCCGGAGCTTGACGCACTCGAAAATGTGTTGGTCCCGCAGATGATTGCGTATTCGGCATTTTCCTGGTGGGGCAAGCGGCGCTGCCTGAAGAAACGGGCTGCGGAGTTGCTGGAGCGCGTCGGCTTAAGTCAGCGGCTCGCGCATAGGCCGCGCGAACTTTCGGGCGGCGAGTTGCAGCGGGCCGCCATCGCCCGCGCCCTCGTCAACCGGCCGCGCATTTTGCTGGCCGATGAACCCACCGGCAATCTCGATACCGAAAACGGCGCCGAGATCGTCCGCTTACTGCGCGACTTGAACCGCAACGACGGGGTCACTATCATCATGGTAACGCACAATCTGGACCTTATTGTCGCTACCGATCGCGTGGTGCGGCTGGTCGATGGACGAATAGAAGAATCCGAAATGCGGCCGCGTCTGGCCGTCACCGGTTAACCCAACATGTACGGCAGCCATTCCTGGTTGCGAAAAAACACGAGACTCTCCCATGACCCAGGTTTACATTAACGGCAAACTGTACGATAAGGCCGATGCGAAGGTGAGTGTTTACGACCATGGCGTCCTCTACGGCGACGGCGTGTTCGAAGGCATTCGCATTTACAACGGCAAAATCTTTCGGCTCCAGGAGCACATCAACCGGCTGTACGATAGCGCCCGCGCCATTCATCTGGAAATCCCGATCAGCAAGGAAGCGATGGCCGAGGCCATGCAATCCACGGTCCGGGCCAACAACAAGCGGGAAGGTTACATTCGCGCCCTGGTGACGCGCGGCGCTGGTTCGCTGGGCCTCGATCCGCGCAAGACCACCGATCCGCAAATCATCATCATCGTCGACGACATCAGCCTGTATCCCCGGGAACTCTACGAAAACGGCCTCGAAATCATAACGGCCTCCACAATCCGCAACCATCCGAACGCCCTCAATCCCCGTATCAAATCCCTCAATTATTTGAATAACGTCATGGCCAAGGTCGAGGCGATTCAGGCCGGCTGCGTAGAAGCGCTCATGGTGAACCACAAGGGTGAAATCGCCGAGTGCACGGGGGACAATATCTTTGTCATCAAGCAAGGGATCGTGAAAACTCCTCCGACGGACGCCGGTATCCTCGAAGGCGTGACGCGCAACACGGTGCTCGAACTGGCGCGCAAGGCCAAGCTCCCGGTCCAGGAGATCACCATGACCCGGCACGACGTCTACACCGCCGATGAAGTGTTTCTGACCGGCACGGCTGCCGAGATCATTCCCGTGGTGAAGTGCGACGGCCGGCCCATCGGCGCCGGCAAACCCGGACCAATCACCAAACTCCTCCGCGAACGGTTCCAACAACTCATCCGGGAATAACGTGTTGGCGAGCGGTGGGAGGAGGCACCCATGATTGACCTCAAGCGCATCCTCGTGCCCACCGATTTCAGCAAGTTTTCGCAAAACGCCCTGAATTATGCGGCGGCGTTCGCCGGTAAATTCGAGGCGGAACTGCATCTTCTCCACGTGGTGCAGAACCTGGCCCTGGTCATCCCCGAAATCATTTCGGTGGAGCCGCCCGTTACTCCCTCGATTGAACAATTGACGACCGCCGTGCAGGCGGCGTTTGACCGGATCATTAAAGAGAACCAGTTGCAAAACTTGAACGTGAAACGGGAGGTTCGGGAAGGTGCGCCCTTTTATGAAATCATTCAGTACGCCCGCGACGCCGGCATCGATTTGATCGTCATGGGAACCCATGGCCACAGCGGACTGGTGCATGTGTTACTGGGAAGCGTCACGGAAAAAGTGGTGCGCAAAGCCCCCTGCCCCGTGCTGACGGTGCGCCATCCGCAGCATGAGTTTGTTCATCCGTGACCGCCGCGAAAGAGGAAGTGATGAACCGACTCAAGGACAAAGTCGCCATAATTACCGGGGGCGGCAGCGGAATCGGCCGTGAAACGTCCGTGTTATTCGCGCAAGAAGGGGCCGCGGTCGTTGTTGCCGAGCGTAACGCGGAAACAGGCAGGGAGGCCGCCCACCGGATCAATCAAACCGGCGGGCGCGCTCTGTTTGTCGAAACCGATACCGCAGTAGAAGCGACGATTCAGCGGATGGCGGCGGCCGCGGTTCGCGCATTTGGCAAGATTGATATCCTGGTCAACAATGCCGCCGCGTTTGTGCTGCGTGGCATCGAGGCGACGCCGGAGGAATGGCGGCAAATTCTTGACGTGAATGTCATGGGACCGGCGCTGGTGGCCAAGCACGTCGTTCCGGAAATGCGCAAAGTTGGGGGTGGGGCCATCGTGAATTTGGGGTCCATCTCCAGCTTCATTGCCCAGCCAAAGTTTGTCACGTACAACGCCACCAAGGGTGCAGTCGCCAGCATGACCCGATGCATGGCGCTGGATTTGGCTCCGGATAGCATACGCGTGAATGCCGTTTGTCCCGGGGCGGTTTGGACGCCGATCGTCGAACGACTAACCCGCGAAGCCGGCATGGACCGAGCCGGCGCCGATGCCCATCCCGATTGGGGCGGCGCTCACATGCTCAAGAGAATCGCCGAACCGCGCGAGATTGCGAATGCTATCTTGTTCCTGGCATCCGATGAGGCGTCCTTCATCACCGGAGAAAACCTGATGGTGGACGGCGGGTACACCGCGAAATGAGGCAGTTGCAGTTTTCTCCGACTATCCCTTTGCTTTTGGCGCAGCCTGGAATTGCTCGGCGGTCAGAATTTTTGTTTTTCCGTCTTTCATTAGAACTAACCCGCCGTCGGTCGGTGTGGCCTTGTCATAGGCAAGTACCGTATTGGCATCGCTCTCTTTTTTCTTGGTCAGATCGACGCCCCAAAGCACGACGCATTGGCCGGTCGAAAGGGCTTGAAAGCCTTCAGGAAATGGCACCTCATAGGCCCTCAAGTCGGCCAATTTCGCGGGCGGCCGCTTTTTTTCCTTCAGATACAAAGTATAAAGTTCGCCGATTTGCCTGAGTTCCTCTTCGCGTTCTGCCGAGGCGGAGCCGGGACCCGCCTTCTTGCTGCAGCCGGAAAGGCATAGAATCCCCGCGAGAAGAACCAGCGTTGTTCCCAAACGAATCGGCATGTGTGGAATCCCGCTTAATACTGGCTGCTGTCCAGAGTTTCGCCGCCCGCTCGCGTTCCCAGTTGTCGCCAGGTCATTAAATTGATGCCGCTGCTGATAAAGCGAACGGACCCGTCGGCAAAGCAGACATTGACTCCGCCGGTGTGAAAACTGCGCGCCGCGACGTGCATGGCAAAAAAGGCCCCAATATCATCCCCCCGTGTTGATAGGTCGGCGCAGTCGCCGCCGGCGTAGTTTGGAGGAACTGTGTGCGTGTACAGGCTGGTGGAAATCAAGTTGCGATAATATTGCAACCCCGAATAGCGCAGCGAACTTGACAGATTATCGCAAGTAGGAAGTGTTGGAGTGTCATCGTTGAAGCCGCTCGAAAAATAGCGAACGTCCCAGGGATCCACCGCAGTGCCGGTGCCGTTCTTGTTGCCCCTTTTTATTTCGGAAAACATGGCGGTGTTGCTGGTGCCGTCGGTAATATCAGCAAGCCGGACAGCCGCGGCTTTTCGATTGGCGGCTCGTAAGATCGACAAGGAAGTCTCGTAATAAAACACGCCGCCCACTGCCCCATTTTTATTAAGGGGGGCATAGGCCTTGGTGCCCATGTTGCCGAAATAGTTGGATCGCCCGATGGGTAAACTGATGGGAGCCGGTTCGATAAACTGCGCGGCGGAAGGATCGGATGGACAAACGAAAATGGGGACGTCCTGCGTGCGGGCCGCCGCATTATGGCTGTCGCTGTTGACGTCGAAATCAAAATTGAACTGGTTATACTTGTTCCCTTGTTCGATGTATTGCAAAATTAAGGCCTGCAGGGAACCCCGGCTGGTTACCGTGGGGTCAGGCGGAATGGGTCCCGCTCCCGGCGGCAAAGTTTTAAATGCCGATTCGTAGTTATGGCAGGCCAGCCCCATCTGCTTCAGGTTATTCGAGCATTTCATCCTGTTGGCCGCCTCGCGGACCTTTTGCACGGCCGGCAGCAATAACGCGATCAAAATGCCGATGATCGCAATCACCACCAGCAATTCAATCAGGGTGAACGCCCGTCGCGCTTCACGCATGGCAGCTCCTTTTCGGCGAAAAGTAAGAAAGTATAGAGAGAGAGGTCAATTCCGCCAGCTTAAAGCGGAAATCGCTATATAGTTTACCCGCAATTTTACCTATCGCAAGTGCTTTATTCCATATTTTTCGTTGCTGCCGTTCCCTGACTGACTACGGACCTTTGCTCGCCGCCCCCACCCTTCCACCTTAGCCCGCCGCGCCAGCAAGGGAACGATGAAGCTTGAAGGATTCGGGATGGATCATAAATCACTCTTCATCGTCTGTTTAATGGAGTCCAAACCATGAAAGAATTGGTCCAGGCGCTTGTTGGTTGTAGTATCGGCATTTTTTCCGCTTCGAGTGCGGCAACAGCCCAAGAGCCGACCTCCGGTTCCGGGCCGGTCGTTGCCGATGTGGTGTTCACCAACGGCAAAATCTGGACCGTGGCCAGAATGAAGCCCGAGGCCGAGTCGCTCGCGGTTTGGCGGGATCGCATTCTCGCGGTGGGCACGAATGCCGAGCTCAAGCCATTGATCGGACCAAAGACGCGGATCGTGGACTTGCATGGCCGGCGGGTGATCCCGGGTATCCATGATTGCCACGTGCACTTTTTGGGAGGCGGCCAGCAACTCAGCCAAGTGAGCCTCAAGGATGCCACGGACGAGGCCGAATTCGGCAAGCGCCTGCGCGCCTTCGACCGCAAACTGGCACGGGATCGCTGGTTGCTCGGCGATGACTGGGACCATGACCGGACCTTCGCGGGAAAACTGCCCACCGCGGAGATTCTGGATCGCTACGTACCGGACCGCCCGGTATTCTTGCGCCGTTACGACGGCCACATGGCGGTGGTCAATTCGATGGTTCTGAAATTGGCGGCCATAACCGCGGCAACTGCCGATCCTTCGGGCGGCGTCATCTATCGCAAACCCGGGACGAATGAGCCGAGCGGCGTGTTGCGTGACAACGCCATGGAACTGGTGAGCCGGCTCATCCCGGAACCTTCCGAGGCGGCAATCATCGAGGCGGTCCGCGCCGCCCTGGCCGAAGCCCATCGGCACGGGGTCACCACGATTCAGGACATGGACGGCAGTTCGGCCGGCACCCGGGTAAAGTTATTGCGTCTCTACCGCCAATTGGCCGAGTCCGGTGAGCTGGGCTTGCGCATCGATCTTTTCTGGCCTCTCGCGGAATGGAACAACCTGGCACGGCTCGGTGTCGCGCAAGGTCTGGGCGATGATTGGGTGAAAATCGGCGGCCTAAAGGGGTTCGTGGACGGCTCCCTGGGATCGAGTACTGCGAAAATGTTTACGCCGTTTGTCAACGAGCCCGGCAGCACCGGAGTGTACGTGACGCCCTTGAACAAATTGCGCGAATTTGTCTTGGCGGCCGATAAGGCAGGTCTTGCCGTGGCGGTTCATGCCATCGGCGACCGGGCGAACGCAGAAATGCTGGACATTTATGCGGAAGCGGCGCGGCAAAACGGGCCGCGCGATCGGCGCTGGCGCATCGAGCATGCGCAGCACCTCCGCCCCCAGGATTATCGGCGTTTCCGCGATCTGGCCGTCACTCCTTCGATGCAGCCCTACCACGTGATCGACGACGGCCGCTGGGCGGAGGGGCGCATCGGAGGCATGCGCTGTGCGTCTTCTTATGCCTACCGCTCGCTGCTGGACGCCGGCGCACAGCTGACATTTGGATCCGATTGGCCGGTGGCGCCGTTGAGCCCTCTGGCGGGGATCGATGCCGCCGTCAATCGCCGGACGCTGGACGGCAAGCATCCCCGGGGCTGGTTTCCCGAACAGAGCATCCGGGTCGGCGAAGCAATTGAAGCTTATACGCACATGGCGGCTTACGCCGGGTTTCATGAAAAACAAAGTGGGTCGCTCGAGCCCGGCAAATGGGCCGACCTTGTTGTTCTTTCGCGCGATATTCTCGATCCAGCGGAACGGGATCGCATCGCAGAGACGGAGGTTATCCTGACAATGGCCGGCGGCCAAATCGTATTTGAAAAAAGACAGTGATCGCCAAACAATCCGCCGGAGGACCGACCTTATTTGACCATTTCCTTGAGGTTTTTCAGGGCTTGTGCCTTGACCACGTTGCGGGCCGGCTTGCCCTGAACGGTCATCATTTCGCCGGGTTTAAACGGGTTGGGTATTGTCCGCGTTTGGGTCGCCGGCTTGGAAATCCGTTTGATTTTCAAGAGCCCCGCGAGGGTGAACACCCCCGGACCCTTGGTTCCAACATCGTTATGGATTAATTTGGCCATTTCATCGAAGACGGCCGCCACCTGCTTGCGCGTCAACTCGGTCGCGGTGGCAATGGTTTGGTAGATTTCGGACTTCGTTCGTGCCTTTCCCTTGCCAGCCTTGGTTTTCATAGCCATTGCATCAACCTCCTATTTTCATGAAAAGGAACCAACTCTCCCACTTTTTAGAGAGTAGAAAACCGGCGGAAAAACGTCAATCGGGATGATTCTTAATGCTAACTTTCCTTGATTTCGGATTCCGGTAGAGCCAAAATAATGTTTTTCCGGCATAGTTCCGGAAATCGTGTTGAGTGAAACACTGTGGCACATCCTGGCCACGCGGTCGCGGCTGGCTCCGGGTTAAACAAAAAGGATGCAAAGATGACACAGGGTCTTCGGCTAATACTGGCTGTGTCAGCTTTATCTATCTTCGTTGGCAGTAAGGGGTTTGCAGCGGATGTTCCGCGCACCCCCAATATCGTCATTATCCTGGCGGATGACATGGGGTATGGGGATCCGGGCTGCTATAACCCGGATTCCAAGATACCCACCCCGCATATAGACCAGCTGGCGGCCCAGGGCATGCGCTTCACCGATGCGCATACCCCATCCTCGGTTTGCACGCCGACGCGCTACGGCATCCTTACCGGACGGTACAGCTGGCGCACCAAGTTATCCCGCGGCGTCCTCAACGGCTACTCCCCGGCGCTGATCGAACCGGGCCGAATGACCATCGCATCGCTCCTACAAAACAGAAGTTACACAACCGCCTGCGTGGGCAAATGGCATCTTGGTCTCGGCAGCGACGAGCGGACCGATTTTTCCAAGGCGTTGCGACCTAGCCCGAATACGGTTGGGTTTGATTACTCGTTTATCATCCCGGCATCGCTGGATATGCCGCCCTATGTATTTGTGGAGAACGGCCGCACGACCGAGGCTCTGAGCGGCCAGATTGCGGCGAGCGAGATGCGCCGCAAGGGCGGCGGCGGTTTCTGGCGCGAGGGCGCCATCGCTCCCGGATTCAAACATATCGATGTCCTGCCCACGTTCACGCAAAAGGCGGTGGATTTCCTGCTCAGACAAACGAAGGAAACACCGTTTTTCCTGTATTTCGCGCTGAACGCGCCGCACACACCGTGGATGCCGACGGATGAATTCCGCGGCAAGAGCAAAGCGGATTATTACGGCGATTTCGTTGCCCAGGTGGATGCCGCGGTCGGCCGCGTGTTGAAGACGCTGGACGATTCGCAATTGGCGGACAACACGTTGGTTTTTTTGACAAGCGACAACGGCGCCCATTGGCTGCCGGAAGACATCCGGAAATGGGGGCATCGCGCCAACGGCAATCTGCGGGGACAAAAGGCGGACATCTGGGAAGGCGGCCACCGCGTGCCCCTTATCGCGCGCTGGCCCGGCAAAATCTCCGCTGGCACGCAGAGCGACCAGCTCGTGTGCCTGACCGATTTCGCAGCGACAGCTGCGGCCATTGCCGGGAATTCACTGCCGGCGGATGCGGCGGAAGATAGTTACAACTTCTTGCCGGCCCTGCTGGCCCAAAAATCCGAGAAGCCATTGCGCGATTCGATTATTCATCATTCCTCCGACGGCACGTTCGCCATCCGCCAGGGCGCATGGAAATTAGCCCTCGCGTTGGGCTCGCACGGCTTCAGCAATCCCAAGGACATCGAGCCCCAGCCGGGAGGACCCAAGGGCCAGCTGTATAATCTGGCCGATGACCTGGCGGAAACGAAAAACCTTTGGCTGGAAAAGCCAGAGGTTGTCGCACGATTGACGGCGTTATTGGAGAAATACAAGAAAGATGGTCGAAGCCGCGGAAATTGAACGTGAGGCGTCGAGCGTGGGGCGTTTTTGGATTCGCTCGCCGCAGGATCAGGTAGCGGTAGCTACCACAATCGGTTCAGTAACAACCATGCTAATTCCGTATTACCGGCAAAGGGCTCGCAAGATCCAGTTCGCCATCGAAGGAGATTGGAAATCATCGGCGGCTGGAAAACGGCGTTACTCCAGAGGCTGTGCAGTTCACTCCAGAGGGTCAAGTTTCGGTCATTCCCCGCAAAGGTAGATAATAAGTGATCCACGGCGGTCTCGGTTGCGGGCCGATCTACTGTCATGTCCTGCGTGCTCGTTTTCACTGGCGTGGAGATAAGAAGTGCTGGTCTATGGCCGGAGCCTGCAACTCCTTTGGAAGGTCTGTGGCCTCCGGAAGGATGGCCGCCGGACCAATCTCCCGCGTTAATCAGCACCGAGACATTGTTCGAGAAGCGGTTGGCGACTGCCAGATCGGGCAAGCCATCGCCGTTGAAGTCTTCCACAGCGACGGAAAACGGGCCGGAGCCGGCCATGAACGGCAAGGGCGCCTGGAAAGTACCGTCGCCGTTCCCAAGTAGGACGCTGACGCCGGCTGCGTTATTGGCCACAACCAAATCCAGGTTGCCGTCACCGTCAAAGTCCGCCGCCGCGATTGACCAGGGACTCGGGCCGGCGGCGTAGTTCACTGCCGGCTGAAAGGTACCATCGCCATTGCCCAACAGGACGCTGACGTTGTTGCTGAAACGATTAGCTATGGCCAGGTCGAAGTTGCCATCGCCGAGAAAATCCGCCACCACCAGGGAAAAAGGTTCCGTGCCGGTCCCGTACGAAACGGGGGGCCGAAAGGTTCCATCGCCGTTGCCCAGGAGCACACTGACCATGTTGCTCGTTCGGTTGGTCACGACCAGGTCGGCGTTGCCGTCGCCATTGAGATCGGTTACCTTTACGGACTCGGGAGTGGCGCCCACGGGGACGTTGAATGCGGGTTGGAACGTACCATCGCCGTTGCCCAGCAAGATACTCACGTTGCTGCTATTGATGTTGGTAACTACCAGATCGGGGACGCCATCATTGTTGAAGTCCCCGACCGCCAGGGTCGCCGGACCGGTACCGACGGCGTAATTGACGGAGGGTTGGAAGGTGCCGTCGCCGTTTCCCCGCAGCACGCTCACGCTGCCGGTCGAAAAGGAACCCACGTGATTCACCACGAGCAGATCAGCGATGCCGCTTCGGGTAAGGTCCGCCATGGCAATGAAGCGGGGGTTCATTCCCACGGGGTAATTAACCGCGGGCTGAAAAGTGCCGTCGCTATTGCCCAGGAAAACCGAGACGTTATTCGTGAACAGGTTGGTCACCGCCAGGTCAGGAGTACCAGTATTAGCGAAGTCTCCCACCGCCACGGAAGAGGGTTGCATGCCTGCCGGATAATTCACCGGTGGGAGAAAACTGGGAACCGTGCGCTGTTCCAATAGCTCCAGGCGGAGTAACGCCCTGCAATTATCCCTGCCGCAGGCTGTTGAAGTGGCCGGAAACCGGATAAGCATGTTACACCTCCTGCAATACCAGCCCGCTGGGCCAGCAAGGGCCCTTGCCTGCGCTGCGGGCGGGTGTGCTGCTACCCCTTGACACCAAATCCTTATACCGGGTTGATGCCAGCGAAAAAGGCATCAACTCCGTTGACTAACAAAGAATCGACGTTCGGCGAGAAATTGTATCGGGCAGCTGTCATGCTGAGGTGTTGTTCCTCGCCGGCATTGTAGGCGTTCGGCACATTGACGACCAGGTCCGGCAAGACGGGGGCGGGCGCTCTCGTTCCCTCGACAATTCCCGGGCTCTGTGTATTGATCCGCGGGTCCTGAATCTGCGAGTGTCTCACGCTATCCGCGGCCAGCATGAGTCCTCGAGCTGCCGGTGTAATCCTTGGAACGCCACCTCGTGGGCTTCCGCCCAGAAGGCCAAAAATGGACACCGTGTCTGCCGTGCCGACGAAGACTTGGCCGTCGGCGATGGTCGGGACGGAGAACTTGATGCCGCCGTCGAGCTGATCGCGCCCGCCCGGCGCCTGGGAATTGTCGTAAAGCTCGTTCGCAACGTTCATCGCGTCGTAGGCGAATAATCCTGCGGCTGCTGGATTCTGGTCGATGACCCACACGATGCCGTTGGTCGTGCCGTTGGCCGAGACACTGGGTTCCCCACCGTGGCCGGCGACAAAAACGTGAGCTGATTGCGAGGTGGCAGCGGGCACAAAGAGACCGAAATCCTCGAGCTGGAATGCCTTGAGCGAGTCGTTCTGGCCCGCCCAATAGACCCAGCGGTTGTTGGGCGTACCCGCGTCGAAGAAGGCCGGGCTGTCGAACGCACCGCTCGGGAAGCGAATGGCGCCCGGCAATTCCTGCACGACATCGTCGTAGCCGTCGTGGAACTGACCCATATGGTCACGGTTAATGAGGTAGATCTTGCCTTCCTTGCCGGCAACCACCAACAAGTGCTGGCGCGGCCCGGCCTGGTCGGGGAGCAGCATCACCGAGCCCGAACCGAGGTCACGGTCCGCGCGATCGAGTGCATCCCAGTTATAGGGGGTGAAGTAGTCAGCTACCTGGAATTGCCCGGTGGCACTGGAAAGCTTCAAGACGGTGTCGGGATAATTCCCAAGGGCGGGGTTGAATTCGCCACCTTCAATCGACCCGTTGGCGGTCACGAAGAACATGTTGCCGCTGGCATCGATCGCTGGTGCACCCGACCACATGGATGCTTCCTGGGCATTGGGTGAGGTGTTAAAGACGGCGACTTGCTGCAAACTTTGCGCGTCGTAACCGATGAGCCAGCCGTGATAGGGCCGAATGTCACAATGGGAGGACCAAGTAGTGTAGAGCACGCCATTGGCCAGGACCAGTCCGTTCCGCTCTAAATGCTGGCGCGGGTTAAACCTCAGAAACGTGCCGCCATCTCCGTGGCCTAAATAGCCGGCCTGAATTTCCACCGGGGGCAGAACATCGTTGCCGGTGGTAATATCCAGCGCGTGCAGCTGCTGATGGAAGACATGATTGCTGGGGTCGGAAATATCTTCCGTCGCGGCCACGAAGTACATGATGCTGGAACTCGGGTCGATGACCGGCGTATCGGTGATGCCGATTTCCGGAGTGATCACGGGGCAGGCTAGCTCGGCGGCGTTTTGCGTGGTTAACCCGTTGGCCATGTCGATATAGCTTTTCTGCCACAGGATGCCGTCGCCATTGGGCCCGGCCGTGGGGTCATTGGCGTCGAAGGCGTAGGCGCTATCGTGCTCGGTGACGACGAAGACGATGTTATGCGTGCCGTCGGCCAAAGGGACGTTGGCCATGTAAAGGGGCTGCGCATAGACTTGCCCATCCACGTGGTAATCGATCAGCTTCCCAAATGAGTCCGCGTTGACGTTACTGGGCGTCAGCGTCGTCTCGGTCAGGTTGGCGCCGGTCCGGAGTAGATTATTGTGATAGGTCAACACGTTGGAAAGAAGTCGGCGGTCCTCGAGCAACTCCAGTTTCGGCCGAAAATTGCCGCGTCGCCGCCGCAGGCGGGACATTCGGTGGGTCGAACGCAGTGTTCGCAAGTTCCAACTCATGGTAGAATCTCCTGGCGTACACGTTAAGAAATGCGTAAGTCCATGATGCGGTACGTCGCGCTCATGGCACTGCACGGTGAAAAACAGACTGTCGGGCAAATTGCGATAGGGCCGCCGGCAACGGCGTCGTTGGCTGCAGGTGGTCTAGCGGAATCGAGACGCGAGCACTTAGTTTATGAGAAAGACACCGGCGCATTGCCGACGAGCCATTTCTATCAGTTTAATACTGCCGGCAAAAGTGAAAATAAATAAGAGAATTTGGAAAAAATAAATGTAGACTGCTGGAATGCTTTGGCAACAAGAAATTGCTGGCGAACAAGGCTACGTGTAGAATCCGAATGGTTGTAAATTCGCCGAGATGGTCGCCCTAGCGTTTGGAGGTTGGGATATGGTCGTACGTTTGCGGTTTCTTGCTCTCGCATCGCTGTATTTCTCTCTGCAAACCGGGAGTCCACTTGCTGCCCAAGACGACATCGCCGACATCGGTTCTCAGGACCTGCGGGCCGGGAAGGATGAGAACAAGCGCTATTTCTTGATCGAACCCCCCAAGACCAACAAGGAGCCGAAGAAGGGGTACGGGCTGCTCATCGTGCTTCCGGGCGGAGCCGGCGGCGCCGACTTCCAGCCGTTCATTAAACGAATCTACAAAAATGCCGTCCCGGAAGGCTATGTCCTTGCTCAGCTCGTGGCTGTCAAGTGGACGGAGAAGCAAGAAATCGTCTGGCCCACAGCGACGAGCCGTGTCCCAGGAATGAAGTTTTCCACGGAGGAATTCGTCGACGCCGTGATCGATGACCTGACCGGCAAGTACAAGCTCGACCCGGAGCGTGTCTTTACGCTAACGTGGTCATCGAGCGGACCTGCCGCATACGCGGCATCGCTCATCAACAACAAAATCACCGGATCCTTCATCGCCATGTCCGTTTTCAAGCCGGACCACCTGCCGCAACTCGAGAAAGCCAAAGGGCATGGCTACTTCCTCTACCACTCGCCAGATGACCGCGCCTGTCCATTTTGGATGGCGGAGCAGGCTGCCAAGCAGTTGAACGAGAGCGGCGCAACGGTAAAGCTGGCGACCTACGACGGCGGCCACGGTTGGCGAGGAAACATGTACCGCGACATCCAAACAGGGATCGAATGGCTCGAAAAGAATCACGCAACTCGCGTGCAGCCGTAACGATGAGTCGAGCCGAATTGCATTTGAGCTTTCTTGCACTCGAGGATAAATTAATGCCTGTTCGCAAATCATGCTAAGCTAATTACATAGCCCGGCCATCCATCGTATTATTATTTGGCGGATATATGAACAATCTTACAGCAGGCTCCTTCCCGTTATTTCGTGTTGCGGGGATTCAGGTGTATGTGCATTGGGCCTGGCTGCTGGTGGCGTACTTCGAAATCGTGAACCGCATCAACCGCTACGAGTCGATGGCGTGGAACGTTATCGAGTACCTGGCAATTTTCGGCATCGTGCTACTGCACGAATTCGGCCATGCGCTGGCTTGCCGGCAAGTGGGTGGCGAGGCCAATCGGATCGTTTTGTGGGCCCTGGGCGGGGCAGCTTTCGTGCAACCGCCGCCGCGGCCGGGTGCTCACCTGTGGTGTATTGCCGCGGGCCCATTGGTCAATGTGATACTGGTGCCCGTTACGGGTGCGGCATTTTGGTTTGCGCACCGCGCTGGTTTGGGCAACGAGTACCCCGATTTCGAACACTTTCTACTATCCATCGCGGTCATCAACGTTTTCCCGCTCATCTTCAACCTGCTGCCGATCTATCCCCTCGATGGCGGTCGGATCCTTCAGGCACTGCTCTGGTTTGTGATCGGCCAGGCCCGCAGCCTAATGGCGGCGGGCATCCTTGGCCTTGTGGGAGCAGGCGGAATCATCATTCTTGCACTGCTCCGTCTTGAGGACCGGTGGCTTGCCCTCGTGGCATTCTTTGTCGCCTGGCAGGCGTGGAACGGATTCCGCATAGGGAGCAAGCTGCAGCAATTGCAGCCGACTTTAGAGGAGTTGAGTAAAGGACTGGCTGCGCTGCACTCGAAGAACTATTCGGAGGCCGGTGACTTATTTACCAAGGTCATCGATCGCGGCGGCGAACCCGGCGTTGTGGCGACCGCGCTGACCAATCGCGGCGTGGCCGAAAGCCGCCGCGGGCAGTGGCAGAGGGCCATCGAGGATTATGACAAAGCGCTCGAGATGCAACCCAAGCTTGCGAGCGCGCATAACAATCTGGCCTGGCTGCTCGCGACCTGCCCCATCGACACACTGCGCAACGGGGAAGCAGCGCTCGAACACGCGCTGTGGGCATGCAAAGCCACCGGCTGGGCCACGCCGCACTGCCTGGGGACACTGGCCGCCGCTTACGCCGAAGTCGGCGACTTCGGCCAGGCCGTGCACTGGCAGGAGCGTGCTCTCGCTGACGCCGGTTACCGCCGGACGTACGGCGAAGATGTGGTGCAGGACCGGTTGCGGCTCTATGAACAAGGGCTGCCTTGCCGCCTTCCCGTGGCGGGGGGCTAAACGGAGCTATCATGGGGCGAATTCGGGAACGCATTCGGATCAACGGCCGCAAGTGCTGGACGCTCTTTGATAGCGGAGCCCAAAACAGCTATGTTGTGCCGGATCCCAAGGAGTTTGTGGAGTTCAGCGAGGTGCTCGGATAGCGCGATCATTCTCCGCCGGGTTTAGCTTCGATCCGGGCAACCAGATCGCGAAACTTGGGCAGCGTGCGAATCGCATCGAGAGTACGGTCGCCTGCTAATTCTTGCAAATTCCGCGACGATGTAAAATATCGGGTTTTCCAGGCGTTCTCCAAAAAATCAATCGCAAGGCCGGCACAAAGTTCGGTTAGCTTTTCGCGATCTTCCACCGATAATTCCGTGTCCGTACGATAAGCAGCCGATTTTTTCGCGAAGAACTGCGCCATGCGGAACAGGATGGTTCCCGGCTGGCCAATGCGCTGCATTTCGATTTTGGAATCGACCACGGCCTTCGATTGATCCACAATTGCCTGCACGCAATGGTAAAGCAAAAGCTCGGACCTTTCCTTTTGTTGTTCCGCGGTGCGCTGGTTTTCCCGGGCGATTCGTTCCTGGTCGCGGGCCCGTTTTTCTTCCTTGCGGGCCAATTCCACCTGCGCGGACAATTCAGCGGTAAACCAGATCCAGCTGATCAACAGGCTGCAAGCCGCCACGGCAGTGACCGCGATCAGGCTGGCGATGGCCGGCTTCCGCCTGGCCCATTTGAATCCTTTTTCCCAGATGGAACTGGGCCGGGCGCGGATGGGTTCGCCGACCAGAAAGCGGCGGACATCGTCCGCCAGGTCGCGCGCCTGCGCGTAGCGCCGGGCCGGATCTTTGTGGAGGCATTTCAGACAAATGGTTTCCAGGTCGCCCGGCAGTCCGGGGTGCAGGCGGGAAGGCGGCACGGGATCGCGGAGGCGGACTTGCTCCAGCGTGTCGAGCGTGGTTTCTCCCTTGAACGGCGGCCGGCCGGTCAGCATTTCATACAAGATCGCCCCGAGCGCGTAGATATCGACCGCCGGGCCGATTTGCCGATTCCGGCCCTCCGCTTGCTCCGGCGCCATGTAGCTCGGCGTGCCCATGACGGCCCCCGTGCGTGTCTGGTAGCCCGAATCATCGAGGCGCTTCGCGAGGCCGAAGTCGGTAATTTTGGGCGTGGTGAGTGGTGAGTGGTCCTGGGACGACTCACCACTCACCAGAAGGATGTTGGCTGGTTTCAGGTCGCGATGAATGATGCCCCGCTCGTGGGCGGCGTGGATGGCTTCGGCCAGGGATTGGATCAACTGGGCGGCGTGCCGCGGCGGAACCAGGGCCTTGGCCAGGACCTGCTCGAGGCTGCCGCCGTCGACGAATTCCATCGAATAATAGGGGAGGCCCTCGGCCTCGCCGACATCGAAAATTTCCACGATATTGGGATGGTGGAGGCGGGCGACGGCTTCGGTCTCTGTGCGAAATCGGTCGAGCTGTTCCTTGGGAGCGTGGGAGCCGGCCAGAATCATCTTGATGGCCACGATGCGATTCAAGCGAATGTGGCGGGCCTTGTACACGATGCCCATGCCCCCCTGATCGATTATGCTCAAGATTTCATGGCCGGGGATTTGGCACGCAACGGCGCCAGGCGGCGGGCATGTTTGGACGACCGACTGGCCGGTGGGAGTGTCCGTACCGGATTGCTGCCCGATGCCGAGCAGGGCTTCCATTTCTTCCAGAGCGCGGATTTGCCGTTCAAGTTCACCGACCAATTCAGGCCGGCCGGCACACAAATCCTCAGGAGAGGGTTTTTTGCCCTGCCGGCGCTGCTCCTGCCAGCGCAGCAGAAGTTCGCCGATTTCTGACGGCATGGAAACGGATTCGTTGTTCAGGGAAGCCATGATCACAACCCCGGCCATTGGCCTTTCAAGATTTGATGCAGTTTCAACAACGCCGATTGCCAGCGGCGTTGCACGGTACGCACGGAAACGTTCAAGAGGGCGGCGGCATCCGCCTGTGGCAGGTCCTGGTAAAAAAGCAAATCGACGACTTCGCGTTCCTCGGGTGGGAGCTTGTGGACCTGGTTATGGAATTCATGCCAGCCGGCGAGGACGCCGGGATCGTGGGAGACATCTGCCTTCTCATAGGGAGGAGTGTCCGAATTCCGGCCGGGCCAGTTCGTAGCGTGGTTGGCGCCCGTCCCCTCGGGACCAAAAAAGTGGCGCGCGAGATCGACCAGTTCCCGGCGAATCTGCTCGGCAGAGAGGGCGTAAAATTCGCGCATCGAAGCGGGGTGAACTTCCTTCAGCGCCCTGAGCAGCCGCATCAGGGCGTTCTGCAAAACATCATCGGTTTGCGCCCAGCGCTTGACGCCGGGAAATCCGCGGAGCATCTTTCGCGTGAGCCGTTCCAGCCGTCCGCCGGCCTGTTTGAACAGTTCCTCGCGCGCTGCGGCATCCCCCGCATGCATGCGGTTCAGATAGATCTGGAGTTGTTTGGTTGGAGAAGAAGCCACGGGACGCCCTCTGTCTGCCGCGCGTATCCCCGCATTATAAGTACGAATCCCGAGGCGATAAGTTTTAACAAAATTCCTGTCGTCTTTTGTTTTTCACTTTCGCTTATCCCTACAGAGGGCTGTGATGCAAAAAAATACTCATCCCGGTGAGCACGTGCGGCGTGCGCGCTTGCCGGAACTGTACGAATCCATTCACCACGGTAGCCCTCACACTCCATGTGAGGTACCGCCACTGAAAGAAAGGAACCTGCGATGATTGGCAGCCAGATGCGAAAATTAATGCCTCTGTGCATTCTCGTCTTTGCGGCTTCCGGCTTGGCCGGACCTACCAGTAGATCCGAGCTTGCAAAACCCGACGGGGATAAACTGATTGTTCACGAATGGGGCACGTATTTGTCGGTCCAGGGATCGGACGGCGTGACCCTGGGTGGCATGATCGATTCCGAAGAAAAGCTGCCGCTATTCGTCCACGAAGAGGCACTTGCCGGCAGAAACCGGGCCTGTTTGTTTTGCAAAGTGGAAACGCCGGTGACCTATTTTTATGTCGATAGACCGCGAACCGTGGAGGTCCGGGCCGCCATGCCCGAAGGCAAGCTAACCCATTGGTACCCGGCCGTGCGCGACTTCGGTCCTCTGACCCCCACCTGCAAAGCTCCCGCCAGGGACAGTTACATCAACTGGGGTAAGGTGGAACTGTTTCCGGACGTGCGGGACAAGGCGGCCGGTTTCAGCTTGCTGATCCCCGGTTTTCGGCCGGTTGCCCGCGACGACACTTGGCGTTTCGTCCGGGACACTGATTCCGCGTTTGTCAAAATGGATAGAACCAATCCGAAGCTGAAATCGCGGCCTCAAGGCCAGGTGGAAAAATTTCTGTTTTATCGAGGTTTGGGAACATTCGAGTTGCCGCTCAAGGTGGAATACCGGGAGGACAGCGTGCATCAGCTCCAATTAACGAACCGGGGTCCCGACACGCTGCAGGGAATTTTCGCCGTCGAGGTCAAGGGGAATAGCATTGGGTTCAAGAAAATCAATGATCTGGGAGCGGAACTATCAAGCACGGAATATTTCCGAACATCGCTCGTCAATTCTCAGCCGCTCCAGGAGGGCGTTCCCGTGGTGAAGCAGGAGGTAGCTGCAGCACTGGTGCAAGCCGGGCTTTATCCCAAGGAGGCGCGGGCCATGGTCAACAATTGGGAGCACAGTTATTTTCGCACGGAAGGGTTTCGGATTCTTTATATCTTGCCCCGGTCGTTCGCCGATAGAACCTTGCCGATCGAAATCAAACCGGCTCCGCAGGAATTGGTGCGGGTAATGGTCGGTAGGGTGGAAGTGCTGACGCCGGGAACCGAACAGCGAATTGAAAAAGCGGTCGCCGATCTCAATAGCCCTGATCCGGCGGTCCAAAAATCGGCCGCAACAGAACTGGCCCGCCTGGGCCGCCTTCAAGAGCCGGCCTTGCGGCGTGTCGTGGCGATGACCAGCGACGATGCAGTCCGAGCTGGTGCGGAGGCGCTGCTCAGTAAAAAGTAACAGCCTACACCACAGCAGCCCGCAGCGCCGGCAGGGCCCTTGCCGGCGCTAGGGACTGGTGTTGCAAGACCCACGGTCATCTAAATTAGGAATACGTACGTCCAGACCCCCCCCGGCCCCCGTGGACGTATTGCAAAACCGTGGACGTATCGGCATGGATGCGACGTATTGCCGAACGGCATGGCAAATAGGCACTTAACGTTTGCAAGAAGAGTCAATTTTCGTGCGACATATTTTTGTAGCGCGGACGTATTCAGGCAAACCCGTTTCGACTGGACTTTCGTTGTCTATGCCGACCGCTGTCACCGGATGTAACTCCACCAGCGGATCACACCTCGTTCCCAAACTCGGTTTGGGAACGTCCATCTTCGAAACTCCGTTTCGTGCCCTCACACACTTGAAACGAAGTTTCCGGGTGTTCGTTCCGAAACGGAGTTTGGGAACGAGGTGAAAATGAAGAGTTGCCTTCACCTCTCGCGTTCCCTGGCCTGGGCAATAGCTTGATGAAGTTCCGGGTATTTCGCACGTACAGATTGATCCAATTCCCGAGAAAACTCCGCGCCAAGCCCTCTTAGCCTGAGTAACACCTGAACGTCCGCCGAGTCCTTGAGCCGATCCGGGGCGCTGATTCCTGGGGCCAGCTTGAGTTCGATCAGCTTCTTCAGTGTGATGGTGCGAACTCCCTCGATCTCTTGGGTGTTATCGGTCGGAGCTGGGAAGACAACCGCCTTGGGTTTCCCATCTCCGGGGTACTCTCCGGCGGTCACGAACTTCACCCGCACGTTCGTCTCGGAGGTCCGGAACTGCTTTTTCGCTCCCTCGAACTCCGGCCTGTAACCGAGACCGACGAGCTGCTGTTGGAAGGTCTCCAAGCCGTCTTTAGTCACGAGGAGATCAATATCCTCGGTAAACCGTTTGTAGCCGTGTAGGTTAAGGGCGACCGCTCCGATGACGGCGTAGTCGATCCCACTCTTCTCCAGATCGGCGACGACTCGCAACAGCGTCTTGTTGAGCATTCCTTGCCCTCGGAAAAAGGCGAGTCCCTCCTCAAACGTCAACGTGGGTGAGGAAAGGATTTGTTCAAAGTCAAGCATGGGTCGCTCCTCACCGGGAGCTAGAAAGCGCCTCCGCTCCTGGTCAACAATTAACCTTCGAACGCATTGGGCAACCTCATTCTTACAGTAGGCAGGGTAACACCCCAATGCCATCCGCATCAATTGCAGGCCATGTGCCAGGATTGTCGAAGACTCTTGATCGATCGAACGGTGATCGGCTTGACCGAACGGAGCTTGGCAACGAGAGCCTGTCTACAGTTTGATTTGCCGGCATTTGTCTACGGATTGTCGGATCGGGAATATTAGAAAACGTTGCCAGGAAGCGAGGAGCTGAAACCAAGTCGGCAACCCGCAAGAATGGCAGCCGGGGTCCACTTCCTCCGGCGATTTCGATGCAGGCAGAGAATTCCGATGTATTGTGGGCGGGATCAGTGGCAGTGGCGGTAAGGAATTCGCCCGGAGGAAGTCCACCGGGGAGCGTTAGGGAAAACGCCGACATGCCCTCGGAGTCCGTGGCCTCGGTGAGGGAGGAAATAAAGCGTTCGCCCTGGCCAAATCCCGAGGGATCGCAGACCGAATTGAGAAATAGTTCGATTGTGAAAGTGGTGTTCGGCGTGCTGGCGAGCGTTCCTTCGATGCTGGTAAATCCGCCCAGCGATACAGCGGAAATAAGAACCGGCGCGGGGAGCATGTTGTTGCCGCCGTCGGTGAGTTGGATACCCGGTCCTTGATTGGAGAAAATGGAATTTCGGCTAATGCCATTGCCGGTGACTTGACTAATGGAAATTCCGCCGGTTTGGTTAAACGCAATGAGGTTTCCATCTCCAGGATTGGTGCCCCCAATAAGGTTGTTGTTCCCAAAATATTCTCCGAAAAGAAATACCGCGATCCCCTTACCGCCGTTTCCCAATGGTTCATTTTCATGAACGGAAACGCCAATCCTATTTCCGCGAATGATATTTTCTTGACTGACAATAAAAATGCCGCCGTACCTGTTGCCGGAAATGACGTTTCCGGCCCCCGTGTCACTACCTCCGACCGTATTTTGGTCATCGAGAATTACTAGTCCGACAAAGTCATTGGGCATCGCCGCTGTTCCCATGGCGTTTACCCCAATATAGTTGCCCTCGATTCGATATCGTGTCCCTCTTGCAATAGCAATTCCATATACAGAATTACCGGAGATTAGGTTCCCAGCTCCCGGGAGAGAACCTCCGATGGTGTTATCGGTGTTGTCAGCGGGATTGCGATTGTAGGTTCCCGTTGCTATGCCGTTATAATTTGCCAGACGGTTCATTCCGGTGATGTCGGATCCAATGTAGTTTCCTTGGACTGCATTCGCATCTCCATTTTCAAAATCCACGGCAATCAAATTGCCTGAGATAAGATTGCGCGCTCCCGGCACGGTTCCTCCAATCGTGTTTTTTGTTGGTGCTGTCCCACGTGAAATCGTGTCGAAGATGACGCCAAAAGAATGATTTCCTAAGACGGCAGTGCCGGAAAAGTCGGTGCCGATAAAATTTCCCTGCACCTGATTTCCCGTTGCGCCATCCCCGATGCCGATCCCAGTCGCGTTTCCGGAAATAAGATTTCTCGCTGCCGGAACTGTTCCGCCGATGATGTTATTGCTGGAACCCTGGACAATTGCAATGCCGATGCCATTTCCCACAGCTTGGGTTCCCGTGACGTCTGTTCCTATGTAGTTCCCCGAAATGACGTTTCCACCGCCTTCTATCAAATGAAGTCCGTATAAGGAAAAATGATTAATGACCAGCCCTTTCACGGTGCTGTCTCCAGAAGTAATCACCAGCCCGTTGGTATTGGTACCTGCGCCCTGGAGGACAATCAAGGGCCGGCCGTTGTAACCGGGCTGAGTCGTGCCATCGATTACAACCGGTTGAACAATGTCCGGGAGGGGAGAAAGCAGCTGAATCGTTTGCACGCCGCCATTGCCAATAGCAAAAGCAATCGTGTTTTTTTCCGGAGTGCTATTGGAATCCAGAATGGCCTGGCGGAAAGAACCGGGCCCCGAATCATCGGTGGTGGTGACAGTGAACAGCGCGAGAAGCCGGCGATCTTCCAGCACCTCAAGGTGCGGAAAAAAATAAAACGGCCGACATTTTTTGGTTTGGCGGCGAAGACGGGATAATGACAGCATGAGACAGCTCCTTTACCAAGGAAAGGAAATACGGGAAAACCACGCGTCTCTTATCTGCCCGTGATGATTGGCAAGACAACCGAAGTCCGGAAATCGGCTGGTTCTCGCCATCTACATAGTTAAACGACATTTGCAGTGATTACCGGACACGAAAAAATAAAAAGCTTGGATTTTTTCGGAAAGACGGCCTTCGAGGGAATGTGGGTCGAATGCCCGTTCACGAAAGCAATGGGTTGGTCGAGTTTACGAAAGTGATTGCATGGAATGCGCTTATGGCTAGACTACATCCGCGGTTTTCGGGATCCGGGAATTGTGACGCGGGCATCATTGCGGCAGTTCGGTGATAATTTTGAGGCCGCGAATGCCATGGAAGTCAGCCGGGTTGTGCGTGACAAGTTCGCAGCCATGAACCAGGGCAGTTGCAGCGATCCACGCGTCCGCAGCGCCAATCGGTTGTCTCCGGCGCTCGAAGCGGACGGCGCCCCAACGGCGCTCAAGGTCCCAAGAGGACCGAATGATGTCCAGACCGCTCAGCAAAGCCTCGAGGCGGGTGAACCGCGCTTTCCCTCAGCGGGATTGAAACCCCATTCGTATAGCTCCGCAACAGTAATAAACGATATCGCCAGCCGATGACCCTGGAGGTGGTGCCGGTACGGCCGAGCAAGTGAGTGTCCTTTGAGTATGAAGGAGGCGATGTTGGTGTCCATGAGGCGCAGCGCCATCGGTTACTCCCGCCGACGGCGACTGGCATGGAGCCAGCTCTGGAAACGCTCGAATTCGTCATCGCTCCACAAGTCGGCACCTTGGCCCAAGAGATCATCGAGCTGGACACGTGACTTTTTGGTGTTGCGAGGCGAGCCATTCTTCGCAGCGCTCCGACTGGGCCCCGCGCGTCGGACATTGGTGTGTTTGTCTGAACTAACCGAAGAGCGAGAATTTCGCACGCGGGACCAGCCTTTTTCTGAAAATATGCCGGGTTGGTTCGCCCACTCGGACGCTACAGTTCCGTGCAGTTCATTCTACAGGCAACGTGGGTTGTTACCAAGTTGATGAGGGAATCGTTTGCTAAACAGGCACGCGATTGGTTCATGGAATGTGCTCGAAATGTGTTTCGATCCGTTTCACCCGGTGATTTCTTTTTCATGCTGGGGTGACAGCAAGATCGAATGAAACGGAAGTAGAATTCAAATCGGTCGAGGATACAACATTTCGCTGACTTTGGTCAAGTGGCACAGAATGTCATTTAGTCATTCGTAGGAAGAATGGATTTGGCCAGCGCTCGTTGCAGAGCGAGTGAGAGTACCGAGTACTCAGCACTAGGCTTGGACTGAATGCAAGCCAACTGTGCAATTGCTTTTGGTCTTCCGTAAACTTGGTCTTCTTCCAGAACCCTATTCGTTCGGAATTATCGGCCAAGCCTGGTGTGGTTCTTATTTTTTGCCCTCGATTTTTTGCCTTTGATCTTGGAAAAAGAGGCAAGAAAGTCTGGAGCAAAAGATAAAACAGGGAATGCTGCCGCAGCATCCTATTCGTTCGGAATCATCAGCCACGCGTGGCCGAGTTGGCTGTTCCGCATCCCGCCGCCGACAATCCAGCCGGCATCGTTGATGTCCCAGGGAACCAAGAGCGCGTCCCATCCCTGGTCTTGCGGAATGAGATCGAGCAGCGACAGATAATTCCCGTCTTCGATCAAGAATCCTTCGAACGGGCTTTGGAGATCATCCAGGTCCTTCACAAAGCCGATGATCTGCCCGGAATTGTTGATGGACATTGCAATCCCTTGCGGCCGGCGGAAGAGATGCCCGACCAGATTGGTGGCGGCGCCGTTTTCCCACAACACCGGGCTTTCCGGTTGCGATAACGAAAACTGTGCCTCGCCGACCACCTGCCCGGCTTCGTTCACTTTGTAGGCCCGGCTGGTCACGCCCCGGATCAAGGGATCGTTGTGCAAATCGGTCCCGACACTATCCTGCCACAGAAACGCGTGGGTGCCGCCTCCATGAAAGAAATCGCCGACGACGGTGCCGGTCTGGTTCAGAGCACGGGGTTGAATGCCAAGGGAGCCATTCGGGAAGCCGGTCATTTCGGTAAGGAGGCCGTCGTTAAAAAGAAAGCCGCGCACCGTATTGTCGCCGGGACGTTTGCCGACCCCGGTAATGAGACCGTCGGCGTTGGCGGCGCTGGCATATTGCAATTCGAGGTCGTCGCCTTCGCGGACGAGGTCCGCGAGCCGGGTGATCTCGCCATCCAGCCACACGGAGGCTTTCGAAACGTAGGTTATTCTCTCCTGGTGACCTATGTGCTTGACTGTGACCAGCTCCGATGTTCCGGTGATGAGCCCGCCGGCATTGATGCCATATGCCGTGTTGCTGTTATCCCCTTCGAGGCGAGGCAGTAACTGACCGTTCTGATTGGCGTCCCAAAAGATCGCTTGAATTTGATAATCCGTAAGGAGTTCGATACCGATCACCTCGCCGCGTTCATTGATAGCCCTTGCCTCGGACTGGAAAACTGGAGCGCGCTCGGTCAGGTCGATGATGCGATAGCGCGTTGAACCGGCGGACGCGGACTGTGTTGCGAGAATACCGAGACAAACCAAGGCGAAAGCGAAATTAACCGGTCTTGAGCACATGGAGGGACTCCTTGGTTCCAGGTTATAATCCGGCCGAGTTTACGCTGGAAGACGATTATATCATCCGGAGGGCAGAATAGAACATGGCACAAAAATCTGGGGCAGAAAGATACGAAAAGGACAAAAGCAGCGCTTCTTGGCGCGTACCCTATTTTTTTACCAGCGATTTTTTTTGCCTTTAAGAAGTCGCGTAAGTAGGAGAACATTTGAAAAACGTCCGTCCACTTGTAAAGATGAGAGTGGCGCTGAGAGGAAGCGAGAGCCCGCTTCATCGGAGTTATGCCAGTGGCAGGTCAGTTGATACCACTGGCGGATCTGGCGCCCCCTGTGCTGCACAACCTGACAGCGGGTGAGGCCATTTCATTTTGGGTAGCATTGATGAACCTTCACGAGCAATTCCTTTTGGCTGGGCTTCGGCGCGAGATCGGGCCTGGTGGGGACCTCCAGGCGGCGCATCGCCAGTGGTACTAGGCGCATATGCAGGAGCATGACCGAACCATGCGCCAAATGATGAAGAATCTCAATCGCCTGGGAGGTGTTCGTGATCAGCGATGAGATCTTGAACCAGGACCTGGACGATATTTGGTGTGAAGCCTTCCCTGGAGAATCGCTACCGGACGCACGCGGCTAATTTAACAGACAGGCGGCTGCACGACTCATTTCTTTATCTTTTTGCCCTCGATCTTTTTGCCTTGGGACTTGCCGCGGGGCTTGACAGGCCGGATGATCTCGCCTTACGATTGAAGCCATGCCTGAAAATGCACGATCCATGCGCGCGGCCATCGGTTTCCGGGTGAAATCGGGCTGGGCCAGCGCAGTCCTTGTCGGCAGTCCAATTGAAGCGCCGAAAGTGCTCGACCAGCGCGCAATCGACCTGTGCGATCCGGCAATTCCCGAATCGCGGCAGCCGTACCATGCCCGGATGGGAAAGCTGGAAACCGATGAAGCGAAGATCGAGCGCCGGCGAAGAGTGGTTATCGAGGCCGCCAACCGATCCGTTTCGGAACTGGTCAAGAACTACCGGGAGGTCGGTTATCAGGTTTGTGGCGCCGGCCTGGTGGTAGGAAGCCAAATTGACCCGGCCAAGATTACGAACCCGCACATTCGGGCGCACGCGCTCGAAGGCCGGCTCTTCCGGACCGTGCTGGAAGATGCCCTGGCGTCTTGCGAGTTGCGGGCTATGGTGATTGCGGAGCGAAATGTGTACACTCAAGTGGCCGAGGTGCTGGACCGGCCGGAGGCGAAGTTGAAACGATTGGTGACCGAACTCGGCCGCGCGTTGGACGGGCCGTGGCGTGCCGATGAGAAGACCGCCACATTGGCAGCCTTGTTGGCCCTCGCTGCCCGACCCAAACAACGTCATTAGAGCGGCTTCAAATAACGGAGATTTCCCATGTACAAGCATGCCTTGCAGGTTTTTCTGGCGGGGATTTTCACGCTGCAATTCTGTTTTGCCGATGACAAGGACGGTTTTGTCCGCCTGTTTGCCCAAGACGGCCCACCCAAGGGCTGGTCGGTCCGGGAGTGGAATGACCTGGCCAAGGCTGCCGGCAACGACACCGCATGGACCGTAAAAGACGGCGTGCTCAATTCCGGCAAACGGCGGGGGACGTGGCTCGTGAGCGACAAGGAGTACGGCGACTTCATTCTCGAGTTCGAGATCAAGCTCGGAGAGCTCGGCAACAGCGGCGTCGCGCTCCGCGCCCCGCTCAAGGGCGACCCCGCGTTCGACGGCATGGAATTGCAAATCGCCGACTTTCGCTACAACACCAAAGCGAAAGACTCGGAGCTGACCGGCGGCATCTACCGCGCCATCGCCCCCACCAAGCAGGTCTACAAGCCGGCCGAGTGGAATACTTGCCGGATCGAGCTGAAAGGCACCCACCTCAAGGTAGTGCTCAACGGCGAAATGATCCAGGACGTGGATCTGACCAAGTTCGACCAGCCCGTCAAACGGCACGACGGCAGTGATGCGCCACCGGTAAAAGACCGGCCGCGCAAGGGGCACATCGGCTTCCAGCACCTCAGCCGCGATAACGTGCCCGTGCAGATCCGCGCGGCGCGAATCAAGGAGCTCAAGTAACTTGCACTTTCGCGGTTATATCCAAGGTCTCGATTACCAGATTTATGCGCAGAAATGCGACGCCGCGGGCAATCCCTTCGGCGGTTACTACCTGACCGGTGCCGGTCAAGTTTTGGCGATGCACCAGGGATAGAAACCGCTATAATCATGGTCAGCATACCGTATCATTCCCAGGAGATGACCATGGCCTATCCATTTACGCGCAGACAATTCCTGCAAACCGCATCCGCCATAGGAACAACGGGCTATTGGACCGGCCGGCTGGCCGGCGATGTAAGAAAAACGGCCGCGAATGATCGATTGCATGTCGGCATCATCGGTATTTCCGGCCAGGGAACCTATAACGTCAACGAACTTGCCAAAACCGATGCCGCCATCGTCGCGCTGTGCGATGTTTATGAGAATTTCAAAGGCGTCGTGGCGATCCGAGAACGGTTCCCGGAAGCGAAATTCTATACCGACTTTCGCAAGATGATCGATGCGAAAGGCCTCGATGCGGTTTTGGTGGCCACCCCCGATCACACACATGCCCCGGCCACGCTGATGGCGCTCAACGCGGGACTGCATGTTTACTGCGAAAAACCGTTGACGCACACGGTCAGTGAAGCCCGACTCGTCGCCGAGACCGCGGCGAAGCACAAGCGCGTCACGCAAATGGGTACGCAAATCCATGCCGGCAACAATTATCGCCGGGTGGTGGAACTGATTCAGCATGGGGCCATCGGTCCGGTTAGAGAGGTCCATGTCTGGTGCGCCAAAGTCCACGCGGGCGGTGATCGGCCGAAGGACACTCCGCCGGTTCCCGAAGGACTGCACTATGACCTCTGGCTGGGTCCGGCTCCGTACCGGCCGTATCATTCCGCGTATATTCCTTTTCATTGGCGCGGCTGGTGGGATTTCGGCGGCGGGACATTGGCCGATATGGCTTGCCACTACATGGATTTGCCGTTCTGGGCGTTGAAGCTTCGGCATCCTGAAAGAGTTTCTGCCGAGGGGTCGCCGGTTCATCCGGAAAGCGCAGCCCAGTGGGTCATCGCAAAGTGGGAGTTTCCAGCGCGCGAGACGCTCCCTCCCGTCAAGCTTACCTGGTACGACGGCGGCAAACGGCCGAGGGCGTTCGCGGACGGTAAATTACCCAAATGGGGGGACGGCGTGCTCTTTGTTGGGGAAAAGGGCATGTTGATTGCCGATTACAACAAGTACAAGCTCCTGCCCGAAAAGGATTTTGCGGGCTTCACGCCGCCCACGCCGTTCATTCCCAATTCCATCGGTCATCACAAGGAGTGGGTGGAAGCCTGCAAAACCGGGGGTTCCACAACCTGCAATTTCGGCTATAGCGGCGCTCTGACCGAGACGGTGCTTCTCGGCAATGTCGCCTATCGTTACGGCAAACCGTTTAGCTGGGATGCGAAGAGCCTGAAGGCCGTCAACGAACCTGAAGCCGATCGGTTTATTCAACATCACTACCGCACAGAATGGTGACGAATAGTGAGTGGTCGATTTCACCACTCACTACTCTCCACTCACCGCTCACCACTAATCGATTTGCTGTAACCAGCCGCGGCGAACCTGGCCTGAGCGCAGGATGTAGAAAGTCAGAGGATTAAAGGTTCCCAGGTCGGGATGATTGAGGACGAAAGCTACATTGTCAAGGGACAACGTTTCCCACTGGTGGAGACCCAGGAGGATGTCGCCCTTTTGAACGCCCGCGCGATCGGCCGGACCGTTGGCATTCACCTCGAGAACCGTCAAGCCGCCGTGAAGTTGCGGGCTGATGCGCGATACCACTTCGGGGTTAACGGATTTGAGCCGAATTCCCAATCGGCGCCACACCGTTTCGGCGGGAGATGGTGCGGCCTTTTCCGGTTTTTGCAGCACCAATGACATCCGCTGAGACGATCCTTTACGCCGAACCGCGACGCTTACCTGCTCGCCCGGACGTAGGTCGAGCATGGCCCGTTCGAAATCCAGCGTGGATGACACATCCAATTCTCCCAGATGCACAATCACATCGCCGGATTGCAATCCTGCTGTGGCCGCGGGGCTGCTGTCCTCCACACACTCAACGACCAGTTCCCGCTTCCAGGCGGGGGGATCGCCCAGGTACTCCTTGTCGACCTTTTGGCCGTTGCCCGGATGTAACACGCCGGCTACCGGACTTACCTTGGAATCGGCGGCTGCCGCCACCAAACGGTCGCGGCAAGTCGCACCGTGCCAAATGGTGCGGCGTTTTCTTTGGGCCAGCATCTCCGAAGCGACGCGGATCATGGTGTCCACGGGGATGGCAAAACTGATTCCCTGGGCGCCGGCCCTAATCGCCACATTGACCCCGACCATTTCTCCATTGATATTGAGAAGCGGCCCGCCGGAATTGCCGGGATTGATGCTGGCATCGGTTTGAATCAGCGATTTGTAGGACATCTCCTTGTTCAACGTGACGTCCCGTTTGACCGCACTGACGACGCCGACAGTGACTGTGTGTTCGTACCCGTACGCATTGCCGATGGCGATTACGGTTTCGCCGACCATCAAATCATGCGCGGTACCGAGGGGCACGGTGGGCAGGGGACGACCCGCATCGATTTTGAGGAGAGCAAGATCGTTTTCCGGGTCCCGGGCCCAGACGCCGGCGGAAAAGGTGCTCCCATCAGAGAGCCGAACGCGCAGTACATTGACTTCCTCCACCACGTGATGGTTGGTGACGATGTAACCACGGGGATCAATCAGCACGCCGGTTCCCATGCCGTTTACGCGGTTTTGCGGCGGCAAGTCGAACGATTCGGAAGAGGGCTGCGCCCGGGCGGTTCGTTCGCTATGAATGTTGACCACGGCCGGCCGGACTCGTTCCACGACATCGACTACCGGTGTCCGCCGGGGATTCGCGGCTTGAACGGATGAGCCAGCCGGCAGCAGCGGAAAAAGAAACAGGATACAGAAAAGTGTATTTCGTCTAAAGGCTGGAACTGGGTGCCGGACTCCGGGTACCTGAAGCATGGTGTCCCCATTTGGCTAGGGTTGGCCGGTGATTCGTTGCTGGGGGTCAGTCGGTGAGTCTTCTCTGCCCCCTGCCCCTGACCGCTAATCTCTACTCAATTTCGGCTGAGGACCGGATGGTGCTGAATCGCCATCGCGAATAATAGCGCGCGCTGCGGCGAAGAACGCAATACCCACGCCGCCGGAATCGGGCGGGAGCGAACCAACGAGAAAAGGGAATGGAGGGAAAAATCAGGGGATGCCGATTGTAAGGGCATTGCCCTCACCGGCAGGGTCCAGTAGCTTGAGGTTGGGGTTAAGAAATCCGAGAAAGGTTGGATCATGAGCGGAAAAACCCGCAAGCAGCAGATTGAAGAAATGCTGGCCGAGGAACCAAACGATTCCTTCTTGCGTTACGGCCTGGCAATGGAATACGTTAGCGATAAGGATGATGACAATGCGGTTCGTTGTTTTCAGGAACTCTTGAATCTGGATCGCACGTATGTTCCGGCTTATCTGCAAATTAGCCAGGCGTTGATTCGCCTGGGCCGGTGGGAGGAAGCCCGGGGAACTTTGAACCGCGGCATTGCGGCCGCCAAACAGAAAGGCGACGTCCATGCGGCGGAAGAGATGCACGGTTTCCTTGCCGGCTTGGGGTAATCGATATGGATAACCGCGGACCATTGCTGGCGATTACAGTTTTGGGGCTCTTCTGTTTCGGTTGTGGCCCTTCCGCCGGCAATACGGTCGAGGTTTCGGGGACTGTTACGTGGAATGGAGAACTGATTCCGGACGGGTATATCCTTTTGCAGCCGGTGGACGGGTCCATTGAGGAAGACAGCGCCAAAATTGTGAATGGAAAATATACCCTGCATACAAGGCCGGGAGCGAAGAAAGTCCAGATTCATGCCAGCCGGGAAACGGGGAAAATCGATCCGGCCGAAAAAAGGCCGGGCCGCGCGCCGTATATCCCTGAAGAATATAACGCCCGCACGATTCTCAGGTGCGAAGTGAAATCCCAAGGAACAAACCGATTCGATTTGGATTTGCCGATTAGAGCCCAAAAGTGATTGCTTTTCTAAGAAGGATCGACCAGCGCATTCAATTCGTCGTTGGTCAAGGGCGTGTCAAATTTGCATCCATGGTGCCACTTGCCGCTGGACTTGTTCACCCGAACCACCATGGCGGTCAGAGTCTGAATGGTAGCCTCATGGATGGTGGGCAGCTCAACAATGAGCCGAGTTCCCGGTTCAAACCGTCTTTTGAGAGACATGTAGATCCCGGATGCAGAAATGTTGCCGATCCGGGCCGGCCATTGTGTTTCCGGTTGCGAGGCCATGGGCATAGGAGCGGGCTCGCACGAACCGGGAAGGTCGCACGATATCCGGACCATAGCCCGGCGTTCCACCGTATACGTTTTTTCGCCGGGTTCAATTACCCAATTGCCATTTTCTTCCGACATGAAAGCCCCGTTCCCGACACAAGAAAGACGACCTTCAAAATTAGATTCTTCCTGGCGGGCTGTCAACCTAAGAAATGGATGACTAGTGCAAGTCGGCCCGAGCAACCGGTCCATATTCCCCTGGCCAAGAGGTTCGTGCCCTGGACTCCGCCGTCCAACGGGGATGCAGTTCCAGCAGTTTCGAACGGGCATCCGTTCCAAAACAGATTTGCAACTCGCCAGCAAATTGATGGGCCAGGCGCTGCACTGCTCGTGTATCATCGGCGATTTGGATGAGAGCATGGTGGCCCAAATGCAAGGCCAGGCACTCGGGATCGGAGCAATTCGAATAATTCTGTCTTAGCATTTCCAACCAGTTTGGATCACGCGCTTTTTCGGACTGGACCAATTCCTCTACCGCCTCGGATAAGGTTCGCCGCTCCCATACCAGGTCCTGAACAAGACGCTCCAGCACAACGGAATATTCCCGCTCCTTGAGAATCTGTTGATCCAGCTGTATTCCCTTGGCTTCGGCCTTCCATGCCTCTTCGACCCGGATCTTTTCCACAAAGATATCGAAATAACCGGCCAAATGGCAACTATAGACGACGACGAATCCGGTGACGAGACAGCCAAATACCAGGATTCGTCCTCCAACTTTAGGTCGGTGTGCCGAAATATAAGTTGCCACCAACACCACGAGTAGCATCGCCAGACATTTGAACATCACCAGGCCATCCAGGCCGTACGATTCCAGCCAGGCGCTGGCCAGCGGATTGGTCTCGTACACGTTTCCCTCATTGTTGAGCAACAAGTGACGTGTCAAGAACAAGTCGGCTATGCTAAAGAAAACAAAAAAGAGAAGCTTATAGGGATGGAGCGTTTTTTGGGCTGTCATGGCTTATTGAAATCCGTTGTTTTCCTGGCTTTTCATTGTTTCCCGATTTTTTCCGAGAAATACGGAGCGTACCCTCGCTCATTGAACTTTGAAAGTAAGCAAATAGGGTGCCAAAGGGACCTTCCGCTTCAATTCCTTCGCATTGAGACGGAAAACATTTGCGAAACAACGAAAAAACCAAATCAAAACCAAGTGGAATCACCGAAAATGAAGTTAAGAAAATTACGCCGTGCGCTCGGTGTATTGTTTTGCTTAATCCGATTGTTTCATTTTGACATGGACGCCAAATTTCCTGGGGCACCAATTGTGTAAACCAGCTCAAGAATTATGTCAAGGGATGGATGTAGCCAACTGGTTCCAGTGCCTGCCTGTGCCCTTTTTGTTCCAGCCAGAGCCCCTCTTCCACACATTCACCGATATGGAAAAGTTCGATTCCCGAAATCGGTTGCGACTGAATCAAGGTTGCACCATCCATGGCGGAAACCGCCAGCACTAACTCGAAATCTTCTCCATCCCCGATGGCATGCTCGACCGGCGATCGATTGTCTTTCATTTGGCGAGCTTCGGGCGCGATGGGAATGGATTCCGCTCGCAGGACCGCGCCGCAACGGCTTTCCGTGCAAATGCGCCACGTGTCCGCCGCCAGACCGTCGCTGATATCGATCATGGCGTGAATATCCGCCAACTCGTGAATCCGCAATGCTTCGCGTACTCGAGGTGAAAAACGTAAATGCTTGCCCAAAATACTTCCCCCCAGGGGACCGGTTACCAGGAGCCAATCACCGGGTTTCGCTCCATTACGGCGAACCGGTCCGCGTGTGGTTGCTTCCCCGACAAGGGTAACCGAGATCACCAGCGGGCCATTCCAACTGTTGGTGTCGCCGCCCACAATCGCCGTGTCATACGCATCCGCGGATTCGCGCATCCCCAGGTACAATTCTTCGGCCAGCGCACGGCCTCCCTGTGCGGGCAGCGCCACACTGGCTACGGCCGACATCGGCCGACCTGCCATCGCGGCCATGTCGCTCAAATTGACCGCCACGGCTTTTCGGCCCACGAGGCGCGGCGTCGCCTCGTTCAAACTGAAACATGTCCCTTCCATCAACATATCTGTCGTAATCAATGTTAACCGGTTCGGGAACAAACGAACCGCGGCCGCATCATCGCCCGGTCCAATCACGACATGGTCATTTGGCGGGGTCCGTCGTCGAATCCAATCGATGTAGGCGAATTCGCCAGAGGATAAGGTCATGGACGTTAATGGGTTCCTGTAAAAGACATACGGCTTCCTGACGCTTCATTATGGCCGGTCACGAGCGATGTCTCAAGTTTCATTCTTCGTTAGAGGCTATGCAAAAAAGGAGTCAGGCCCCCTGTTTTTTTAGGCGTCAGACCCCTTTTAAGATTGCGCACTGGTGGAAAAACTATTGTAAAATTCAGCAGCGTCCGATTCGCGCGTCCCAGTGCCTTTCGTTTGCCGCTGGCAACCGACAATCTGGATAATCGAAAGATCGACATGATGAATTCAGAAGACCATCATCCCGGACCGGGGACATGGCCGCATATCGTCCGCGTATTCGGCGACCTGCGTTTTCATACGGATGGAGACATTGTTGCACTGTCATTTGCATCGCCGAATCGAATTTACAGCGTCGAGGATCCCGGGATTCTTCGAACCTGGGACATCCAAACGGGCCAGGCGGAAGGTTCGGTATTCTTGAGCGACCTGGAAACTCTCTGGTCATTCACCAGCGATAGCCGGATTCTAATCTCCGGCAATGACGAAGTCTCCATTTGGGGAGTTCCCAAAGGGGAAATGATCGCCACCATTCAACCCCCATCCTGGGTAACGGCAGTGGCGTTTCGGACGAAACCCGCCCTGTTGGCCACGGGGCACGATGAAGGGGTAATTCGCTTTTGGGATTCCCGGACCCGCGAGCTGGTTCGCGAACTGCAAGGCCACGACCGGCCCATCAGCGCGCTCTGTTTCAGTCCCGAAGGCGGACGCCTGGCCTCCGCGAGCGAAGATTGCATCATTTGTATCTGGGACATAGAAACCGGCGAACTTCTCGGAACGCTCAATCGCCATACGGATCGCATTCAGGGATTGGCATGGCATCCCCAAGGTCTTTGGCTGGTCTCCGCGGCCTGGGACCGGTCGGCCCGCATTTGGGACACCCACACATTTGATGTTCTCAGACTTCTCAATTCCCATGCGGACCAGGTCAATGCCGTGGCCTTCAGTCCCGATGGAGACTTGTTGGCCTGCGCCGATTCAGCCAATACGATCCACATTTGGGACCCAGCGGCCGGCCAAGAACTGCATGTACTGAAGGAACACGAGGAGGAAATTCGTTGTCTCGCTTTCAGCCCGGATGGAAAGTTGCTGGCTTCCGGCGGGGCTGATCGGGTCATTCATCTTTGGAATCCGCATGAGGGCCGGTTGGTTTCCGGACGCGAACAGCCGGTCACACGCAAAACTCAATTGGCCGTCAGCCCGGATGGAAAACGGTTAGCCAGCACTTGTGGGGGATCTCGGTTCCGCCTGTGGGACATTAATTCCGGCCAAGTTTGCGTCGAGCCTCAGGGCGGACAATTTCCCGATGTAATTGCGGCCAGTTCGGATGGTCGCTGGTTGGCGGGCGGCGGCAAGGACAAGCAAATTAATCTCTGGGAGGCGGTATCCGGGAAATGGTGCGGAAATTTGACCTGTCAGGCCGGCCAGGTCGCTGCCCTGGCCTTTTCTCCGGATTCTTCCTTGCTGGCTTCGGCGACGGCGTCCGACGGGACGGTGTGGTTGTGGAGCGTCCTCACCCGCGAGCCGGTGTTGGTCATTCCGCTGGCAGCCGACGGCTGCACGATCGAAACGTTGGCCTTCCATCCGCGGGGCCATCTACTGGCGGTGGGCGGCATCGATTGGCTCGCCACGGGGGGCACCGATGGTGCCATCGCCTTGTGGGAAATTCGGGAACGCTTGCCCATGGCGACTTTTTGGCGGGGGGTTACGCATGCTGTTTTTCATCCATCGGGTTGCTATCTGGCCGGTGCCTCTCTGAAGGAATCCGTTTGCGTTTGGCAACTGGAATCGCAGGCACTGGCGTTTGAGTTGACCGGTCCGGCAGACAAAGTCACCTGCGTGGCGTACAGCCCCGACGGAAAGCTGTTGGTCGCAGGGAGCGATGACCGGACGATCCGATTTTGGAACGCAGAAACCGGCGACGCTCTGGCCGTTCATGGCCTCGATTCTCCGGTAAAAGCCCTGGCCTTTTCTCCGGAGGGCAATTATCTTTTCACCGGTAACGGCAACACCACGAGCTATCAACTCGAAGTGCAATCAATTTTGCAGGAAACTTCTGTCGGATGCTGACCCCTATTATTGACCCGCCTTCCATTGTAAAATGATAGTTCATGGATAATCCAACTCATCCCGTAACTGCGGTGCCGCTCGCCGGGAACAGCGCCGGCGATTCCCTGTCCCAGGATTTGACCGGGCAAGAGCTGGGTGATTTCCAGATTCTCCGCCGCCTCGGCGAAGGGGGCATGGGTCAGGTTTACCTTTCCGAACAAAAGTCCTTGAAACGTCCCGTCGCCCTCAAGATTCTCAAGGCGGATTTGGCGGCCAACCCGACCTCTCTGGCGCGATTCAAGGCCGAAGCCGAAGCCGTGGCCCGCGCAACGCATGCCAATATCGTTCAGGTGTATGCCACGGGGGAACTGAACGGATTGCATTTTATTGCCCTCGAGTATATCGACGGCTTGAACTTGCGGGATTACCTGGCGAAGAAAGGCCCGCCCGATTTGCCCCTGGCCCTCAACATCATGCGCCAGGGAGGTGCGGCCTTGCAAAGAGCCGGTGAGCTCGGCATCATCCACCGGGACATCAAGCCGGAAAATATCATGCTTACGCGCAAGGGAGCCGTCAAAATCGCCGACTTCGGTCTATCCCGATTCGCCAACGACCAGAAACCCCTGAACCTGACGCAAAGCGGCGTGGCCATGGGTACGCCGTTGTACATGAGCCCGGAGCAGGTCGAAGGCAAAAGCCTGGATTCGCGCACGGATATTTATTCCTTTGGGGTTACCTGCTACCATATGCTCGCCGGCCATCCTCCATTCCGAGGCCAATCAGCTTTCGAAGTGGCGCTGCAACATGTTCAGGCGGAACCCGAGAGCCTGGAGAGAATTCGGCCCGACATTCCCCGGGGATTGTGTGCCATCGTCCACAAGATGATGGCGAAAAAGCCGGACCACCGCTATGCCACTGCCCATGAAATTCTTCTGGATTTGGCGCGGCTCCACAACGGGCAGACGGAGGAAATCAGCGCGCTCGACTCCAAGGCCCTGGCCGCATGGTCCCTTCCCACCGACCTCGTGGCCAGCGTGCCTACGGTGCCCGTGGCGTCAGGGTCTGCTCCTTCCGTTGCGGCCGGGGTGTCACACCCCGGCCATGGCGCGCGCCGGCGGCTGGCGCTCGTTGGGGCCAGTGTTTTGTTGGCATTGCTCGGTGGTGCCTACGCCGGCTGGCAAACCAATTCATCGCGGTCGACATCGGACGCCGCTCCGGAAAAGTTGGCTTCGGAACCCAGCGGCGATTCTCTGGGCTACGATAAACACTTGGAGCATTTTCTCGTGGCGGCGGTCAAGAAATTTGAAAACCCGCAGAACTGGGAACAGCGCAATACCGGCATCCGCTATTGCTTTCAGTTAGGCGAACTGTACTTGGATCAATGGCGCCTGGATGAGGCCGACCAGTTCTTTGAGAATCTGATTCACAACCCGTTTGGCGTGCGGGAATACACGGCAGTTGGGAAATTGGGTCAGGCCATTGTTCTGGCTTTTCCCCGGGATAACTCCTCCCAGGGCGAACCCTTCGAAGAATCCGCAAAAATTTTTCTGGAGTTGTTCACTGCGCGGAACTCGGGAATCGCCAGGCTTACGCCGTTCATCAATCGCAATCCCCGGTTCCTGCATTTAATGGTCAAGGCCCTGGACTATGACGCGGCCAATTACAAGGCCCATAATCTCACCTTCCCGCCGGCATTGGAAGAGTTCCGCAAGACCCGCCCTCTGCCCAACAGAAATCTCGCACCAGCCAAGCCGGCCATTCAATCTCCCGGAAAGAATGCCTGAACGCAGAGTTCTTGCAAACTATCGCATCCGTGCCGATTTGGTCAATTCTGCGCACTTCGCCTCGATCGATTGCAGCATCCGTTCCATCTCCGCATCGGTCAGCTTGTCTTTGGCAAAGCTTTCCGTGCTTATCACTCTTTGCTTTAGATAAAACAGGACAGTGATTTGGTTCTTGTCGGGTGCATACTTTGCGACATCGGCATGGCTTGCCAGGCCGAGCGACAGGAATTTCAGATTGGCGTCCGCAGCCAGTTTTTTGATCTTGGTTTCAGTTTCCTCCTTGTGTTTGATGGCGCTTGTTAGCGGCAAGTCTTTGACCTTCTCATTTTCCTCAATCGGCTGTTTGATAAGTTTGCGATAATCCCCATCGTTCATGAAAACCGCGCACCCTCCCAGGCGTGCGGCCGGGTATTTGCCGATCAGCGTATCGAGTCTTTGCAAGAACTCCGCCTGCTTCGGATCTGTATCCGCATCGGGGAGAAAGACCAGAACTACCGGCCTCAGGTCATACTCGCACACCGGGCAATGGTACTTGCCGGCTCGTTCACCGGTCATCATCAGAACCTGAAACGGACCTGGCAAGAAAGCGCCCGGCTCCAGTTGTGTTTTGGTTTCCTGTGCACGTGCGATCGCGCTGATGATCCCACAAAGCAATCCGACACTCCACAGACACGTGACTCGGTTTCGCATGAAAATTAAAACCCCTTTGCTCCTCAAACACGACACATAGTACACGGCAATTCCAAAATGGCATCGAGGCAAACAGGAGTCAACGGCAGCCGGCGGCAAAATTCATTCCTTGGGAAAGAGTCCCGCTACTACAGCTTCCATCCGAAAATCTTCCCCAATCTGACAATGTCGGTTTCCTTTGTAAAGCCGGTATATCCGTTTCGTATACGCGTACGCCTCCTGAATCTCCTTGTCCTTCAAACTGCGGTCGATGGGGCTGATGCTGTCCGCAATCACCAGTGGCCGTGGCGCCACCAGGGCAGCCAGGTGCGGATTGTCGCCGGTTCGCAATATACCCGGCGCCAGCAGTCCCATGCGCATCTTCGGACCATAAGCTGCTTCGGTTATGAAGGTCGCCGGTGTGCCGATCGCCGCCGCGGAACAAATCTGATTCTCCAGGTACCCGGCAGACACTAATGCGACGATTCCCGCAGGGCCGATGCCCGCTACGGCCACGCGGCGGGGTTCCAATCCCGGCTGTAAGGCCAGCCAATCGCTCAAATGCGAAATATCGACCACCCATTGGCCCAGTAATGGCCGGCCGATCCATAACGCATGTTCCGCGCTGTTATGATCCATCGGCAGGCGGCCCGGGTTTTCCGCCGGCCGAGTTTCTCCAGTGGCCCGCAGGTCCGGCGCAACCACTACCACCCCTGCTGCAATCAGGGCGGATGCCAGCGGATGCTTGAGCGCCTCTTTGTTGCCGTCCAGATGCAATAACAGGCACACGGCCGGTTTCACAGGTCCTTGGCCTTTCTTTTTCATCACGACGGGAACGGGCATGCCGGATTCCGGGTACAAGTTGAATGACGTGCTATGGATTCCCTCTTCGGTTTGGTGTTGAGTTCCCTGGGCCGCCGGCCGCGAAGGTTTGGCGAACTCCCCAACAACGTTTTTTCCCAACAGGATTCGCATGTGCACTGCTCGGGACTCCCAGTCCTCGCGGTGGTCCGGTGCGGGATTGGTAAACGGCCGCAAAAGAGCACGAGCCTCGCGCGCTGCCAGGGTGGGCGGAAACAGGAATCCCTTGGGCCTTTGGCCATCGGGGAAGCAACTCAAATCCTCGATTTGCTCAACCTCATGCTTCGGCTCCGCAACGGGCCGGCCCTTGCCTTCATGTTTAAGCCATTGCAGCATCCAGCCATACATCGCCTCGCGCATCGGTTGGTTATAAGCGTGCGGCGATTCAAATATTTCGTGCCGAAGGTGATCGGAAACGCCCAAAAGCTGGAAAACGTTTTGCGCCCGGGCCATGCTCTTTTTTGCTTCGCCAACACTGAATTGGTGAGCATCCTGAGTCGCATTGATCACCAGCAACGCTCGCGGTGCGGCGAGGGAAAGAACATCTCCTTCCTCCGCGAACCGCAAAGCCCCGGGCAGTACCTCGCAAACACAACAGGCCGCTTGGAGATATGCCTGGTAATTCCCAACCGAACACACCGGCACCACCGCCCGGAAACGCTCATCCAGAGCCCCGGCATACATGGTTTGGTTCCCACCGCCCGACGCGCCCGTAATGCCGAATCGGTCTCCATCCACTTCGGCGCGACTGCGCAGGTAATCGACTGCGCGCCGATTGTCATACACCTGCATTCCCAGCAAGGTCTGTCCCACCGGCCAGAGGGTGCTGCCGTATAGGCCTCCGTGATAAGTGCCCTTTCCCGGCTCCGTGAACCGTTCGCCGGCTCCAAACGCATCCACCGCTAATACAAAGATCCCCAATTTCACGAGGCCCAGGCAGCGGGCCTGCACTACCGGATCGCGCCGCGCCCACGGCCAATGTCCGTGGACCACCAACACCGCCGGCACTCTCCCGGCGACCGGTTCGGGAACATAGGCATTCGCCGTCACCCATACATCCGGCCGGCTCTGAAAAATCAGTTTCTCAATCCGGTACCCCTGGCGCTGCAACACGCCAACCACCTTGGGTTCGAGTTCACACGGCTTGTCCGGAAACGGCCCCATCGCTGCGAACATCGCCTGGCGCAGTTGCATGCGCCGGTTTTCCCACTCCTTCCGTGTTGTCGGTGGGGTATCCTTGGCTCGAAGCGCCGCCGCCTGCGACCGGATGAATTGATTGAACACTTGCGAATCAGGTTTTGGGAGAAAGGAGTCGGCCATGAAAACCCCCCTTCATTGCCTGGCTGAAATTCCCTTTCGATCTTGATAGTATAACCTGCAAGCAAAACCGGTGATATCACAAAGGGGAGGAATCATGAAACTCAGTCGAATCCTTTTGGCCCTTGCCCTGATCGCCTTTCTCGTCGGCGTTGCCTACGTCGCGCAACAGGCGGAATCGTCCGGTTCGAAAATGGCGTCCGCCGCGGAGAAATTCCTCTCCGCCTTGACACCGGAACAAAAAACCAAGGCGACTTTTGCGTTCGACGACAACGAACGGTTGAACTGGCATTTCATTCCCCTGCAAGATGGAGCCAAGAAATCGACGCGGAAAGGATTGCCGCTGGAAGAAATGACCCAGCCGCAGCGAAAGGCCGCTCTGGAATTGCTCAAGGCCTCCACAAGTGCTGAGGGCAACAAGGCCGCTACGACCATCATGAGCCTGGAAGCCATCCTCCGCGAATTGGAAAAAGGCGGCGCCATGGTTCGTAACCCCGATTGGTACTTCTTCACCATATTCGGCATGCCCGCAAGAACCGGCAAATGGGGTTGGCGCGTTGAGGGCCATCACCTGTCGCTCAATTTCGTCGTCGAAGCAGGCAAGGTAATTGCCTCGACGCCGGCATTTTTCGGCGCGAACCCCGCCACAGTAATGGCCGGCGCGAAAAAAGGCCTGCGCACTCTGCCGGAAGCCGAAGATCTGGCCAAAGACCTATTTAATTCTCTCGATGAAGAGCAGAAAAAAGCCGCCTTCCAGGATAAGCAATTCCCGGAAATTGCGGGCAAGACGCCGGCTCCGAAGGTTGGCCCGCCCCCTGGTTTGCCGGCCACAAAGATGAATGAGAAACAACGCGGCACCTTGACCAGGTTGATTCATTCCTACGCGGACCGCATGCCGCCCGACGTTGCCCGGGAAGAGATGGCCCAGGTGAATGCCGCGGGAATCGACAAAGTGCACTTCGCGTATTGGCAAGGCAACTCCCCCGGCAAACCATACACCTATCACATCCAGGGTCCAACCTTCTTGATTGAGTTCCTCAATGTCCAGGCTGATTCCGCCAAAAACCCGGCCAATCATATTCACAGTGCCTGGCGCAATATCCAGGGGGATTTCGGCTTGATGGCCAAACGCTGATAATGGTAGCTCTCGCGCTCCGCGAGAGACAAGCAACCGACCAAGGGAGGCATGAAACAATCTTCCGGAACCCTGTTATACCGCTCCCGGCCTGAAGGGATCGAGGTCCTATTGGTTCATCCATCCGGAAACTACAACCGGCGCGCCCCCTGGAGCATCCCCAAAGGCGAACCGGGAGATGCGGAATCGGACCTGGAAGCTACTGCCCGAAGAGAAACTTTGGAGGAAACCGGCGTCATTGCCGGCGCGTTGGCTTCGCTGGGAAAAATCGAATATCGCAAGAGTCGCAAGCACGTGTTTTGTTTCGCCGGTCCGGCACCCTCAGATGCCGCCCCGCACCCGGCCTCCTGGGAGGTGGACCGGGCCGAGTACATTCCTCTCGAAAAAGCCCGGACGCTCATCCATCCCGATCAGGCTGTTTTCCTGGACCGGCTCTTACAACAGTTGACAATCGAATGATTCCAGATGCGCTGTCCACAAAAGTCGCCATTTTTCGGACGTTTCGTTGACACCTCCCTGCCTGAACAGAAAAGGGGACAGGCACGTTTAATATTGAGATTTGGGCGGTTCGTACCTATGCTGTCGATCATGCCACGCGCTCCGCGAGCTTCTGTCGGCGGCATCTGCTACCACGTCATGAACCGAGGCAACAGCCGCCGCGCGGTGTTCCACAAAGACGGCGACTACCAGGCCTTCCTTAAGGCCATCGGCCATGCGTGTATCGAGATCCCTATGCCTGTCCTCGGGTTTTGCCTGATGCCCAATCACTTTCATCTGGTGGTCTGGCCGAAAGAAGACGGGGATCTGAGCCGCTGGATGCACTGGGTGCTCAATACCCATGTTCGCCGTTACCACCAGTACTATCACACCAGCGGCCGATTACGGCAAGACAAAACGGCGCGTCCAAGTTACCTGGCAGCGGGGCCGGTCAAGCGGCCGCGTTGTTGGCTCGATTGGGTCAATCAAACCTTGAAGGCGGACGAGTTGGAGGCGGTGCGGCGATGCGTGAACCGTGGCGCGCCGTTCGGCAGCGCCGATTGGGTGGAAAAGACGGCGAAGCGTTTAGGACTGCAGTCTACTCTGCGGCCCCGCAGTCGGCCTCGAAAGTCGACGAAATAAACGTGCCGTCCCCTTGTGTGTTCATTTCTATGCCTTCTGCCATGCTGGCGGCAGTGTCGTGAGGAGAACTCTCCGTTGCTGACAGGATCAAGCATAGCCAAGAAGCGAACGGGGATGCTACACTTGTCCAGTGCGTGCGCCACTTCCAATGCCATGACAGCGCCGCGGGAGTAACCGAATAGATCCAAACCTACCTTGGCAATTCCCGGTCTTCCAATCATGGGGCCGTTTGTACGTGTTAGGATCTGATACGCAGATACTATTTGCTTTGCGGCATCTTCTATTTTTCGGTTAACACGCCATCCCAAGAAGGACAGAGTAACGTATTTCTTATGCAAGGCGGGTCCGAGGTCAGCGCTATAGCTGTCATATAATTGCGCGATAATGGATCCATGTTCCCTGTCTTTTCCGGTCCCGTCAAAAAACCAACCAATCATGCCACTGTAGTCCATGTTGAATGAGCCGATGCCGGCCGGGATCAGGCCATTATACCGAGGCCGGCGTTGGCCGGGTTTGGGATGCGAAAGAGTGTAACGGTTGTCCATCGGCGAGCAAATTCGCTAGGCAAATCGACACGCTTCGGCGCATGGCGCTCAACTCGAATCTCCTTTCGGAATTTAGTCTTTGTGGGCATCAGTGCCAAAGGTGCTGGATTCATGAGTTAGGAGAATTTGCAAAGACTCGCGTGGGTTAGACGATTTCTATGGCGATCGCATAATTTGGAACTTTCTTGCAAATGGAATTGGGGACTGTTACGATAGGGTCCCGGCTATTTTTTGGTACAAAAAGCCTTGTCCATTCCATAATTCTTTACGCAAATAAGAAGTGAAATATGGCCCTGGCGTTTTGGTTGGAACCGATTGCATCCTTGATTGGCAAAGTTGGCGGAAAACGCCAAATATTTTCTAACTGGGGCGGGCAATGGAAATTCCAGAAAAGGCGCAGACGGCGTTTTCCCGCATACCGGCCACAACTCGAAAGAGTGGAAGATCGCGTACTTCCTTCTACTTTTATGGTGACCAACACCAACGATTCCGGGGAGGGTTCCCTGCGGCAGGCGATTCTGGATGCCAATGCGCATCCGGGGCTCGACACGATTGCCTTTCACATCGGCAAGGGGGGGGTGCAAAGCATACAACCTACTTCGTCCTTGCCGGACATCACAGTCCCGGTAATCATCGACGGCACCACGCAACCCGGATTTGCGGGCAGGCCGGTGATTGAACTCAATGGCAGCAAGGCAGGGGTTGGCGTAAATGGGTTAACCATCCGGGCCGGGAACAGCACAGTCCGAGGAATGGTAATCAATGGTTTTAGATGGCGCTTTGAATCCGGCGGTATAGGGATCGTTTTGCTCCAAAACGGTCGGAATCTCATTGCTGGAAATTTCTTGGGAACGGATATTACCGGAACTCATTCGATGCCCAATGAATCTGCGGGTATAGCGTTATTCGGATCAAATTACAACCTCATTGGAGGCACAATAGCTGAGAACCGAAACCTAATTTCCGGAAACTTAGCAGGTCAAACCGGCGCTGGAATCGACATGGAACCGGGAACGACAGGAAACATTGTTCAGGGCAATTATATCGGAACCGATGTGACCGGTAAGCAACCGTTGCCCAACGTGGGAGGAATTGGGGTTCTTGCCGGGTTCAATACAACCATTGGAGGGACCGCGCCCGGTGCGGGCAATCTCATTTCCGGCAATAGGGGCCCCGGCGTTAGTATTGGGGGAACCAACAATTTGATTCAGGGAAATTTTTTCGGAACGGATGCTTCAGGGACGCAGGCTTTGGGAAATGAAACGGGGATAGCGGTCTCCGGAGACAACAACCTGATCGGAGGAACCTTTCCGGAGGCCCGCAACCTGATCTCCGGGAACGGCATTGCCGACAACAGAGGATATGGAATTGCTCTGGGTGGAGGGCCGGACAACAAGATTGAAGGGAACTACATCGGCACGGACGTCACCGGGACCAAACCTATACCCAACCACATTGGTATTGGGCTGGGAGGCAGCGGCAACTCTATCGGGGGTTTGGAGCCGGGATCGGGCAACCTAGTCTCGGGCAACTCGGATCAAGGTATTTACCTGATCAGTCAAATCGGTTCCACTGAGGGAAACGTGATTCAGGGAAACTATATCGGCACCGATTACGCGGGAACCGTGGCGCTGGGCAACGGCGATGGCGTGGAATTTCGACTTGATGCAAGTAGGTTATCGAACAACACGATCGGAGGAACTACCCCCGCCGCCCGCAACTTGATCTCCGGCAACAGAAACCGGGGGATTTACCTCTACGATCTCGGCGGAGGAATGGACTCCAACCTGGTTCAAGGGAACTTCATCGGAACGGACATTTCCGGGACCGATCCTCTGGGCAATCAGGTGGGGATTTATGGCTCCAGCGAAGGGTCCAATAACGTCATTGGCGGAACCATTCCGGAAGCGAGAAACCTAATCTCCGGCAATCAGACAGGAATTCAAATTGTTTTCAGCATCGTTGGCGCGGGCTTCCGGGTCCAAGGGAACTTCATCGGTACGGATGTTTCCGGAACCGGGGCACTGGGAAACGGCATTGGGGTGAAACTGGGGGAAGGCGCTTGGAACAACCTCATCGGCGGGACCGAAGCGGGAGCCGGCAACGTCATTTCCGGCAACACGACCGGCGTGGAAATTGAAGGAGTTGGCAATCCGGCCGCTCAAGACCGAGTGGAAGGCAATTTCATTGGGACGGATGTCACGGGAACTGGTCCCCTGGGGAATGAAGGGAACGGGGTTCGGATCGGCACCCGAACCCAGGACAACACCATTGGCGGTACGGAACCAGGGGCAGGGAATATTATCGCTTTTAATGGCAACGACGGCGTTCTCGTTGACACCGGCCAGCGCAACGGCATCCAGCAAAACGCCATCTACTCCAGTGGGAACTTGGGAATTGAACTGATCAACGATGGCAACCACAACCAGGAGTTCCCGGTTTTGACCTCGGCCATTGCCGAAGGCGGTTTCACCACGATTGCAGGAACCCTGACCAGTGCCTCAAATACGGTTTTTAGACTGGAATTCTTTTTGAACAACCAGTGCAGTCCGTCCGGTTTCGGGGAAGGCAAAGAATTTTTTGCGACTACGACCGTCAGAACAGGTGACAACGGCATCGCAGAATTTAGCTTGAAGATCCCGCACGACACTACGTTGGGTCAATTTATTACGGGAACGGCCACCGATTCGGCCAACAATACGTCGCAGTTTGGACCCTGTCAAGAAGTTCATTCCCCTGGCGGTTCACCCAGTAGGGGCGGGATTATTCGTTTTCCACAAACTCCTATTTGCGAAAGCTCTTTTCCTCCGTCCCAGGTCCCAATTCTTTCTTTACCCGAAAAGCAGGACAATCTGGTTCAATTAGATCATTTGTTTACTTGTCCTGTTTTCTCGGGGAAAGAAGACAGGTCTTATAATCTCCCCCACTATCATCAAACGATTGAAGACACTTCGTTTCTGGATTTTTTGACATTCGATGCCATTTATTCTTGATTTGGAGTCAGGTTTTAGGATCGAAAGACAAATGCACCGATTCCGAGGAAACCCATGCCCCAAGGTATGTGTTGCCCGTAAGAATCCTCGGGGTCCGGGTTAAAACGAATAATGTTATGCAGCGGATCATAAAAGAATGAATCATCTTGGAAATCATAAGGATCCCATCGAATAGGCAAATAGCAGGTTTAAATTGACATTGAGGTGTCAACAAGGCGTCCGAAAAATAACGACTTTTATGGACCAAGTATCTGCATCACTATTGTCCGTGGGGAATTAAGTTGGCGATGCGATTCTGCAGTTCCGGTGGCGTGAGACCGCGGATGAGGAAGCGTTTTTGGCGGCTGGTTTGGCCGGTGAGGATTTCGAGTTGGGAGGGTTTCAGGCCCAGGACTTCGCACAAGAGTTGGATCAAGGATTTGTTGGCTTTGCCCTGATCGGCGGGAGCGGTAACGGCGATTTTGAGGCTGCCGGCGTGTTCGCCGACGATACGGGTCTTGCGGGCACCGGGTTGGGCGCGGATGGGAAGGACACAGCCCTCGGGATGTTCGGTGATGGTGATCATCAGCGGCAGCCTCCTCACAAGCGAGGCCGCATGTGGCTGCCGGTCTCGGCGTGTTTGGCGATGGCGATCATGAATACCAAACATCTGAATTCTTACGAATTCAGCTACGCTCCTTGTTCGCGGGTTGCGGGTGTCCAGGCGAATTGGTAGGCTTCGCCGAGGAGCATTCGGGTGCGGTGGACGATTTCTTGGGTATGCCCCCGGAAATGAGGGATGCTGTCGAAGATGGCGCCAAGCCCGGTTACATCGAAGCCCTGGATGCGATAAAGGCCGAGCAGTTGGCGGGGGGTCAAATGGACCAGTACTTTTCCGGCTTCGCTTACCACGGTGTCGAGCGTGCGCAATAACTCATCCCGGGAGATCGGGCCGCGCTCGGAAAATTCGGCAGGACGATTGCGAACATCCGCGGTGCCGCCAAGGCCGGCAACGATCCATTGGCGCAAATTGCCGCAGAGGTGAAGGATCAAGTTGCCGATGCTGTTCATGGACGGCCGCGAACGGGACCATATTTGGTCATCGGTCAACTGATTCAGGCAGTGCTTGATCCTGGCGAGAGCGTGCGACAATTCCTTTGACGCTTCGGTTCCCACTGCGGCTGCCAGGACATCGGCGGTCATGAGGGTCCTCCATTGGGACAAGGTCTATCTTAGGGCAGTTATTAGTTATTGGTTATTAGTTATTAGCAAAGATTGGTTCGAGTATTCAGAAAAATCTGTCTTTAAGTTGACAGGCTGGTGATGACAAAACGGACTTTGAATGATAGGTGGCCAATGGAGATTGGCCGGCCGCCTGTGCCTTTGGATGTTGATAACGAAAAGGTCGTGACATGGACGTGTCATCAAAAAATCGATTTCATGGCGGCGCCGTGTCGTGTCTCACGGGCACGTGAGATACGGCGGCAAGAGGCGCGTTAAGTTGTTCCGTACGAATGCCTTGCGTGGAGAACCGCGGGCGTGCATTCGTGTGAGATACGAGACGGGTTGAAGCCGGAGCGCGAATGAACCGATCTTGGCAACTCCTCTGCATAAATCACTGCCAGTACACAGTACCGAGTACTCAGGGGATGGAATCGAGGGCATTTGAGATCGGATCACATGCGCGGCAGCGATCAGCGGATCCACTATATCAGCAAGGATTATGGATTTGGGAAAAGTAAAGCCGCCGGAGTGAAGCCGGCGGCTTGTTGAAACGACTGGTCGCGTCCTTCGCTGACGCTTCAGGCTCGTCATGTCCTTCGATGGCGCTTCGGGCTAAGATGCGCTTGAGGCTTAGAAAACCCTTTCTCCTATGCCAAGTTGACGTAGACGGTCTTGACTTCGGTGTAGAGTTCGAGGGCGTATTCCCCCAATTCGCGGCCGTGGCCGCTCATTTTGTAGCCGCCGAAGGGGGCGGCGGCATCGAAGACATCGTAGCAATTGACCCAGACGGTGCCGGCGCGGAGGCCGTTGGCGAGGCGGTGGGCCTTGGTGATGTCGCGGGTCCAAACGGCGGCGGCGAGGCCGTAGAAGGTCTGGTTGCCGCGGCGGATGACTTCGTTCGTGTCCTTGAATTTCAGGATGTTCATGACGGGGCCGAAGATTTCTTCTTTGGCGATTTTCATTTCGTCGGTGACGTTGTCGAAAACGGTGGGCTCGATGAAGTAGCCGCGGTCGCCGAGGCGTTTGCCGCCGGTGAGGAGCCGGGCGCCTTCCTTGCGGCCGGCGTCGATATAACCCATGATGCGGTCACACTGCTCCTGAGAGACCTGGGGACCCTGGGTGGTGGCCATGTCGAAGGGGTCGCCGACTTTTTGCGATTTGGCCTTTGCGACCAGTTTTTCCACGAAGGAGCCGTGGATTTTTTCCTCGACAAAGAGCCGGCTGCCGGCACAGCAGCACTGGCCCTGATTGAAGAACAGGGCGAAATAGGCGCCTTCGACGGCCGCGTCGAGGTCGGCATCGGCAAAAATCACGTTGGGACTTTTGCCGCCGAGTTCCAGGCTGACGCGCTTGAGATTGCTCTTGGCGGCGGCTTCGCTGATGATCTGGCCTGTGAGATATTCGCCGGTGAAGGCGACCTTGTCGATATCCATGTGGCTGCTGACGGCGGCGCCGGCGGTGGGGCCGTAGCCGGGAATTACATTGACAACGCCATCCGGGAAGCCGGCTTCCTGGGCCAGGGCGGCGACGCGGAGCGCGGTGAGCGGGGTTTGCTCGGCGGGTTTGAGAACGATGGTGCAGCCCGCGGCGAGGGCGGGTCCCCATTTCCAGGCCTGCATCAATAAGGGAAAGTTCCAGGGAATAATCTGGCCGACGACGCCGACGGGTTCATGGCGCGTGTAGCAGAAATAGTTGCCTTCGACTGGAATGGTTTTGCCGTGGATTTTGTCGGCCCAACCGGCATAGTAGCGGTAACACTTGATGGTCATGGGCAGGTCGATGTAGAAGGAGTCGCGGTACGGTTTGCCGTTGTCGAGGGTTTCGAGTGCGGCGAGTTCTTCCTGGTGTTTTTCAATGAGGTCCGCGAGTTTGTGCAGCAGCCGGCCGCGCTCGGAGGCGTTCATCTTGGGCCAGGGGCCATCTTCGAAGGCTTTGCGGGCGGCCTTGACGGCCAGGTCGACATCGGCCTTGTCGCCCTCGGCAACCCGGCAAATGACCTCGCCGGTGGCGGGGTTAAGAGTCGGGAACGTCTTGCCGGAAACGCTGTCTTGCCATTTGCCGTTGATCAACAGCGGCTGGTCTTTGACCTTGGGCGGCCTTACGGTTTTGGGTCTTTCAGCGGTCGCGGTAGCCATACGTGCATCCTCCTATGAGATTTTGAACTAGGATTTCAAAGGCGGATTGACGAACTGGTCATTTATTATATTGGCGTTTGGAAAGGGTTCATCCCCAGGGCGGCGGGGAGAACACAGTTGAATGGGATAGCTCCGGGGGCTAAATGAATCGCCTAGCCAGGGTCTTGTTAGGGGGTTTTATAGTATGGCAATTGCTGTTTATTCCGGGAGCCAATTTGCTTGGTTTGATTTTGGCAACCCAAAAGAATGGGGAGAATTCAACGGGGGTGAACGCCGTGGAACCGGCGGCAACCGGGAAGGAGACTTTGCAAGTCGGCTTGGACCAAGTTGATAAGGTCCTCCAAATATGGGCGGAATGGACAGGGCAATTACAGGGGTGGTCACTTTATGCGCCTCATGTGCCAACGCATAGTACTTTTGTCGTCGTGGAGTTTGGATGGGATGAAGAATGCGCGGGGCAACCAGGGATCGGGAAGCGACAAAAAGTGTATTCTGCCATTGAGCCAGCCGATCCCGGGCATTATTTTCGCCCCTTCAATTCGTTCCGGCTGGCTTCGTACGAAGCCAACCTGTGCCTACCGATCTGGAATTGGAAGGAGGATGTCGCGGCCAAGGATGCCGCGCGGCAACAGATCGAGGAAACCGTTTGCCGGCATCAGAAACCGATATGCGCATACCTCCAATGGCAACGGCGGATGTTCCAAGATCGTCATCCGGAATTAGCAGCTCCGACCGAGGCTGTGCTGCTTGTTCGGATGTACACCCTTCCGGAATTTGGTGCGGAATTACGGAAATGGGGGGAAGCTATCGAACAGCCGCTTGCCCGGTGCCGCTGGGGATGCGACACGCGTGATGCCAGCACGATGGAATTGGCATGTTATGATCCGGTGATGAAGCAATTTCGTGTGACGGCGCCGGGGTTTCGCAAGTCGCTGAGCCCCGGCCACCCCCGTTCTCGAATGATGAAAAAATGAATGCCGCGCGTGTGGTCGGTCTGAGTCCGTGGTTGCCTGCACCAGTAGCACGGCAAAGCTGGTGGACCGAACCGATCCGGGCGGAGCGTCTGGCGGCGCTCAGGATCGGGGTGTCGGCGGTGTTGCTCGTAGATATTTTGTGCCTCTATTTGCCTCAGGCGCACATCTTTTTCGGTGCCGATAGCCTTGGTAGTCCGGAAATTTTTTGGCGAAACAAGGCAGGCGGTAGCTGGTCCGCTTTGGGCATGCTCCAGGACGCCGAATGGATTCGAGCCGCCATTGTTGCGTGGGCGATTGCTGCAGGGATGTTGCTGGCGGGGTTCTGTTCCCGGCTGAGCGCACTGGCGTGCTGGGTTTTTTCGCAATCCTTCATCACACTGAATCCGTGGATTCATAACGCCGGCGACACGGTGCGAACGATTATCCTGTTCTACTTAATCATTTCGCCATGCGGGGCGGTCTGGTCAATTGATCGGCAGCTAAGCGGGATGGGCCGACAAAAAACGCCGACCTTTATTTATCCGTGGCCGATCCGGTTGCTGTTTGTGCAAATGGCGGTCATCTATTTTTTCAACGGCGTCTATAAGTTCCTGGGCCCACAATGGCGGGCCGGGCATACACTCCACTATGTTCTGAGCGACCTGTCGATTGCCCGGATGTCCTATGCGGAACTTCCGCTGCCGTTATGTATTTCGCAATTGATGACGTGGGTTGTTTTAGTGTGGGAATTGGTATTCCCTCTGCTGGTGACCGTTCGACGCTTGCGAAACTCCATCCTATGGCTAGGCGTGTCGCTGCACATCGGGATCGGTCTGAGCATGGAACTGGGCATGTTTGCTCCGTATATGCTTTGTCTTTACCTGCCCCTGATTTCTTGGGAAAAGAAGACGCGATAGCCTGTTTGCTCCGCCTCGCTGTTTGATCTATGTTTGTGAAGCGGGAGAACAGGACAATCGAGAGCGCATCCATGGTCAAACGGTGGGGCCCCCAACTGCTTCTGGCAGTCCTGGGGTTAGTGTTTTTTTCGGAGTTGGTTCTGCATCCAACGCAGACGCTGTACTCCGATTATTCCGATCTGTTCATCCTGCACCTTCCCGCCAAAAAGTTCCTGGTACGGTCCTGGCAGGAGACGGGCGAATTGCCATTGTGGTGTCCCTATAACTTCGCGGGGCTGCCATTTCTTCACGACATTCAAGTCTCGGCGTTTTATCCGGCCCACTGGCCTCTACTTTTGTTGCCTGAAGAACGCCTGGGGGCAGCGCTGAGCTGGCTGGTGGTCGTGCACGTGATCGTTGCCGGCTGGACAATGTATGCCTATGCGCGGCACGAGGGACTGCATGGCGCGGGTGCTTTCGTGGCGGCGATTGGTTACATGTTTACGGGAAAATGGCTGTTGCACATTTTGGCCGGCGGCCATTACAACATGGTGCCACTGGCGTGGCTGCCGTTGGTGTTGTTGTGGCTGGAGCAAGCCATCCAACGGAGAAGTCTGTTGCGCGCGACCTGGGCGGGAGCGGCATTCTCGCTCTTCATTCTGGGTGCGTATCCCTATGTCACCCTTTACGCCGGGGTATTTTTGATTCTGTGGACTTTCGGCATTGTCGTGGAGCAAGGCAGGTCGAGAATTCTGCAGAACATTGTCTGGTGGACCGGTTTGGGAACCTGGTCAGCATTGATCGCCGTTGCTCTGGGAGCGGTGCAACTCTTGCCGGGAATGGAAGCAGCGGCGGGAGCGAGCCGATCGGCCGGTGTGGCGGTGACGGGCGAAACGCTGCTTAACGGGATTCGGTCCGTAGTCGGTCTAGTGGGGCCGCCACTTACGAATGAGCCGAACTGCTGGGAAAACCGTGCCGGGCTCGGAGTGCTATGGCTCGGATTAGCGGTCCTTGCTCCACGATTCGGAAGCGCGCGAACGCGCTATCAAGCAGGAGTCTGCCTGCTCTTGTTTGGCTTCGTGCTGGGAGGTTCGGCGCTGGTGCAATGGGTGCCTGGCTTTCGTTTATTCCGGTTGCCATCGCGCATGTTCCTCATCATCGCTTTGCCTGTCGCCTTGCTTGCGGGAAAAACGACGCAAGCTATTTTTCAAAAGGGCCATATCTCCCCGGAGGCGATCCAAGAATGTCGCGGTATCCTGGTCAAACTCACGCTGGGCGTTCTTTTTTTGGCAGGCGTGTACGGTCTCACGCTTACCGCACAGCGCCGGGATTGGCAGCTACAATATCATCCGTACTGGATAACTCTCATCCTCACTATTCCCGGGATATGTTGGCTCTTGAGTCAGCGGGCGCGAGAATGTAATTTCGCCGACAATCGTCGCCATGGATCATCGCGGTTGTGCCACGTGTGGGCGCTCTTCTTGGGAATCGACATGGCAGCGCTCACCAGGGGTAGAGTGGCCGTTCGACCTGAGGAAGAGATTTTTTCTCCATCGCCGTGTGTTCGGTATCTGGCGCAGCGCCGGCATGAGCATGGCCGGATCCTGGATTTTAACCCGGAAGAAAATGCCGCCAATCATACTCCTTTGTGGCCGGGCTTACCGGTTGTTGAGCGCATCGAACCGCTTCGAGGGTTCAATCCGATTGATGTCCGGCGGTACAAGGAATATCTGCAATTCATCACCAACGAAGACAAGCCGCTAGAGACAATCGACGGCATGTTCACTGGTCCGATTCTGGGAACGTTTCCGATTGTGAACCAAGGTTTGGCGGACCTGCTCGGCGTTCGGTATTTGGTGCAACCGGCCAATTTGCCTCTGGGTCTGAGCGTTCAGGACCCGGCCGGCCGCAAATTCTGGAAACCCGTTCTTGAAGATTCTGCAGCGAAGACTTTTAACATTATTTCGGTCCAAGCGGGAGGAACGGATTGTGGATTGCAGCCGTTACCGCCGTACCGGATATACGAGAACCAAAACGTTTTCCCTCGGGCATTCGTGGTTCCGGAAGCGGTACCGCTGCCGGACCACTCTCGTGTCCTGGCCGAACTGACGGCCACCGATTTTCGCCGGCGGGTGTTGCTGGAAGATTTTGAAAATTCTGAAGCGGGCTCAGACCTCGGCGGCATTTCTGGTTCGGAACACAACCAAATGCAAGTGGCAAATGTCCGGGAATATCGTCCCAACCGGATCACGCTCGATTTGGATGCAAAGGAATCGGGCTATCTGGTATTGACGGATGTTTGGTTCCCCGGTTGGACGTGCATGGTGGATGGACAACCTGCCTGCATCCACCGGGCCAACTATTTGTTTCGGGCCGTGGCGGTGCCGGCCGGAGCCAAGCAAGTGGTGTTCACATTTGCTCCGCAATCCTATGCCTGGGGCAAGGCGATTAGCTTTGCCGGCCTTGTTTTGGTTATTGGGTTGAGCGTCCAATTGCCATTGCTTCAGTTGCTGCGCGCGTCGAGCCAAGTGAGCGAAGAAAGGAAACGCGATGCCGTTCTTTGCTAAAATCGGCAACCGATCTTTTCCCACAAGCTATGTGACGGTCGGGGCGATTCTCTTCATTTCGATTGGGTTATGGACCATTCCACTGCTCGCGGGATGGACATCGTTTGGTCTCGAAGATTACGTGGAATACTGGGCTGCGGGCAGGCTGATTGCCCGGGGCGAAAATCCTTATGACCCGGCCGCAATTCATCGGGAAGAACTGGAAGCCAGCCCGGATTTGACCGAAGCGATAATGATGTGGAATCCTCCCTGGGCGCTGACTGTAGCGGTACCGTTCGGCTGGTTACCTCCACACATGGGACATGGTATTTGGTTGTTCCTGCAATCTCTGCTTGTGTTTTTCTGTGGGGATTGGGTGTGGCAGCACTATGGGGGACCGCCGTCGCACCGGTGGTTGGCGTGTGCGGTGACCTTGGGATTTGCCCCCACTTTCCTCGCTGTGCGAATGGGGCAAATTACTCCGCTGGTCTTATTGGGAATTGTCGGGTTTCTTCATTTTCAAAAGCGTGGCCAGGGGTTTTGGGCCGGAGCGGCGGCATCACTGGCCGCAATCAAGCCGCATCTGGCGGTCTTTTTTGCCCTGGCGTTATGGTTGTGGCTGCTGCAATACCGCCGCTGGTCGATCGCATTCGGCGGTTTCGTCACGCTCCTAGTCATGACCGCTATTCCGCTGGCGTACAATCCCGCAGTAATCGGCCAATACCTGTTCGCGGTATCTCAATATCCGCCACGGTTCCTCTGCCCTACTCCTGGATCTCTGCTGCGGCTGGTATTCGGAGAGGACAAACTGTGGCTGAATCTGATTCCAGCGATATTCGGACTTGTCTGGTTTGGTTTCCATTGGCGAAGTCGACGGCATTCCTGGGACTGGAAAGATCAGGTGAGTATCCTGTTCTTTGCTTCGCTGCTCACGGCTACCTATGGGGTTTGGCCATTTGATTTGGTGGTATTGTTGCTTCCGGTGCTTCATGCGGCGGTTACTGTTTTTCTGAGCCGGAATATCCATGCAGCACGTTTTGGTTTAACTGCGTTGTTCGGGTTCAATGTGTTGGCAGTCTTGTTCATGAATGTCAAATACACAGATCAATACTGGAACGTGTGGATGACCCCCATGCTGCTGTACTGTTATTGGCGCTTGCGGGGCCACGGGGATGGCCAATTGCAAAGTGCAGAGTGAAAAATCGGTACAAGAGGGATGGGGAAATAAAAGGCCATGGTCGCTATTTCACAATCTGCCGATACGCTGCGACGCACGCTGGCGTGGACCGGTTTGGGAATCTTGGCTCTGGCGATTGCATGCCTGGCAGGTCGCTTTGCCGATACGTCATTTCTGGGATTGGCGGATTATATTGCGTACTGGTCGGCCGGGCATCAAAACGCAATCGGAGCGAATCCGTACTCTCCCGAAGCATTGCTGGCTTTGCAAGAAGAACTTGGCTGGGCGGAAGATTTCCCCAACATGATGTATTATCCGCCGTGGACCCTGCCCCTGGTCATGCCTTTTGGAATCGTTCCTTATGGTATAAGCCGACTGCTTTGGTTGTTTTTTCACCTAGGCATTTTGTTGTGCTGTGCAGAACGAATCTGGCGCTTCTACAACGGTCCGCCGGAAACGCAGTTGTGGGTATGGATAGCGACCTTGAGTTTTGTTCCCAGTTTGATCGTATTGAAAATGGGCCAGATCGGCCCGCTGTTGCTCCTGGGACTGGTCGGGTTCTTATATTTCGAAAAGCGAGGCTTGGACTGGGCAGCAGGAGCAGCTTTGTTGCTGCTGGCAATCAAGCCTCAGTTGGTTTACTTGTTTGGATTGGCCACTGTAGTGTGGGTCATCGATCGGCGGCGCTGGAAGGTTCTTGGAGGCGGTGTGCTCGCGGTGATTGGGTCGGTAGGAGTAGCCCTCGCTTATAACCCGTTCGTTCTCGATCAGTATCGCTATGCTCTGGCCAATCCGCCGTCGGTCAATGTTACTCCCACCATTGGAGCTCTGCTGCGGCTGGCGCTGGATGAAAATCAGACTTGGCTGCAGTTTGTCCCTACGATTCTAGGCATTTTGTGGTTCCCATTTTACTGGATCCGACAACGCCAAACCTGGCGTTGGGAAGACCAGGCACCGTTGTTGTTGTTGGTGTCTTTTCTGACCACGGCATATGGAGCATGGGTATTCGACATCGTAATTCTACTACTGCCCTTGCTTCAAGTTGCTGCCGGGGTAATCCGGGACGGCCATCGCCAATTGGTTGCCTTTGCCCTGGTGGGATACGTTGCCATCGATGGAGCCTCCCTGGCCATGAACTTGATGGGGGCGACCTATCCTGCATTCATTTGGATGACGCCGGCTATTTTACTCTTCTACCTAGCTTTGAGACGGCAACTGCAGCGCACCGCATGGAGGCATATCCCTTTGTCCGAGTCCGGGGTGTAAGGGAGAACACTAGATGTTTCAGAAATGGTGGCGTCCCGAGACGGGTTTGTTCCTATGCATTTGGGCCCTCCTGATGATCGGCGGCCAGAGCAGGTTCTTTCAGGATCCGGGTACGTTTTGGCATACCGTGGTCGGCGAGCAGATGCTGGCAACCGGAAAACTGATTTATCAGGACACATTCAGTTTCACATTTGCGGGCCGGCCCTGGAGCCCTCATCAATGGCTGGGTGAATGTATCATGGCTGTGCTGCAACGGGTCGATGAATTGGATACGCTTCTTTTGGCATCAGTCACGATGCTGGCGTGTCTGTACACGTGGCTGGCAAAGCGTTTGATCCGTTCCGGTCTACACTGGTCTTTGGCGGGAATTGTGGTTGGCTTGACCCTTGCAGCCAGTTCGTCACACTTTCATATTCGACCTCACATCGGCACCATTGTGTTTACTGGAATCACCTTTGCATTCTTGTGCGATTTTGAAAGGGGGATCATCGATCGCCGGAGCTTTTTTTGGTTGATTCCCATTTTTTGGTTGTGGGCCAATATTCACGGAGGTTTTCTCGGGGGAATCGGAACCATTGGAATGGCTCTAGCTGCGTGGTGCATTTCTCGATTCATTGGGAAGCCGTCGCCTATTGCCAACCTGCGGTCGTTTGCCATGGTGTTTTTGGTCTTTGTGGCTTGTGCTCTTTCGGCGTATGTCAACCCGTATGGGGCGCGGTTACCGCAAATTTGGTTGGAAATCATGAAGGCCGATTTGCCGACTATTATTCAAGAACATGCGCCGCTGGACCCGGCAAGACCGGAAGGGAGGATGGTTTTATTGTTCGGGTTGGTTTATGGCTTGAGCCTGATCAGCGTGTTCCCAAAATGGCCGCGGGTAACATGGCTTTTGCCGATGATTTGGTTTTACCTGTCTTGCACCCGAATTCGGCATGCACCATTGTTTTCCATTACGGCCGCTTTGGCGGTTGCCGACATGGCGCCTCAGACCCGCTGGGCGGCGTGGTTGGTGCGCAATGGAAGCGATTGGTTTCAATTTCCACACTGTTCCTTGCAGTCGGAACGACCCCGTCTCGTCTGGCAACCGGCCTTGCTGCCGATGGCTCTAATATTGGTGGCTTTTTGCTTGCAAGTCACCAGGACTCCCGTTCCGGTGGTGGGTCACGGTTGGGCCAGGCTTGATCCCAATTATTGGCCGGTGGAGGTGCTGCCGGCGCTGGAAACGTATCAGGCTGCCCGATCCGGGGGAACACCGATTTTCAACGAGTATCTGTTTGGCGGCTTTCTAATCTACAAGACTCCCGGCTTTAAAGTCTTCGTTGACGACCGCTGCGAGCTCTACGGTTATTGCTGGTTGAAGGAATATGTCGATGCCGAATGGGACGGTACCGAGCATTATTTCGAAAAATGGAACTCTGCCGATCGGCCGTTTGATTTTGCCCTTACCCGAGAAGGCTCGGGTTTCGATCACTATTTTGCCAACTCGACGGAATGGACGGCGGTTCAGAAAACCGAAACGGCGAATGTTTATCGACGCATTACGATTCGGGCGTTCTTGGCATCCGATGGGACTTCATGGGATATTGTTCCAGCCGCCGAGTCGGAGCATCGGCCTCCAGGAGCCAGATGCGGCGGTCCTTGAAATACGCCAGTAATTCCTCGTTTCGATCTTTGCCCATATCCCGGGCCCAAATCACTTTCGCCGCATCGATGTCCGCGCGATTATAGACCCATTCCTCCATCGACGAATGATCCTTGCCATACCGAACAATTACGAGATGACGGTCCGTATCTTGTTCCAGTTGCCATAGCAGCCGTGCCCGTTGCCGGTACCACTCATCTTCATCGACCCTGGCAATTATTGCGATCGCAAACACGAACGATCCAAGATAAACGACAGGCAGGGACCGGACAAACATCCGCCCAATCGGCAGACCTTGCCACCGCCAAAGTCGCAGGTGGCGAATCCCCCGGATCACCAGCGCAAATACCAACCCGCTGATGGGTGCGAGATAATGGGGCTGGAACCCGGTCGTGACCAGGAGCGCCCCCAGCACCAGGCCGCATGTCGCCGCTGCAAAGCGCTGCCACAGGTTACGAACGGCCCATGGCAACGCCAGAACCGGGGGCAGGAGCGCGATACCGAAAAAGAAGCTGGAAAAGACGTTGACACGTTCCACGACGTCTCGGAGATAGCCGGCGGCGGTGCGCCTTTGCAGGTAGTAGTCCTTGGACCACTCCACCTGGAATTCGCGAATTACCTCGTGGTGGTAAGCGGGCTCAGGTCGTAGCGATTGCCAGAGAAAAACCGGGACCACGGCGTAGGTATCCTCATTTAGTTGATACGGAAGCTGCAGCGGATGACCGGTAACGTGCTTGTTGAAATAGGCCATACCTCCTGCGGTGAGTCCAACGACAGCCAGGACGGGAACGAGGATTTGGCCGATGCGCACGCGCCACCCAGGATCCTCTTTTCCGACGAGATAAGCGAGTAAGACAATTCCCGCTGGCAGACTGGCTATCAAGCCCTCGAAAGGACGGCTGTTGGCCAGGATCGCAAAGCCCCCGGCCAACAGGATCGCCTGGAGCACTTCGGGCCGGCGTACCAAGCGTCGCAGCGCTCCATACACCAGCGCACCTCCCAACATCGCCACGGCCCCGCCCCAGTAACTCTGACTCCAATAGCCTTGCATGCCGGCCCAACTTCCGAGGAAGCCCAGGCGAACCGCCGCCATCAGCCCGCCGAAAAGCGCCCAACGGGAAGGAACCCAGGCCTGAAGCATCCAGCAGACCGCTGCGCAGGCCAACCCGAAACTCAGCCAAACTCCCAGGATCGATTGGCCGCAAATTACCTGACCGAGCGCCAGGAATAAGCTTTGCGCGAGTGGATATTTCGAGCCATAGCTGGGCTGCTGGTTGATGTGGAAGCTTTCGAAAAATACCCAGAGCGGATGCGTTGAGTTCGTCAACCGGCCCGCGGCGAACGTGTCGGCTGCCAGAAGGTAGCTGAATTCATCGTGAATTTTCGGCTCCGGCCAGCTCGCCAGGAGCGAAACGGCCGCGCTGGCTCCCATGCCAAACAATCCGGTCAGCAACACCGCCAGCGCCGGCCGATGGGCGACCGCTCTGAATGCGTTCCCGAGCTGCCGTAATACGCGCCCGCCGGGGCGGCGTAGTAGGAACGCCAACATGCATCCACAAATAATTAGCACGAGCTCAAAACGATTCAGCATAACGCAATTCCCAGCATCCGCTGATCAAGAGGTTGCTATGATAAAGTTTAACACCAATTTGCAAGTCGCGATGGCCCCCGGTAGGCCGGTTCCCGAGCCCAAATCCACTATGGCAGTCTTTGCCCTTAATGATTAAACTGAAAGAAGTTCCGCTTCTTCGCGTTCGGAAAGCGCATTGAGAACAAAGCGATGGAAGAAGCACTTTCGCCGGAGTCCTCGGCCGAATTGCTGGCGCGCTGGCGAGCCGGGGATCAGGAGGCCGCCAGCCGCTTATGGCGGCGCTACGCCGTTCGCCTGGTCGCGCTGGCCCGCAGCCGGCTCTCCGCCGAAATGCACCGCCACTTCGATCCCGAAGATCTGGTGCAATCCGCCTATCGCTGTTTTTTTGCGGGAGATCGCGGCGATCGCTACGTGCTCAAAGCCAGCGGCGACCTATGGCGGCTACTGGTGGCAATCACGATCCATAAGGTTCACGACAAGGCGAAACGGCTGCGTGCCCAGAAACGCGCCCTGGGCAAAGACCAATCCCTTGCCGACGAAGCCGGGATGGCCCAACTTCAAGGGGAAATACTAACACAGGATCCGACGCCTGCCGAAGCCGCCGCCCTCACCGACGAACTGGAACAAATCCTTCGTCAGCTCGAACCCATTCAACGCAAAATGGTTGAACTTCGACTCCAGGGTTTCGAGTTGGCCGAAATCGCCGTAGCGACCGGCAATAACGAACGCACCGTCCGACGCATCATGAAATGGCTCCGGGATCAGCTCAAACAACGCTGCATGGAATGCTCCGGCGAATAATTTATTCTTTCGAGGCAAACTTTTGGTAAACTAAAGAATGACAGGAAAAGCCTTTGGAGGAAGTGCTTATGCCGGACGCCGCGCGGTCGCTGGCGGTATTCATCGATTTCGAAAATCTGGCTCTCGGCTTTCAGGGACGGCGCGACCGCTTTGAAATCGGCCGCGTGCTCGAGCGGCTCGTCGAAAAAGGCAAGATCGTTGCGAAGAAAGCTTACGCCGATTGGAGCCGGTTCGGTGCTTACACGGCTCCCTTGCATGAAGCCGCGATTGAATTGGTGGAAATTCCGCGGCGATCGCAAACCGGTAAGAATTCTGCCGATATCCGCCTATGTGTCGACGCCATGGACTTAGCCTATTCCAAAGAGCACATCGACACCTTTGTCGTGGTTTCCGGGGACAGCGATTTTTCACCTCTGGTTTCCAAGCTGAAGGAAAACGGCAAACACGTAATTGGCCTTGGGATGACGGAGTCCACTTCCGAACTGCTCCGCGATAACTGCGATGAATTCATTTACTACGAGGACCTAGGCAAGGCGCCCACCACTTTGGGACCGAACATAAATCCCCAGCTTCCCGAAACCAAACGGAAGGCTTTTGCGCTCCTTTTGGAATCGTTGCTGGCTCTCCGCCGGGAAAACAAGGAGATCCTGTGGTCGTCCATGGTAAAGGACACCATCAAGCGCAAGAAGCCGTCGTTTAACGAAGCATACCACGGCTACCGGACGTTCAGCGAGTTGCTGTTGGATGCGCAAAAGGAAGGTCTCCTGGAACTCGACATGGATTCCCGGAGTCGTACGTATGTGGTCACGCGTTTCGGTTCAGAAATGAACGGCGCCCCGGAAGTGGCGGGCAAAAAACGGCCGCGGCGCCGACGGTCCTCGTCGCGCGGCCGCATGGTGGCAATCGGTACTCCGCCCGCGCTCCCTGTCGACGAAGTTGCTTCGCCTGCCCCGGATGTAGCCGCACCGGAAAAGGAGAACCTGAAACCGGAAACGCCCCCGGAACCACCTCCTTGTACGACCTTCCCGCCGCCCGCGGAAGCTGCGGAAGAGACTCCGTATTAGCCTGCCACTCCCTGTCACGGCTGGGCAAGTCTTCGTGGATCGGTTAAAATCGGTAAAATGGTTTCCATTCCGGGCGTTACCAGCTTCCTGAAAACGGTACTGCGGAGCGGATTGCTGACTCGGGACCAGCTCGAGGAAGTCGTCCGCCAGGCGCCGGACGAACAACGTGCAGACCCGCAGGGATTGGCGAACTACCTGGTAAAAGCCGGCCATCTCTCGCGTTTTCAGGCCCGAAAATTGCTCGAAGGCAAGACGCTGGGCCTCGTCTTGGGACCTTTTCAGGTACTTGCTCCCATCGGCAAAGGCGGCATGAGCACCGTTTATCTCGCGCGCGACATGCGCACCCAAAACCTGCTCGCCTTGAAAGTCCTGCCCCCAAAGAAAGCGCGGAAGGAAGAACGGCTGCTGGCGCGCTTCCTGCGCGAGATGGAATTGTGCCAGCGCGTGGCCCACCCCCACCTGGCGCAGACTTATGAAGTCGGCGTCTCCCAGGGAGTCTATTTCATCGCCATGGAATTTATTCCCGGCCGAAGCCTGTACCGGCTTGTCAATGCCGAAGGTCCGTTGCCTGTATCTCGTGCGGCGCGGCTCTTCTCCGAAATCGCCTCGGCCCTCGACCACGCCCATTACCGGGGAGTAATCCATCGCGATTTGAAACCCTCCAATGTGATGGTCACGACCAATGACCATGCCAAGGTCCTCGACCTCGGTCTCGCCATGATCGAAGGCGAAATTCCCACGGATCACACGATTGTCGGGGGCAACGGCTACGTCGTCGGCACTATGGATTACATCGCCCCGGAACAATCGGAAGATGCCGCCAAGGTCGATGCCCGATCGGATATTTATGGCCTGGGCTGCACCCTGTACTTCGCACTGACCGGCCAGGCGCCGTTTCCGGGCGGGTCCGCCATGAAAAAAATCATGCGCCATCGCAGCGAGGAACCGGTCCCGGTGTCGCAGTTCAATCCTACGGTGCCGACCGGGTTTAATGCCATCGTGCAAAAGATGACTGCCAAACGTCCCGACGACCGGTTTCAATCGGCCGAAGAGTTGCGGAAAGGCTTGCTTCTCTGGGTCGGTACCGAACCGGTACTGCCCATGGATTTGGGCTTCCAGAATATCGACCCGGCAGAAATTCTTCATGAAGTCGAAGAAGCCAACCTCGATTTGATTGCTGAAGCGATCGTGCTGGATCCGGAACCATCCGCTGCGGCGGGTGGCAAGAAACCCGCTGTGACACTTTACCATCTGCCCGGGGCACTGGCGATACGGGACAGATCGGGTTGGCGGGAGTATCTTTTTCCTATCGGCATCGGTAGTTTGATTGGCCTGGTTCTGGCAATCCTGGTTTGGCTGATCATCAACTAAAAAAAATTTTTCTCGATAATCCCATTGCTATTACTTGCTTCCTTTTCTAAAATGACTTTCTGGACAACTTGGTCGGAATCTTATCCAGAGTGGCTGAGGGATTAGGCCCGTTGAAGCCACAGCAACCGGTCTCCCGCAAGGGGGATGCTGGTGCTAACTCCTACCCGGTGTGGCCGGGAGAGATAAGATCGTGTGCTCTTCCACACGTCTCTTCTTCTCTTCCAAAAATAGTCATTGGTCATGCGTCATTGGTCATTCGCGGGCTATCGAGACGCTGCGAACGACGAATGACTACGAGGTAACAATGTCAGAATTGATTCAGGGTTTGAAGTGCCGATTGTGTGGCAAAGTCTATGGAAGAGAGCCGTTGAATTTTTGCCGGGAGGACTTTGGTCCCCTCGAAGTCGATTATGACTACGATGCCATCGCGAAAGTTTTGACTCGGGCCAAAGTAGCAAGCCGGCCCAGTACCATGTGGCGATTCCGCGAATTGCTGCCCATCGACGGAGACCCGACCGTGGGGCCTCAAGTGGGCGGCACGCCGCTCGTCCGAGCCGAGCATTTGGCCGATGCGCTGGGCGTGGACACACTGTGGATCAAAAACGACGCGGTGAATTACCCCACGCTCTCCTTCAAAGATCGGGTAGTTTCTGTGGCCTTGAGCAAGGCGCGCGAGTTCGGTTTCCAGACCGTGGGGTGTGCATCCACGGGCAACCTGGCCAATAGCGTGGCGGCAAACGCAGCCTCCGCCGGCCTCGAGAGCTATATCTTTATGCCCTCGGACCTTGAAGCCTCCAAAATATTGGGTACGAGCATTTATGGCGCCAACGTGGTACGGGTCACCGGGACTTACGATCAAGTCAACCGCCTGTGTACGCAGGTGGCATTCAAATACGGCTGGGGATTCGTGAACATAAATCTGCGGCCGTTCTATGCCGAAGGATCAAAAACCGTCGGATTTGAGATTGCCGAACAACTCGGCTGGCGGACCCCGGCGCACGTCGTTTCACCGATGGCGGGCGGCAGCCTCATCGGCAAGATCCACAAGGCCTTCCAGGAGCTAACACGTATCGGCCTGATTGATGCGTCCTCTTGCAAAATCTACGGCGCCCAGGCCACCGGCTGCAACCCGATCAGCGGCGCGGTGAAGAACGGCTGGGACACGCACCGGCCGGTTCGCAAACCGAATACCATCGCCAAGTCACTCGCGATCGGCGATCCGGCGGACGGATATTTCGCAGCCAAGGTGATCCGCGAAACGGGCGGCTGGGCGGAGGACGTCACCGACCCGGAGATTGCCGCAGCGATGGCGCTACTCGGGCGGACGGAGGGAATCTTTGCCGAGACCGCCGGCGGCGTGACGGTCGCAGTCGCCAAGAAACTCATCGACCAGGGCCGGATTCCGCGCGATGAAGAAATCGTCCTTTGTATCACGGGCAACGGCCTCAAAACGCAGGACGCCGTCGCCGATTGCCTCGAGCAGCCCGCAGTGATCGGGCCGACGCTCGCAGAATTTGAACGCCTGGGCAAAGTTGCCCCGGAACCCGCGCTGGTTTAGAGATTTTCCTTAAGGAGAAGCAATGCCTGTGCGCATTCACATTCCGCCGCCGATGCGGCAGCAAACTGACGGACACGCCGTTGTGGACGTTGAAGCGACAACGATTCAGGGCGCCCTCGATGATTTGGGCCGCAAGTATCCCGGTGTCACGCAGCGGATTTTCGAAAACGGTCAGGTCCGGCGCTTTGTCAACATCTTTCTCAACGACGAGGACATCCGCTATCTGGAGAACTTGGCCACCCCGGTCAAATCGGGTGATGAATTGAGCGTTATACCGGCGGTCGCGGGCGGTTGAAGGGAAGGCGGCAAGATGGACGAATCCCTGGAACGTTACAGCCGGCAAATCCGCTTCCATGGAATGGGCGAGGCCGGCCAGCGTCTCCTGTTCAACAGCCATGTAGCCTTGTGCGGTTGCGGGGCGCTCGGGACGGTGCTGGCCAACGCCCTGGTCCGCGCCGGCGTCGGCCATCTCCGTCTCATCGACCGGGACTTCATCGAAACCAACAACCTGCAACGGCAAGTCCTGTTTGATGAACATGACGTGGCGGAAAATCTACCGAAGGCCGAGGCCGCCGCCCGCAAGCTGAGTGCCATCAATTCCTCGGTCCACGTTGAACCGGTCGTGACTGATATCGACCGCACCAACATCGTCGACCTGGCCGGCGATGCCGACCTGATTCTCGACGGCACCGATAATTTTGAGATTCGTTATCTCATCAACGATGTGGCAGTAAAGCTCGGTAAACCGTGGATCTACGGCGGCTGCCTCGGCAGTCACGGCCAAACGATGACGATACTTCCGGGCGAAACCCCGTGCCTGCGCTGCGTTTTCGAAGCGGCCCCAGCGCCAGGGGAGGCAGGAACGTGCGAAACCGCCGGCGTGCTGGGTCCCATCGTCAATATCATTGCCAGTCTTCAGGTTACGGAGGCCTTCAAAATCCTCACCGGCCATCGCGAGCAGATTAGCCGCGATCTCATTTTCATCGATATCTGGGACAACATTCAGCGGCGAATCAAAATCGCCCCCCTGCTAGGCAAGGTGGATTGTCCGTGTTGCCGCCGGCGCCATTTCGAATGGCTCGACGGCAAACAAGGATCCCAAACCACCAGCTTGTGCGGCCGTAACGCGGTCCAGGTGACCCAGCGACAGACAGCCCAGCTGAATTTCGAGGAAATGGCTCATCATTTGGAAACCCTCGGTCAGGTGAGCTACAACCGTTTCCTGCTGAAATTCCAAGTGGATGGCTTTGAAATCACCGTCTTCCCGGACAGCCGAGCCATTATCAAGGGCACGAACGATGTGGACAAGGCAAGGACGCTTTATGCGAAATACATCGGGCATTGAGTCGGGTTGAGGCCCGGGTATAGTTTTTAAGTCTCCATGATTTATCTCGATAACGCCGCCACCAGTTTTCCGAAGCCTGAAGCCGTTTATCAGGTGCTTGATCGCTTCGCTCGCCAGGACCTCGCCAATCCCGGCCGGGCGGGGCACAAGATGGCGCTGGCCGCCGAGCGCGCTCTGGGCGACACCCGCCATGCCTTAAATCAGTTTTTTAATGGGGCTGGTCCGGAACGTTTTGTCTTCACGCTTAATTGCACCGACGCACTCAATATGGCATTCAAGGGCATCCTGACTGACGGCGACCATGTCATTACCACGGATCTGGAACATAACAGCGTCAGCCGGCCGCTGCGCGCCATGGAGTTGGCGGGCCGCATCCAGCTAACGCGAGTTCATGCAGATAGCGACGGAACCATCGACCCCGATTCCATTCGCAAGGCCATCCGACCCAAGAGTCGCTTGATCGCCTTGACTCATGGGAGCAATGTCTTGGGGACCATTCAACCCATTGACGAAGTGGGCTGCATTGCGCGCGAGCAAGATTTGTTATTCCTGGTCGATGCCGCGCAAACCGCGGACGTAGTGCCGATTGACTTGCGGCAAACCGGCATCGATCTACTGGCGTTCCCCGGGCACAAATCGTTGCTGGGTCCAACGGGAACAGGGGCGCTGTATGTCGGCCCGCGCGCGGCTATCAAAGCCTGGCGCGAGGGAGGCACCGGCGGCGACTCCTCCAGCGAAACTCAGCCACGCGAATTCCCCTATTTCCTTGAAGGGGGAACGCCCAACATTCTCGGAGTCGCCGGCCTGGCTGCGGGAATTGCTTTCGTGCGCGAGCAAGGAATGGCAAAAATCCACTCCCGCGAAACGGCCCTGGCGCAACGGTTGTGCCGGCAGTTAGACGAGATGGCGGAGTATCGAGTATTCGGCCATCGCGATTGGTCGCGACGTGTTGCCACCATCAGTTTTGAACGCGATACGCTGACCGCATCCGAAATCGGCGGCATTCTCGATCAGGCGTTTGACATTGCTGTCCGGCCCGGGTTACACTGCGCGCCGTACATTCATCGCTCCCTGGGGACGTTTCCGGAAGGCACCGTGCGCGTCAGCCTTGGACCGTTCAACACCGAAGAAGATATTGACCGTCTTGCGGAAGCGCTGGTGGAGATCGGTAAGTAGCGGGTATTGCTCGGTAAGACCCGTTCGTTTAACCCGGAGCCGGCGGCGACGGTGACCATTGCGAAACGCGACCATCGCCGCCGGCTCCGGATCAAGTGACCTATGCAAGCAGCAAAAAGGGGAGTGCACGCCGGAGTGTCTTTCCCCTTGTGCCGCTCGCAACCTCATACTATGATCGGCAACGGAATGATCTTCAATCACAGCCACGAATGATTTGTACCAGCGTAGGAGGAACCAATCCATGTTGCGTTTTGAAAACAAGCGGGGCGTGCGCCTGTGCACCGGAGTGACGCGGCGGGACTTTCTGCGAGCGGGGAGCCTGGCCATCGGGTTGAGCTTGACCGAGTTGGCACGGCTCGAGCAACTCGGCGCGGCCCCCACATCGAGTGATAAGGCGTGTATTCAACTGTTCCTTCTCGGCGGACCAAGTCAACTCGACACCTGGGACCTGAAGCCGGAAGCGCCGGCAGAAATCCGCGGCCCTTTCCGGCCCATTGCAACCACTGTCCCCGGAATCCAAATCTGCGAACATTTTCCCCGGATGGCCCGCCTGGCGGATCGTTATGCGATTTGCCGATCCGTACATCACGAGGAAGCTCCCATACATGAAACGGGCCAGCAGTTACTGCAAACCGGCTATCTGGCGCGAAACGGCATCGAGCACCCGCACTATGGCGCCGTGATGAACAGGCTTCGCCCGGCCGAACGAGGCATTCCCTCCTGGGTCGTCCTGCCGGGACCGATCGGCAACACGGGAGTCAACGTCACCCACGGGCAGACTGCCGGATTTCTGGGACAAAGCCACGAAGCGTTTGTCCCCCCGTCAGGGCTTTTCAGTTCCGACGTCCTGGTTACGAATTCGCATAGTCGATTCGGCCTTGATCCAGCGCGCCTGGAATGCCGGGAAGCGCTGCTTGAAGCAGCCGATGCGGCCCAGCAGCTTGTCGATCAAGCTGAAAAATCCCAGGGTTTCGATGTTTTCGCAGAACCATCGCTCGACGCGCTTTTCAACCGCAAAGCCAAAGAGGCATACGATATGGCTGCTGAACCGGAATCGGTTCGCACTCGATACGGCTGGAACACGTTCGGGCAAAGCTGCCTGCTCGCGCGCCGCCTTGTGGAAAGGGGGGTCCGGCTGGTCACCGTCAACATGTTCGAAACAGTGTTCAATCGGATCACGTGGGATTGCCATGCCAACGGGGGAGACTTGAATACGACCCTGGAGGACTACAAGGAGACCTTATGCCCGATGTTGGACGTAGCCTATACCGCACTCCTCGAAGATTTGCAGGAGCGGGGCCTTTTAGATTCAACACTTGTCCTGGCCATGGGCGAATTCGGCCGCACTCCCCGGATCAATCCCCGCAATGGCCGGGAACACTGGCCGGGAGTCTGGAGCATCCTGATGGCCGGCGCCGGCGTTCGCGGCGGCCGGATAGTCGGCTCGAGCAACAAGCACGGTGAAGAACCAAAGGATCGACCCATCCACGCTTCCGAGATTGCCGCCACCGTCTACCAGGCCCTGGACATCGACCTGGCCACGCGCTTGACGGGTCCGGACGGCCGATTAATGCCTCTCACCGAAGCCAAACCGATCTTGGAACTGTTTTGAATAACATCGTCCTTTGTTAGGATAGATATTGCAAGGATCGGTTCTGTTTCGAGCAAGGCATCGGCCAGGGAGATCGTACATGCGCACGATTCGCTTGATTGTTCTTGTGGCTGCCGGCGGGATGCTGGCAACCTTGAAAATACCGGCAGTGGAGAAACCGGATACGACCGCGGCGGATGAGCAGACCCTGAAAGCTGTCGGCATGGCGATAACCGACCAGTCGCTGATTGATTTTTTCCAGAAACGGACTCTGAACGACGCGGATCGGGACAAAATCAAGCTGCTGATCGAGCAGTTGGGTGATGATCAGTTCGAGGTCCGGGAAAGCGCTTCGGCGAAGTTGATTGCACTCGGTTCAACGGCGGAGCCGCTATTGAAAACAGCGATGGAAAAATCAGATGATGTGGAAGTCATTCGCCGCGCCGAGGAGTGCCTCAAACAAATTAAACGGGGAGCGGGAGCGGCGATTCCGGCGGCGGCGGCCCGTTTGCTGGCCAGGCGAAAACCGCCGCAAGCGGCGGAGGCGTTGCTCGGATATTTACCCTTTGCCGATAGCGGCAGCGTGACCGAAGAAATTCGCAAGGCCCTGGCGGCCCTGGCGCTTCGTGACGGCAAACCGGATCCTGCCTTGCTGGCGGCACTGGCCGACAAGTCCGCTGCGAAACGCGCGGCGGCGGCAGAAGCTTTCAGCAAGGCCCAAGCGGTGGTGGCCATGCCCGCCGTCAAAAAGTTACTGCAGGACCCCGAGCCGGACGTCCGCCTTCAGGTGGCCCTGTTCCTGGTTGCCGGCAAGGACAAGGACCCGGTTCCCGTTCTGATTGACTTGCTGGGAATCCTGCCGCGCGAACAAAGTTGGCAAGCGGAGGAAGTTCTTCTGCGCCTGGCAGGAGAGAAGGCGCCCAATGTGAATCTGGGAAGCGACCAGGCATCGCGCGAAAAATGCCGCCAGGCATGGGGGGATTGGTGGAAGGAACATGGCGCCTTGGTCAACATGGCCCGCCTGACCGAACCGCCTCCCATTTTGGGGTACACTCTGGTGGTTCTCCTTGATGCCGGGAAAATCATGGAACTGGACAAGGAAAACAAGCCGCGCTGGCAGTTCGACAACGTCAGTTTTCCGCTGGATGCGGAACTCCTGGCCAACAACCATGTTCTCGTGGCCGAGCACCAGGCCAACCGGATCACCCAACGCGATACCAAGGGTAAAATTATCTGGCAGCACAACCTTAATGATGCTCCCCTGGTGGCCCAGCGCCTGGCCAACGGCAATACGTTCATTGCCACCAACAATCGCTTGCTCGAAGTGACCATGGCCAACAAGGAAGTTTTTTCGTTCTTCCCTCCCAATGGTGAAATGATCATGAAGGCGACCAAGCTCCGCAATGGGGAAATTGCCTGCGTGTATTCACCGGCGCGCTTCGTTCGCCTGGACGCCAATTTCAAAGAACTCAAGAGTTTTCCGGTAAACGTGCGGACTTCCGGCGGCCGGATCCACGTGTTGGCCAACAATCATGTAATTGTGGCGGAGAAAGACCATGGCCGTGTCGCGGAATATGACGGCGACGGCAAACTCGTCTGGGAAGCCAAGGTGGAGGAGCCCATTGCCGCCGTCCGGATACCGAACGGCAACACGCTGGTGACCTCGATGACGCAAAACCGGGCCGTCGAGATCGATCCCAAGGGAAAAGAAGTATGGCAGTTCAAGGCGGATACGCGCGTGAATCGGGCTTTCAGAAGGTAGTCATCGGTCACTACAAATCAGAACTCTTCCCATAAGTCATGCCACCCGGTCCACAAAAGTCGCTATCTGTCGGTCGCCTTGTTGACACCTCCACGCCCATTGAAATCTCCGCTTTGCCCTCGAAGGTACAGGCGGCCTGCCAATCTCCTTTGGCCATCTGTGCCTCCGGACTACCCTTCGCGACAGATTTTTGTCATCTTCCGAACAAAAAAACTGCGAGAAAAAGGGGACAGGCACGTTTACTATTGACATTTAACCGGTTCGCGCTGATGCTGTGCGTCACGCCACGCGCTCCGCGAGCCGTTGTCGGCGGCATCTGCTATCACGTCAAGAACCGAGGCAATGGCCGCCGTACGGGCTTCCACGAGGTGCCGAACAATGACTTTGGTCCAGCGCCCGATTTCGGCACGACAAAACGGGGCGGCCCGCCTGCTTGACGGCGGAGCCAGTCAAGCGGCCGCGTTCTTGGCTCGATTGGGTCAATCAAGCCCTGACGCCGGCCGAGTTGGAGGCGGTGCGGCAACGTGTGAACCGTGGCGCGCCGTTCGGCAGCGCCGATTGGGTAGAAAAGAAGGCGAAGCGTTTGCGACTGCAGTCTACTGTGCGGCCCCGCGGTCGGCCTCGAAAGACGACGAAATAATCGTGCCCGTCCCAGTTTCTTGTTGCTTCAAAAAACCTCCTAGATTTCCCATTTTAAATCGGGAAAGTGCGATATTTGTTTGCAACAGAATAGCTTGACACCTTGATTTGCTGTTATAAAATCGAGCATACTTTTCCCAATCTATGCATGACGAAAACTGATCGCTCTTCGACACTAGGATGGGGTCTCAAGGAAGATGATTTATCAAAAGGAATTGAACGGCGTTGAATTACCACGCCTCCTACACCAAATTCTGCGGTGTCCCTTACACCCAGATTCTGAAGCGTTGAAGATTCCTCAGAACTGCGAAAATCTCCGCCAGCAGGTTTTGGTTTGTCCTATTTGCCAAAAGGAATTTCCAGTTATCGATGGAATCCCTGACATGGTTCTCTCGCAAGAACACGATGATAACTTTCGCCAAAAAGAAATGCAACAATGGGATGAACAAGCGCCGAGATACGAAGAAAAGAGAATTACAGATCCTATTTATATGGCGGGAATAGACGCCGTTGTAAATAACATCGGTCCGGATCCAAAAGCTTTCATTTTGGATGCAGCCTGTGGGACGGGACTTACAATAAAAAAATATTACCGACCAGGAATGCGTATCGTTGCTTTGGACCTTTCGCTTGAATCGCTGAAAACACTGAGAAGAACCTTTCCCTGCGAATCGATTTACCTTGTTAAGGGTGGCCTGACATGTCTTCCATTTCCATCAGATACCTTTAATAGGGTAATTTGTGCTAACGCAATTACGCAAGTTCCAAAATCCGATTTACGCGAAAAATGTTTTTATGAACTGGCACGTGTGGGACGTTTGCATGCAAAAATTGTTGTTAGTGGTCATAACTATTCCCAACCCAAAAAGCGCGCGGGCTGGCCGAAGGAGGGCATAGCGCGAAGTTCGTCCGGAAACGTTCAATATATCTACCGGTTTGACCGAGATGAATTTCGATTCCTCTTGGGGAAGACATCTCAAATACAATGCATCCGGGGGGCTGGGCTGCCCCTTCTCTACAAATGGAAACTATCTTGGCTTTCCAGGCGTTTGGAACGCCTTCTGCGCTTGTTTTCCTTTAGTACTTCTTGGGGAAATATGATAGTTGGCACTGGACTCAAGATCTGAAGTGGTTCTGGTTCTTAATCTGGATCGTCAAATCATAAAATTCTTAGGAGGGTTGTCCAGTTGCAGAATCGGTCGGCTAAATTTGAAAGGTTCAATATTGCAGTCAGTATTGCCATCTGTTGCCATTTCGCTTAGGATTTTTCCGATCAACGAGGCGAATTTAAAAGAATGACCCGAACCGATGGCCACGAAAACGTCAGGGAAACCAGGCACGCTGTCGATAACAAAATCTCGATCGGGGAGAAGTGTATATAAGCAGGTTTTTGTGTACAAAATCGGGCCAAGAGCAGCGGGCAGGTATTTTCTCAGGAAATCCTGAACTCGATGGAGGGCCGCAAGATCAGGGGCGAAAGTTCGGCCTTCGGCGGTGGTTTCCATTCCTCCAACGTCTTGAGCTGCTTTGATTCCCTGTTCGCCGTACACAGGAAACCCATAGTAACAAGGTTCATCCAACCAAACCCAAACTGGAAATCGGTCCGGTTGAAAATCACGAAGGTAAGGGGAACGGAAATAGGTCACTTGTTCCTTGGTCACCGTTAACGGTAACCTCTTTCCAAAGTGAGCGAGCACCGAATTGGACCACGCACCGGCGGTGATTATCAATTTTCGACAGCGAAAAATCCTTCCATTGGCCTTAACTTCTATTTCACCGGTCATCGGTCTAATTTGGGTGACAGGCGAACCGGCGTGCAATTGGGCGCCGTACTCCTGCGCCAAGCGCACGTGAGCCGCGTTACATTTGTCGGCTGCGACAATGCCGGCATCCGACTGGTACAACCCATGAATGTCGTCGGAAACCCGAAATGGAGGCCAACGCCGCATGATTTCCGCCGCGTCCAATAGCTCGTAGGAGATGCCGCAGATTTCAAGGCTTTGCAGATAACTGGATATCGGAATCGATGAGTCTTTGGAAGCAAAATCCAGCCCGCCGGTTGTGATAATGAATTTTTCTCCGGCATCTTTTTCCAATTGGTCCCACGATTGATAGGCTTGGCGGGCCAGCGAGACGTAGGCAGGAGTGTGGTAAGCAAGCCGAATGATGCGGGAGTGGTCCTGAGACGCGCCGCGGACATGGCCGATTTCAAATTGATCCAAACCCAGCACGCTTCCATGCGCGCGCCGCGATAGCCAGTACAAGGCGGCTGAGCCAAGCCCTCCCAATCCCACAATAATATAGTCGAAATCTTGTTTCATCATACGGTCTTTTTCCCATACGGGAGAAGCGAAACCGAAGGATCAGGGGCCGCATTCTCTTGGTACATTTGCGGAGCAGAATCGGTCTTCTTGGAAGGATTATCGCCGGCTGGGGGAGCCGGTTTGTCTAAAAATGGCCAACTGTTAGTCCATTTGGTCCAAATGAGAAAAACGATTCCACCTGAAGCTAATATGGCGAGGCTAAACACGATGAATGGTCCCCGCGAAGTTAGATACAAAAATGACCAGCCCAAAAGCGCCAAAAAACAGGGAATAGGGTATAGAAACATTTTGAAGGGGAAATTGCGGACTTTCTTTTTGCGAAGTAATAGGAGGCCAATGATTTGGAAAATGAACTGACTAATGATACGCGTTGTCACCAGCGCATCGATTACATCTCCCAAATCAAAAAAACTCCAAAAAAAGGTCAGCCCTCCAACCAAGAACAGCGAAACATGCGGGATGTGTTTAACCGGATGAATTCTCCCAAGAACGGCGAAAAAATGGCCGCACTGGGCCGCCCCGAATGGGATACGCGAGTACCCCAACAAGGCGGCAAAACAAGAACCGAAGGAACTCCAGATCAGGCAAATCGTAATGAATCGTGCCGCCCAATCGGGGTGAATGCGCCTCATGAATTCGGCCGGCAAATTTTCCATGGACGGGTTCACTTCCCGCCAGGAAATCGTACCCAGCATGGCGAGATGAAGACCTGCAAATAGAAGGAAAACCACTAGTGCCGAAAGGAGAACCGCGCGTGGAAGGATGCGCGCAGGGTTGGTAACTTCGTCCCCGATATAACAAATGTGGTAATATCCCAGATAAGAATACATGGCCAAAAGCATTGCGGCTCCCAAACCTCGTCCCCAATCGGGCGGAGCCTCATCCTGACTCGGAAAATCAAAAGCTACTGCGGGATTGAAGCGAATTCCTCCTTCGATAATGATCCAGAATATCGCTCCGAGAACACCAATCCAGAATGTCACCGTCCATTTCCCCAGGCTGGCGATTCGGCGGTAGAGGAGTAGCAAAATGAAAAATCCCAGAAAGACGCTGGCGAATTGAGCCGGACCGAAGGAAACGGCCAATTCCTTTTGTTGCCATTCCCCCACCACCCAACGCTTGGTCCATTCTTTATTCAGGTTCTTGACTTGTGGATCCAGGGAATTGGAAACTTGAGCCATGGAAATAAAACCCGTGGCAATTTCCAGAGGCCCACTGATCATGAATTGCCAAATGAACAGAAATGCCATTAAGCGTCCCCAGCGCTTGGGACCAAAACTATCGAGCAAAAAATGATACGATCCCCCGGAACTTGGGAGTGCGGCTCCCAGTTCACTCCAAACCAGACCGTCGCACAACATCAAGAGTGCGCCTGCCACCCAACCAAGGATGGCATATGGTCCGGGAATACGCTCCAGCATCAAAGGAATGGTGAGGAAAACTCCGGAACCAACGATCATAGTTAAGTTAAGTGAAACTGCACTGAGAAGTCCGAAATGTCGCTCGAGATGAGGCTCTCGGCATTCGTTATCAGTTGTTGCAAACGGGTTGGTCACTTTGGGTGGCCTTTAACATTGGACGGTATGTTTTTCAAATACTATCCGAAAACAAGGAAAAAGAAGAAAGAGTGCTTCATTGAGAGACCTGTGATTGGGGATCTTCCGCGGATTGGAGAATTTGGGAGATTCCATTGTCTCATTTTCTTTTCTTGGTTTCCAAATTCCAGTCTTGCTCGCATTCTCTAAATGTCGGTCGCCATAAGGAGTCAAATGAGTAAATTGTTGGGATTGCAAATACGGGGGCGTGAGCAAATCTCGAACCGCGACCAAAGACTCATGAGTGACGGTCGGGTAGCTCGGCAACGGCCAACCGACGCGAGCACTTCCTGCCTGTTGAAGGAGTTGCGCTCGTCAAAACGAACCATCGAATTGCAGTATTGCTTACATGAATGCACTTCACTTCGTACTTGCCTAGCCCAATGGAGGCCAGCTGAGGGCCATGGATGACGGCGGAGGCAGCTCGAACCGTGCCACCACGCCAGGCGTCGTTTGCTATTAGGGGCTGGCGCGCGCCGAGGTCTGTCAGCGTCGGATCGCTGCCGATGCGCTCTCTACGACGCGGATCTGGATACGCCGTGCAGCCATCTCCCCGTCCTCTCCTTTCCGGACGAAGTAAAGCTCCGTGGTGCGAATATCCGCGTGTCCGGCAAACTCCCGAACCTCATGCATCTGGGCACCATTGCGAATCGCGTCGTTTATAGTTGCCGCTGTCCGGATACCGAGCGGCAACACGCTGGTGATGTCGATGACGCAAAATCCGGCCGTCGAGATCGATCCCAAGGGAAAAGAAGTGTGGCAGTTCAATGCGGATACGCGAGTGAATCGCGCTTTTAGGCGATTGCAAGATTATCCAAAAACTTCATCGACGGCGTTGCCGAATTCGACGATTTTGAGCGGCCGGCCGACGTTGCTTTGATTTTCGCGGCGGGGATCAATTCCCAGGGCCTTGCAGAATGTGCAGAACAAATCGGGAACCGTCACCGGGCGATGGGCCACGGCGGTTCCCAATTGATTCGTGGACCCGATCACCTGCCCGCCCTTGACGCCGCAGCCGGCCATGGCCATGTTGAACGCGGCGGGGAAGTGATCGCGGCCGGCATTCAGGTTGATGCGAGGCATCCGGCCGAATTCACCCATCCAGATTACCAGGGTCGTGTCCAGCAGTCCGCGCGCTTTCAGGTCCGCCAGAAGCGTGGCCGTTCCCTGATCGACAGGGGGGATGAGTTTTTTCAGAGCTTTAAGCTCATCGCCGTGCGTGTCCCAACCGGAGGATTGGACTTCAACAAAGGTCACGCCGGCTTCAATCAACCGGCGCGCCATCAAACAACCCTGGCCGAAACCGCTGCGGCCATAGGCATCGCGCAGTTTGTCCGGTTCTCCATCGAGCTGGAACGCCTTTACGCGGGGGCTCAGCACCATTTGCGATGTTTGTTGGTACAGAGCCTGATGATCGCGAACCTGTTCGGCGGCGCCGCTTTTGGAATACGGTTCCTCCAGTTCCTGCAGTAAACCAAGCCGGCGCTGCAGCCGGGTTCCAGGCACAGGCGCAGCCAGGTTGTCCGGCGGCCGATTGGGGTCGGTTACGACAAACGGGGCATATTTCACACCCAAGAAACTGGGACCAATACTCTGGCCCTGAATGCTGACAAATTGGGGCAGATCGAATTCTTCCCGCCCCAGCATGTTCGCCGCCACCGAGCCGAACCCGGGATGGACAATGCCCCCGGACGGCGAATAACCGGTATGCAATAGATAGGTCGCCCGGCCATGGTTACCTTCCGTGCTGGTCATGGACCGGATAATCGCCAGTTCGTTGGTCATTTTGGCCAACTTGGTCCAGTGTTCCGCGATGGCAACGCCCGGAGTTGCCGTGGGAATCGCCTTGGTGGGACCCTGGGTTTCCGCGCCGGGTTTCGGATCGAAGGTTTCAAATTGGCTGGGGCCTCCGGCCATCCAGAGAAGGATGCACGATTTGCCGCTTTTCCGCAGTTCATCGGCGTGCAGGGAGAGCAGATCAAACCAGCCGAGGCTGGACAACCCCGCGGTCCCAGCGCCCAGCCAGCGAAGGAAGCCTCGCCGGTTTACTTCCCCGCAGGGACCGACTCTCACTTTCACCCAGGATTGCGTCCGGCCATTGACGAGGTTTTCCATGACCCATTTCCGTTAGCGTTTATTCAAAAACTCGGTGGAATTCACCAGGCTCCAATAGACATCTTCAAGCGCCTCCTGGCGATCACCCACCCGCTGTATATAGCGCCGGCAGATGGCCAACTCCTCCGGCTTGGGCTGGCGGGCCAGGGTTCGTTCATACAAGGCCGTGAGAATTGCCTCATCGGACTTCTTTTCGGCCAGAGCCCCGGCCAGGAAGGTTTTGCCGTTGGCGGAAATCGAAAGGTTAATCACGGCACTATTCATCATCAGCAAGGCCTGGGGAATGGTGCCTTGCACTTCATCCACGGGAAGTGAAGGATCGATGCGAAAGGCCTGATACACCATGTGCCGCAGTCCCGTGTGCCGGGCGACGGCCGGCGCGGAAGTGGGAGCCGGAGCCGGAATGGCTTTGTCATGCTCGTTGAAACCCAGCACGCGGGCCATCGCGTCAAATATTTGCTCGGGCCGCAACCGGCTCGGGCAAACCGCGGGCAAGGGCCCGGACGAGGAGGTCGGCAACGGCTGCAAGCCGCGCTGATACGTCTCGGTTTGAGCCAGCGTCCGGAACAACCAGCGCATATCGTAACCCGAAGCGATCCAGTCGCGAGCCAACAGATCCAACACGGCCCCAAATTGCGGCGCGTGCCCGGACCCCAAGTCATTGACGCTGGCATAAAACCCCCAGCCCATCACGGCCGTCCACATGCGGTTGACATAGGCTTTGGCAAACCAGGGATTGTTCGGGCTGGTGATGAACCGGGCCAAGGCAGCGCGGCGTTCGGCGTCCGGAGTATCGGCGGCAATCTCCTCGCCAGTGAGAAATCGCGGCTTCATGGCAATCAGCCGATCCGGGTTCTTGAGGTCCGTCATCTGATACTGGCCGTCGGAGCGGCCTTCGATCGCATAGGGAGTGCCCCGGCCCGAAACATCCTTGTGTTGAATCAGCTTGGCTCGGCCAAAAAACGCGACGAGTTCGTGAAATTGCTCCCGTTTCCACGAATCCAGCTTGGAATCATGGCACTGGGCGCACTGGAGTTGCACGCCCAAAAAAACTCGGCTGGTAGTGGCGGCGATCTCGACCGGATTGCCGAATTGCGCGGTCAAATAATTCACCGGCGCGTTTTCATCGTTGACCCCGACAGCCGTCACCATGGCGGTCACCGTTTCGTTCCACGGCCGATTGCGCCGAACCTTGTCCACCAGCCATTGATCGAACAGTTGCCAGCGCAGATAGTTGCCGCTTGCCGGCGTGTGATAGGTTACCACGTCGCGCCAGTAGCGGCCCCAATTGACGGCATAATCGTCGGTGGCGAGCAACCGGTCGATCTGCTGCCGCCGTTTTTCGGGATTGGGATCGCCGGCAAATCTCCGGACGTCTTCAGAAGTGGGAGGCTTGCCGGTCAAATCAAAATAAATTCGGCGCAGGAAGGTAGCATCGTCCACGACAGGAGGAAGCGGCGCGTTTTTTTCGGCCGCCTTCATCAGCTCCCGATCCACCTGCTGGGCTGTTTCTTGTTCCCGGGGCCTTGAGGAAGATGGGGGTTCACTCGCGGGGATTGAAGCAACCAGGTTCCCGGCGAACACCACTATGAGAACGAATCGACAAGATGGAGTGAAAGTGCATCGCATCTTTGTTGTGCCCTTGCCGCTGGGCTTCTTGGGGGGGGTCGTTGCTACCGAAAGCGAATCGCTTATTAGCTTAAGACTTTTGCGCGCAGAATGCAACGGAAAAACCAGCAAATAAGCCGTTGGGCGACCGCAGCCAATTTGCTATTCTTTTTTATAAGGAAAATCGCGGTAATGGGTTGAAATTTGCCATGCAAAATGAGTCTCTGATTTTTCTCAAAAACCTCCTCGAAACTCCAAGCCCCTCCGGTTTTGAACGACCTGTGCAGGACATCGTCCGCAACTGGGCCAAGACACATGCCGACGAAGTCCGCACCGATCGGCACGGCAACGTGATTGCCGCGCTCAATCCGGGCGGCCAGCCGCGCATCATGCTCGCCGGGCATT